>Ga0209636_10008778_pt1 | contig 10296 bp, 7 predicted proteins | sample DeeMarSWOR152_54_FD_187464 | JGI IMG/M metagenome (GOLD analysis project Ga0209636, IMG submission 187464) | Marine sediment microbial communities from White Oak River estuary, North Carolina - WOR-1-52-54 (SPAdes) (version 2) | ecosystem: Environmental > Aquatic > Marine > Intertidal zone >... | reverse complement strand
TGGCAAATAGATGGGGCGATGACGCCAAAATCACATCAGGGCTTTCTTTAAGTCTGAGCCCAAGGGGAATAACACTAAAGCAATAACTCAGCATGTTTAACACTCTTCGCAAGTCATTCCCCTTGTAGTAAGGAAGGGTCTTAATCCAGATAAATTCCACACCGTCTATGCTTTCTCTCCGGTAATTTTGCTTTCCTTCAAGCCTTTCCTCTCTTCTGGTGCGATGGTTAAAGCCAGAGGAAAAGATAGAAACTTGATGCCCGCTCTTTAAGAATTCTCTGGCAAAATCGAAATGCCTTGTTCCGCCCGGGGTATCAGGCGGTATGGCATATTGATTCAGTATCCAGATATTCACTGTTTCTCCTATCTTCCTTTGAGTAAATCTTCATAAACAGCAATAAGTTTTCTACTCTCCGTTTCCCAGTTATATTTTTCCACCACTGCCTTCCTGCCATTTTCTCCCATCTTTCTGGCTTCTTCCGGGTGCTCGAGGAGATAAAGAATGGCAGACGCATGGGCCTTGGCATCATTGGGATCAACCAGAATACCGCACTTGGCCTCACGGATAATATTGTTGATAAGCGGCACATCTGAGGCGACAACTGGCTTACCACAGGCCATATATTCAAATACTGTTACATCCAAAGCGTCTTGGTAAGGAAGTCGTGGTTTCCACGCAATGCTAGATATATCTAAATATTGAAATACCTCATTATGAGGCACCCTGCCCATTATTTTAAGGTTACCCTCTTTGATCAGCCTGTTCATTAAATTAGTATATGATTCATCCAGCCAGGCTATATCCCCTGCTTCGGCAAGGATAGCACAGGTATCTTTAGGATGTCGTTTCACCACCACATCCATTGCCTCTAGAACTATTTCAAATCCTCTTTCCTTGGTTATCTTTCCAGTATTAACTATCGAGTATCGCTCGTTTTTGTTACCAGACCTCTTGTTGTCGATAGCTCTGGCGATCATGTCCAGATTGGGGAAGTTGCAAACGGAAACGCAAATTCCGCGACAACCAGAAAAATTTTGCTTCATAGGCTCAGTTACTGTAATTATAGCGGAAAGTCTGCCAGCAAAAAACTTTTCTATTCGGTCAAAAATCCAGGCAATAGGTTTTCGCAAGAAAAATGGTATCCACGCCTTAAAAAGGATAGTATCAATAAAATACTCATGCACATCGTAAATCACGGGTTTACCTGTCAGCTTCTGCAGCAGCCATCCCCAAGGAAGTAGCTCTGGGTCATGGAAGTGATAGATATCAGCCTTTTGCTTTAGAGCCAGGTTAAAAACCCTCCACATCCCCAGCATTCGCCAAAACCTGTTCCTGGGCTTGGGCAATGCTACTATCTTAACTCCGTCCACAATCTCATCTTTGTCATGCTGGGCAATTAGGGCTACATTATAGCCTACCTTAACTAGGCTGATTGCCTGCTTATAAAATACGCGATGGTCAAAGGGTGATTGAAAAACCGAGGTAAAGATACAAACCTTCACCCATTATCTCCTTATACTCTCAAGAGAAATTAAGTGAGGACTCTTAATTTCATTAAAATCCTGCTACCATATTTTCTTACTATTTGAAACAACCAATGATTTGAAGGGTAATCTCTGAATGTCTTAATTGGCAGAGACATTATTTCCTCAAACTCTGCCTCGGTAAGACCCAACTTCTCTAGTACATATTCCTTATCATTCTTCGCTATTTCCTCAGATGGATATGGCTCATGTTTCATCTCTTCCAGCGCTTCCGCCCGTGTTATTTGGCCTGAACAAATGAGACTAGATAAATGAGCCCTTCTTTTATCAATATTAAATTTTCTCGGGAGAATATAGGCTTGCAGAAAACGCGTGTATATGGATTCATGGTGCTTCCCTCCATAGGATTCCCAGCCAAGCTCTTGTTTGATAACTTCCATGGCATCCTCTTTGTTGTATGTCATGTAATTTAGAATACGTATGGTTTTTATTCTTTTCACAAAATTATAGTATAGAAAACCAAAAAGGCTGCAGTGGGAAAAACTCCTTAATTTGAGTGTTCCAAACTTTTTATGCACGCTTTTAATATATTTCCAATCCCTATGGCCATAGCTCCATGCAGTCGGTAGTATTCCTTCAGTAGTGATATTATACCCACAGATATAAAATTGTACCCGTACTTTAGCGGCAACATGGTAGAGAACGGCCATAAGCGCATGGTCAGTTGGTATTTCAGCATCAGGGACAGATGCTCTCAAAAAAGATAATTGCAAATCCTTGAATTCTTCCCATTCTACTGAATACGTATGTAAATCTATGTCGAGCCTTTTAAGCGCATCCTTGATGTTCTCAACTGCTAACTCTGAATCCCACCCATTATCGACATGCACAGCTAAAGGCCTTAGCCCTAATTCCTTCACCTTAAAGGCAACGAAAGTACTATCTACTCCCCCGCTAACCCCGATGATGCAGTCATATTTTTTATTTTTACCCTTAATCTTGATTTCATTTACCAATTTATTAATTTTTTTCTGCCCGGCTTCACCTCTAAAAAGACGTTGCTTTACCTTTTCATCATATCCTCTGCAATGATTACAAACCTCATTTTCGTCAAATTGAATGTCCGGGTCTGTTGTGTCCATAATACATCTTGTACAAATCTGATAAACTCTTTTCATATCCTACCCCTATTCCAGGTTGTTTATATTATCTTTATCAATTACATATTATAATCTCTTTCAAAATTCTTACATAGCAAGGATGCTGTTTCCTTCATCATAGACTCCTGTTAGCCCCTTTTTCGGTAGTAAATATAAAATTATCAGTGCCAAGAATAATCCTCCAGTCAAAAAGACAGTTGTCAATGGGCCGTTGGTAAGACCTATAGCTGGCATGGCGATAGCAGCTACTCCTACTCTGAAGTCTACTCCTTTGGAACAAGTATCAACCAATTTCAAAATTATAGCTAATAACATGCCATATAAAGCTAAGCCTATAAATCCGAAATTCATGTAAGCGTCTCCAACAACACCGGTGTTTGAACCCATTTGGGGTAGGTTAAAATAAACCTCTGCAATAAGATGCGGGGGGTTGAGGTGGTAGGGATAATCCAGAAAGAACCCTAGTCTACTGGATGAAAGGAGGACAAGTTCGTTCTTTGAGAAGAAATCATAGTAAAAAAAGGATAGTTGCGCTGGGATTAAAAGGGTTCTTCTGGCAAAGAGAGACGACATATGCAAATCGTCTATAAGCCAGTAAGATAACATGCCTATAATTACTATAGCAACTAATCCCATTCCCATAAAAGCGAGAGGGTTTTTGCGTTTTATTATCCACATTAAAGCTAAAATAACAGGTAGAGCCAAGAAGTAAATCTTTTCTCCTGTGGCCGAGAACAGTAACACTTGAAGGACAACTATTACTGCTACAAGAAGCCATTTTCTTTTCATAATGAATAGTGCAAAGAATAGTGGGTTAACGATTTTTGCCATCCAGCTAAAAAGATACCCTGCCAGAGGAATCCCTGTGCCAACATACTCACGGCGAATATCGTATACTTTTGTGAAATCGAAACTAAATGATAGCCCAAGATACTTATATATAAGTAATAAAACTATTATACCTAGACAAATGAATATGGAATAGCGAATTATCTTTGATTGCTTTAATGGTGCTAAAGATACAGTGGGCATGTGCAAAAACAAAAAGACGATCATCCAGAAACCAGTAACCGCATACATATAAGTTCTGGCTTCATTCATAAATGCAAAAATAGTAAGCATTGGTATGTATGCCAGCAGTATCAGCAGCCAGACCATTATGTTAGAGAGCTTCTTCGCTGATTTTGGCATCAGAATAAAAATGATGATAAACAACAGGTATGACTCGACTAGTTTTAGGTTGTTAAGGTCCAGCGTAAATCGGGCGTAACCCCAGACCGGCGAAATCACAAAGTAATATGATAAGTCCAAAACTACCCTGAAAAGAATGAGGCATAAGAAAGCCAATATCGTGCTTTTCTTGATTTGCAGGTTTGATTTTTCTTTTTTGGATTGCTCTTGTTTTTCGGTATTCATGCCATTTCTATTCAAGATTACTTTGAAAGAGCGCTATTCTAGACAGACCCAGCATTACCGTCCCCCACCAATCCTCCCGCATATACTTTGCCGTTTGGTCTATTTTAAGGTGATTAAAAAATAAATCCGTGATTAAGTCATAAACCTCTCTATCGAATTCGGCTAAAAAGGCATATTGTCCCGCCGTAACTTCATAATCAAAATTACCTGTTCCATCCAGATATTTTGGGAAATGATTTTCGTTGGCTTGTGCCAAATTATTAATAGTGTTAGTAAATCTCAGTATGTCTTCCTTATCAAAGACAATATCATTTTTATAGACTAGGTACGCAAAGTGAATGGTGATAGTTGAGTGTGATATATCCCCTACCTTATTCTCATCTGTAATTTCACCCGGGGATAAACCCAATTTATAACCATTGCCAATATTTTGAAGCAAACCTTTTAATAATTTGGCTATCAATGAAGCCTTGGAACAGTATTCTTCCTTGCAAGTTAACTCATAGAGCAAGAGTAAACTTCTACCTATTGTTGCTTGCTGACTAAGGGGCAAGACACAGTTCTCTATTTTGTAAAAATCTTCCGGGAATACATAATGATCTACTTTCCACTCTCTGTCATGGTATTTAATCGATTCCTGAACTTGCTGAATGACGTTATCAGCTACAATTGAATACTTTTCAATACCTGACTCTTTTGCCAGTTGAGCATATTCTAACATGGGGTATATTATCATTCCCGTAACTACCGCAGAATGAAACCATTCCCCGTGTTTGGTATATTTATTAGTTCCCCAGGAAGGAACTAATTCATTTTTATAGTCTTTTTGTCCAATTTTATCATCGCGATTCGCCAGAACTGACTGGACATGGTTATGTAGCTTATTTAAGTATTCTAAATCGTTAGTAACCCTATACATATTAGCACAGGCTTGTATAAGATAACTTTCTGACCAAGCCAATAATGCTCCTGTTGGGAAGCCATCTGTGTTTAAGTATTCGCTATAGCCTCTTCCCTCATTTACTTTACTATCCAGTTTATTAAATAAACTACAAAGATAAGCTGTAGAGTATTCCTCTGAATCTTTTGAACCTGAGTCTTTAAGGGGATGTTGGTTAACCGAGTGTAAGATTAGAACTATAGCAGCAACTAAAAGAGTAGCCCCAATAATTAAAGCGGTAAATTTTTTGTTTTTTAACATCTGACATATCTGCAAATTTAAATCTCTTCCAGCTTATTTATAATAAACTTGTGTTTACTTCCCTTTGTGGTGGGGATTGAATCCACATAGTTAAAGTCAATATTAATCTTACCTACATGACTATAAAATGAATCTATAATGAATTTTTCATCTTTCTTCGTATACGTCTTCCCTTTAACAATCTTACAGGTAATCGAATTAGAGTTTTCCTGTATAATTTGATACTGTTCTATATCAAATCTACCCATTAAAACTGTAAGAACGGGGCTTCCAATAAATACATTGTTTAGCTTTAGAAAGTCAGTTACACGCCCGCTTATTTCTGTAAGTAAAGGCATTTTTCGCCCGCAAGCACATGTTGAATCAGACATGATTCCCAAATCTCCAGTCTCATATCTTATAAACGGCAGGGCATAATTATATAAACTAGTAGCTAAAATTTTACCTTCTTGATTGATAATCTGCTTACCTTCTCCATCAACCACTTCTAAAATAGCTCTTTCCATATCTATGTGCATGCCACAATGTTGTTCACATTCGTAAGCTGAAATTCCACCATCATTTAGGCCATAATTATCAAACACTTTTATACCAAAAACCTTCTCTATTAAAACTCTTTGTTTGTCAAATAATTTCTCGGCAGTAGTAAAAATAGCTTTTGGTTGGAAATTAAGCCTTAGATTATTGTCATGAATGTACTTAGCAAAAAGATAAATAGAAGAAACGTATCCGCGGAAAAAAATAGGTTTCCATCTATTAATATGATGAAAATATCGAAAGAAATTTTCATCACTCATTTCAAAAGAAGAATAATGTCGGAAATTGAGGAAGAAATCTTGAACTTTCCTTTTCATTTCTGATTTTGTATTAGGAATCAATGAAGAACCGGCAATAACAGCGACTTTATCTCCAAATTTATAACCCCCGTATCCCAATCCTCGATATAATAAACTTACTCCTCTTTCATAATCTTTAATTGACGTTCTGTATTTTAGAGGTTCGCCAGTTGAGCCACCTGTAGAACTAGTCATATAGTTTAACCTAGTTATATTCCTCGGAGTAGAATACTGCCAATTGTCCCTGATAATTCGCTTAGTTAACATGGGTAGCCTCTCCAAGTCTTTAATAACAGCAATATCATTTGGCTTGATACCAAGTTGATTAAATAATTTTGTGTAATAAGGAACATTTTCGTAAGCGAAACTTACTAGCTCTCTCAATTGTTTTTCTTGTTGTTTTTTTAACCATTCAAAGGATTGCCATTGAGTTTTTTGGGCATTGTTATAGTAGCGAATTACTCCTGGACGTTTTAACAAATAACCTGCTCTAAAGATGAATTTATGTAACATTCTATTGATAATGCCTGCTCTTAAACCTGGCAAGGTCTTTGAGCAAGTATAACTCCCTCTTATTAAAACCTTTTAGTACCAATATCATAGCAAAGTATATGATTATACCTAGTAGGATGGCAATTATAACCTCAGTTACTCCTGATGGTTTGAATAGCCAGATGGCGGTGGACATTACAGCAGAGGCCAAAATACTCTTTATTATAAAAAAGTACCCGAGGTCAAACTTAAAATGTCTGAAAGATATAACTATAGTAAGTATTCCCAGGCTGGCGAATGCAATCAGTGTAGCCACTGCTGCACCCACAATACCCAGTTTAGGTATAAGCAGCAAATTTAATGCTATGTTTAATGCAGCCGAGATGCCAAGGAGCCTTACTAGCCAGTAGGTCTTCTTCACCAAGTATAGTATATGCATGCATACTTGATAGTAGCCATAGAATAGAATGCCACAAGCTATCAAGGGTATAACAACATTGCCTGAGACGAATTCTGAGGTGGTTAATAGGCGGAGAAGTGGCGACGCCAGGATAGATAGACCAAAGGCAGCGGGGATAGATAGCATCATTAAATATTTTAATGAGAACTTAAGGTAGGTTTTGGTCTTGGACATATCCCCATCATCATATGATTTGGAGATTGTGGGCAGTAAAACCACCTGTATAGGGCGCAGAAATAGAGAAATTATATATGTTAAGGTATAGGCAGAAGTATATATACCAACATCTTCGGCCTGCATAAAATACCCGATCATGTATCGGTCACTGGACTGTATTATCCACAATATTGCTGCACTGGGAACCAGTGGTAGACCATATTTCAGATAGTCTTTCAGTTCAGTGAATTTAGGTAATTGAAACCCCATCTGTCTGAGAGCGACAGAAAAGGCTATGGCAATGCATAGGATATCGCTGGCTAAGACAGCAAAGATTACTCCCCTTATTTCCCCACCCAAGAGCAGGAAACAGACCATCAGCCCTACTTGAATCACTGCTTTCATAACCATTAATGTAGAATACAACTTTAACTGTCTAAAAGTGCGGAAGAAGGCTATACTCATCTCGCTGATAGCTTGGGTGAGAATCATGAAGGAGGCAAGCCTAACTAAGTGGGAGCTATTATTTATATCTCCCAGAACAGAGGAAGCGATAAGGTCGGAGCAAAGAATCAATACGATGGAGAAAAATGCTCCAGCGGCGAGGATGGTAAAGACCATAGACAGAAATCCCTCACGAATCCTGCTAACATCCCTCTCCACAGCCAAAAAGCGGATGAAGGCCGTTCCCAAGCCCAACATAGCCACCGGAGTTATCAAAACGATGGTTACCCAGATGAGAGACCAGGTGCCATAGAGAGAAGCACCAAGCCATTTAGTTAGGATGGGAAGCCGGATAAAGTGTAGCAGGCTTACTGCTATATGTGCACCGGTGACTAAGCCAATATCCCTGGCGTAACCCTTATACTCTTCAATCGAGAAGAGGTCTTCTGTAGCTACCATGTGTCCAACTTCAGACTATTGCCCTTACTATCCTTTCTGCCACCCTACTGTCCCATAACTCAGAGCATTTGCCTTTCTTGGCTCCACCATTACTGCGATCTCAAGCCAGAAGATTTTATCGCCCTGGCTATTGCCTCTATTTTATCGTCACCGAGTTCAGGATACATCGGCAGGGAAAGCACTTCTTCATGAGCTTGCTCGCTTTCTGGGAAGTCCCCCGGTTTATAGCCCAGGGACTTGTAGACTTGCTGAAGATGCAGAGAGAGGGGGTAGTAGATAGCCGTGGCAATGCCCTGGGCATGCAGGTATTCCTGTGTCTTATCGCGGTTAGATTTACTTTTTTCTAATCGAATGGTGTAATAATTGAAGATATGATAGCTATCAGGTGCTACATAAGGGGGCTGAATGCCATCTATCTGGTTAAAAAGTTGAGAATAGAATGAGGCTTTGTGTCGTCGTAGTTCAATCCAGTCATTTAGATGTTTTAACTTCACCCTGAGAATAGCAGCCTGGAGTTCATCAAGACGGCTGTTGAAGCCAGGCATGAGGTGATAGTATTTCTGTCTACAGCCGTGATTTCGGAGCATAGCCACTTTTTCGGCAATTTCAGGGTCATTGGTTACCACCATGCCGCCATCTCCATAGGCACCGAGAACTTTGCTGGGGAAGAAGCTCAAGCACCCAGCATCACCTAACGAGCCAGTCTTCTTACCTTTATATTTCGTTCCTAATGCTTGAGCACAGTCTTCGATAACTTTAAGATTGTAGTTCTTAGCTAGCTGCAAAATAGGGTCCATATCCACTGGCTGACCATAGAGATGGACAGGGAGAATAGCTTTTGTCCTTTCAGTTATCCTGATCTCAATCTTTGTTGGGTCGATGTTATAAGTTCTTGGGTCTATATCTACAAATACCGGCACGGCACCACATTGGGTTATGGCTTCAGCTGTAGCAATGAAGGTAAAAGGAGTGGTAATGACCTCATCACCGGGCTGAATGTTGCTGGCGAGAAGAGCAAGCTGCAAAGCATCAGTACCCGAGGCTACGCCAGTAGCAAACTTCGTCTGGCAGTAAGCAGCCATCTCTGACTCGAAGGCTTCCACTACTGGACCGAGGATAAATTGCGTGCTCTCGATGACACTCCGAATCGCATTATCAATTTCACTCTTAATGGAATCATGCTGGGCCTTGAGATCAACTAAGGGAATTTTCATGGGCTAGAGTCTTTCTACAAGAGTCTCCTTTTCATTTTCCTGCTTTTTATATTGCTTACCACAACTGGAGCACTTTGCTGTGTTATCTTCGTCGAAATATAGTTTTAATGCGCATTCGCAAACCCAACCCTGAAGCCGACCTGGATTACCATAGACCATAGCATAATTGGGAATATCTTTAGTAACTACAGCCCCGGCACCGATGAAAGCATACCTACCAATAGTGTTGCCACAGACGATGGTGGCATTGGCACCAATGGTAGCACCTTTCCTGATTGATGTCGGCTTGAATTCATGCCTTCGGGGTATTCGACTCCTTGGGTTAATGACATTGGTGAATACACAGGAAGGCCCACAAAAAACATCGTCTTCTAGGGTCACCCCTTCGAAGACAGAAACATTATTTTCGATTTTTACATTGTTGCCTATTTTTACTCCTGTGCCGATAAAGACATTCTGGCCAATAACACAGCTCCTACCAATGGTTACATTAGGCATGATATGTGAGAAATGCCAAATCTTGGTTCCTTCTCCAATTTGGTAAGGCTCCTGTACAATGCTTGTTTCGTGGATAAAGAAGCTATTCTCGCCCTTGTTTAAGGAGATGACTTTGCCCTTTTCTTCAAGCGACCTCTGGCAGTAAGATAAAACCTCCAGTACCTGTAGTCCTTTATACCCATCTACCTTTGGTCTTCTTCGCTCTTCTATACACTCAATAAAATCTTGGCACTCTATTCTTAAAGGCTCATCCAATGGCACTCTGATGACTTGCGGCTGCTTCTCGTGAGGTACTGGTTTTCTGTCAATCCACTCTATCTCGTGGCTATAGAGGAAAAGCTTATCTTTGGGGTTAGTATCGTCAAACAGAGCCATTTTCCTATCGCCGACCACTACCAGCTTCTGCTCCTTATATGGGTGGAGCCAGCTGACAAAGATATGGGCTCTTATGCCATTTTGAAAAACAAGAGTGGTT
>Ga0209636_10008777_pt1 | contig 10297 bp, 8 predicted proteins | sample DeeMarSWOR152_54_FD_187464 | JGI IMG/M metagenome (GOLD analysis project Ga0209636, IMG submission 187464) | Marine sediment microbial communities from White Oak River estuary, North Carolina - WOR-1-52-54 (SPAdes) (version 2) | ecosystem: Environmental > Aquatic > Marine > Intertidal zone >... | reverse complement strand
TTGAATATCGCCGGCAATGGACAGGATATTTTTGCGCCGCGAGCATTGGATTTGATATGCCGCTATTCAGAAGGTAGACCAAGACTCGTTAACATCATATGTGATAATGCTTTGTTGGAAGGTTATCTGCAGCAGAAGAGAGAGATTGATGAGTTTATCGTCGAAAGAGTAGTAAGTAACCTTGGTTTAAAGTTCGAGTAATGGCGGAACTCGTTGACGTAAAAAGAAAAATTGCCGAGTTGGAATCGAAAGGCTCGATCGAGGATGCGATCGCAACCCTCGAAAAAGCAATCAAAGAATTCCCCAAGGAAGGTTCCTTGTATAACAAACTCGGTGATCTGTACGTTAAGGTCAACCGACAGAAAAGTGCGCTGAGCACCTATGAAAAGGGTGCGAGGGTGTTTAAGGATGAGACGTATTATCCAAATGCTATTGCTCTCTGTAAAAAGATTCTGAGATTCGATAAAAACCGCATGGAGATCTATGGGTTATTGGGCGAGCTACATAGAGAGTTAGATCAAAAGGGAGAAGCGGCAAATTACCTGCTTGAGTATGCCGATCGAAAAAGGAAGGCAAATGATTTAGAGACTGCGCTTAAAACATATGATACGATCAAAGAACTCGTACCCAACAATCCGAGAATTCTCAAAACCATCTCTGCGATATACGAGCAAGTAGGGCAAAAAGACCGGGGTTCAGAGCTTTTGGAAGAAGCGAAGGAGATCGAGACCAAGCACGAGAAGTTCAAGGAGACAATACTTGAGGAGAAGGAGAAGATCGAGCACGGAGTCAAGGAAGTCGCTGCCAAAGAAGAAGCAAAGGAAACAGAAATAGAAGAAGCCGTAGAGGTTGAGAAAGTCGAGGAGACGCCAGCAGCAGAAGTTGAAGAACCCGGGCAAAAAATCTCGATTGAAGATATCGTGTCGCCTGAAGTGGCTGAGCTGCTCAAGGATGAGGAGCGGTCTTCAACACGGGGTGTTGAGGCTCTTGAAAAACTGTCGGAGATCGATAAGACAATTGAATTAGGTGAACTCTATCTAAAACTAGATTCTACTGAGGAAGCAATCGACTGTTTCCGTGAAGCCGAGCAGGATGCGTGGCAGAAAAAGGATTATGAAAAGGCCATGACCCTGAACAAGAGAATTGCTGATTTGAGGCCCTTCGATTTGAAGTCTCGCCAGCATCTTGTCGAGATAGCGCGGATCAAAAAAGATGATGAATTGAAAATCACCTACATGCTTGAATTGGCCGAGGCCCTGAGTCGTCGCGAGGCAAAAAGCGAAGCACAGAAGGTCTACCGGGAAATCCTACAGATCGATCCTGACAACACGGTGGCAAAGGAGCGCTTTGTGCCGAGAGATAAGGCCGCCACGGTTGATCTCGGTGAGGTTCTCAGGATTGAGCAGAGTGAGGCGAAAGCGGAAACTGTGCAGAGCATTGAGGAGTTGATTTCGGAATTCCGGCGTGAAGTCTTCGAATCGATTGGCGAGGGAGATTATCGCTCTCATTATGACCTCGGTGTTGCATACAAGGGTATGGGACTATATCAGGAGGCGATAGAGGAATTTGAAATCGCCGCCAAAGACGATGGACTCAAACTCAAGGCTCTTGAGATGACCGGGTCCTGTTATTTAGAATATGGCAAAGCAGACGATGCAATTCGAATTTTAAACGAGGGCTTGGCGACCGAGGGACACGCGGACCAGGATTACTTCGGGATTTATTTCCTCTTGGGTAATAGCTATGAGAGAAAGAATGATCTTAAGAGTGCGTTGAAATCATATGTTGATGCCTATAATATCGACAAAAAGGTTCCTGCATTGAATCAGAAAATACTGCAGCTCAAACAGAGAGTAACAGATGAATTGAAGAGAAGACGCAAGGACGCGTCAGGAGATGAATTGAAAGACAAAGGTTCTTCAGAAGAGACTACGGCAGAAAAGAAATCAAAGATTACCTATCTGTAATACCCCCATGGGTTACGAATCATTCTATAGCCTGAGGGAACACCCGTTTAGTTTTGCGGCGGACGATAAATTCTATTATGATTCGCCGCAACATTCAAAGGCTTTGCTCAAACTATCGCACGCCGTTGAAACGGAAAAAGGTCTGGCGTTGTTGGTTGGCGACATCGGTACCGGGAAGACTACTTTATCCCGCCGCTTGCTGGATCAACTCATTAGCCAGGAGATCGAAGCAACCCTCTTGGTGATCATACATTCGGAGATAACATCGTTGTGGTTTTTGAAGAAGATCGCCTTAATGTTAGAAGCAGGGAGTGATTCTGAAGACAAGATCGAGATTATCACTTCAGTGTATCACCGTTTGCTGGAGTTCGCACAGAAGCATAAGAAAGTAGTAATCCTGATTGACGAGGCCAACATGCTTAGGAGTAAGGAGATCATGGAGGAAATACGCGGTCTCCTGAACCTTGAGTCAGAGCGTGGTAAGCTATTGAACTTTATTCTTTTTGGCCTCCCAGATACTGAAGATTATTTAAAGCTAGATCCTCCTTTGTATCAACGTATCGCCATCCGTTGTGTGCTTCCAACATTGGACGAAAAAGCAACGTACAACTATATCGTGCACCGTCTTCGTGTTGCTGGTTGTTCGAGGGCGCTTTTCGACAGGGATGCGATGAATGCGATTTTTCTTCATTCAAAAGGCAATCCGAGGACGATAAATGCGATTTGCGACAATGCGCTGCTTGAAGGTTACCTATTGAAAAGAGTAACAATTGATGTGAAAATCATTGATGATGTGGCGCAAGATCTGGGTTTGTTGAGAAAGGACACTTGACCTCACTGAATTCCGCGAATCAGAATTACGCCGATTTGCATATCCACTCGAATTGCTCCGATGGTCTGCTGACACCCGACGAGATTATTCAGTATTGTGGCGAAATAGCTCTGAAGATTATTGCCATAACCGATCATGATTCAGTGCAAGCAGTCGAAATGCTGCGTGATGTTGGACATGGCGGGGTCGAACTCGTACCGGCTGTTGAATTGAGTTCCAATGTCGGCCATCTGGATATACATATTCTTGCCTATTTCATTGATCACAAGAATGCCGATTTGCTCGATTATCTAGCGAAACTGCGTGCACACCGCATAAGACGGGCACGGAAGATTGTGGAGAAATTATCCAACGATGGGATCAAGGTTGATTTCGACCGTATGAGGGAAATCGCCAAGAACAGTGCCCTGGGCAGACCACATATTGCCGAAGCCCTAAGAGAACAAGGTTACGTACAAACGATTAGAGAGGCTTTTTTGCGCTTCTTGAGTTATCATTCGCCCTATTACGAACCGAAAATGAGTGTTGAACCACGAAATTTGATTCGGAGAATCAAGGAGTGGAGGGGGATACCAGTCATCGCTCATCCGGGCATATTCGATGATGAAAATCTTATCCAGCACTTGGTCGATGACGGCGCGGCTGGTCTCGAAGTCTGGCATCCTGATCATTCACCAACCTGTCAACAACAACTGTATGAAATGGCTTCGGAAAAAGGTCTCCTGATGACCGGAGGTTCTGATTGTCACGGTCACCGACGTTCCGGGTTACAGATCGGTAGATGCGGGTGCGGTAAGAAAGAAGTGAAAATGCTGAAGGACTACAAGGATAATTGGACGTATTGAATGCGATATACCCCAGAAATGCCAAGCGAGGTGTTTGATGAATATCGAAGAGATAAAGAAAATATTGCCTCATCGCCCGCCGTTTCTTTTTGTTGATGAGGTCGTTGAAATCAGCGAACGGAGGATTGTCGCAAAGAGACAGGTCCGAGCTGACGAGTATTTCTTTGCCGGTCATTTTCCAGACGAGCCTATAATGCCCGGTGTATTGATGGTAGAAGCTATTGCTCAGGCCGGAGGCGTGATGCTTTTGCGCAAATACACGAACGCGATTCCTTTGTTCATGGCAATTGAGAAAGCGAAGTTCCGCAGAATCGTGAAACCTGGTGATGAACTTATTCTTGAGGTCCAATTGCTTCAGGACCGTGGCCGGGTTGTCAAGATCGCGGGGACTGCAAGCGTACGCAATGAAATTGCCTGTGAGGCGACGATCATGGCCGGTATCAAGGAACAAAATGCTGAAATCTCTAATAAGTAAGAAGGCACATATTGATCGATCCGTAGACATTGGATCCTATTCAATTATCGAAGATGATGTGACGATCGGTGCTGAATCAGAGATCGGCAGTCACGTGATAATCCGCAGCGGCACAGTTATCGGACGGCATAATACAATATGCTCTGGTGCGCAGATCGGCGTGGACCCCCAAGATTACCATTTCAAGGGTGAACAATCGCGCTGTTCTATCGGAGACAATAATGTCATAAGAGAATATGTAACAATTTCGCGTGCTACTGGTGCCGGTAATGAAACGATCATCGGCAATAACAATTATATTATGACCTATGTCCATGTCGCTCATAATGATCGAATCGGCAACAATGTGGTAATATCGAGTATTGCGCAGCTGGGCGGCCACGTTGAGATCGGCGATTATGCAAATGTCGGCGGGCATGCCGGCATTCATCAATTCTGCCGAGTTGGGAAATATGCAATGCTCGGTGCCAAATCCTATTTAAACAAAGACTTGCCACCATATCTAATGGCAAGCGGAAATAGAGCAATGGTGTGCGGTCTCAATACCACAGGGCTCCTGCGCAATCTCTTTTCTTGGGGAGAAATCGAGGAAATAAAGGATATGATGAGGTTGATCTACCATTCCGGATATAATTTGAGGAGATGTATTACGATTTTGGAACAAAAGAACTCATGCTATGCACATGAGTTCCTCGATTTTCTAAGAACATCAAAACGTGGCATCCTCCTTAAGGAAGATACCACGCAATCAGCGGGAATAATATCCCTTAGTTAGTGCTACCTCAGTTTCTTCTTGTGACGATCCCGTTTTCGTCTTTTCTTTAGCTTATGTTTTTTAATTTTCTTTCTCTTTCGTTTTCTTCCACAAGGCATGTTGTGACCTCCTTAGGTCTCCTCGTGCGTATTATATAGAAAACACGTTGTTTGTCAAGTGTCGCAGTGTGTTTAGACCCGCCGTGCGCATAGCGTTCGGGGTTGGTCTTTCGAAAAACGATACGCCATCGTTGGTCGTTGGTCGATCAAAGGCCTCTGTCGAAACCAATATTTGGTGCTTTCTGGTGTGCTCCAAGATCATCGACTCTGGATGGGAGGAATGTCGTAAGCAAGCGGCATTGACAGATTACTTAAATCCGCTACAATGAAGAAATGCTGGTACTCCTTTTACTCAGCCAGATAATAAGCGGTGGTAACTCTGATTTTTATGCAAATACCAACAAAGATTGGCTCGTAACATCTGCTGATGCTCCCGGTCGAGATGCTGGTTTTGGCCGCGGCGTCTGCATTCTGAAACCATTATCTACGGACATCGGTCTTCGTAGTGACATATCTACGATATTCCATCAAGCGCTGGGGGATTGTGAGCAATCGATATACGAAACAATTAGCCGAGACTGGCATTCGAAGCCACTTACGATTTTCATGCAAGGCATCGAGGTCATATCTTACCCAGTCTTGGACGTCTTGCCACCCGTGGGGTTGTACATTTGTGATAAAAAGGACGTTGCGCGCAGCGGCACCTTCGGCTTCATTGGAGATTGTGCGACCGTGATCCCGATGAAGTTGTTGGTCAATCGTGCACGGCCTGAGGAAGAGACTAGCCGGATAAATTCATCGTTTCCTTCTGGGCATACCGCATTTGCCTTTACTCAAGCGGTTGTCTATTCCCATCATAATTCGAGGTTGAGGCTTCCAATGTTTTTGTATGCTACGGTCGTGGGTTTTTCCAGAGTGTATCTAGGAAAGCATTATCCGACCGATGTACTTGGCGGGGCCTTACTGGGGATTGCGGTTGGATTTCTAGCGGTCAGACTGTCTGATTGAAGGCTTTCGGGCAATCTTTAAGCCATCGAGTAACTCGAGTCCTTTTTTACGCCAGACGCCATTTCGGTACCACAAGAGTATTATTAGGCTCTCGATTGCATAGGCCGCAAGCATTGCCCACCACACGCCGGCCACGCCAAGTTGCAGAGTCCGAGCGAGTACTATAGCCAACGAGTAAAGAAGCACTACCTTAATTAGCCCGCCAAACATGGGAGGTAAGGTGTACCCGGCACCTCGGAACACACCGGTCAAGCTTGTTGATACGCCGACAAAAAACAAATATGGGGCGACGATTCTCATGAATCGGACACCGTGGGTGATTACCGATCCGTTGTCGGTGAATATCATAACCAAAAACCGCGCGCTAATCATGAATACGGCACTGAAGAGAATCATGATGATCGTGCTTACCAGCAGTGCTGTAGTGCTGACCCGAGATGCACCGGCGTCATCGCGGGCACCTAGACTCTGGCCGACTAATGTTGTTGTTGCAATGCCTATGCCAACCACGGGGAGACTCGCAAATTGAAATATGCGCGTGCCAATGCCCAGGGCAGCAAGGGCATTTTTACTGAATGCGGCAACAATGCCAAAGACCACCATGATACTTGTCGCCATTAGTCCGTATGATATGCCGACCGGAATGCCGACCTTGAAGATTCTGCTTATGATACTCCATTCCAATCTCCATGGCAGCGTGATCTTCAATCTAATGCCTGAACGACCTTTCAAAAGAATCAAAAAGCCCACCAGGAAGCTGGCGCCTTTAGCAATGGCAGTTGCAATTGCCGCTCCCTGTACCTCGAGTCTGGGGAAAAACCACAGTCCCAGGATTAGCAATGGATCGAGTATGAGGTTTATAGCCGTGGCAATGAACATTATGATCATCGGTATTATCATATCACCCGCGCCGCGAAAGGCGTAGTTTACGCTGAACGACAATAACTGGAAAAAGAAACCAATAAATACGATTCTCAGGTAGGTTGTGCTCAATATAAGAACATCGCCTCGTCCACCCAGAAAAAGCATTATTTGCTTCGCATATAATAATCCCAGTACACTAACCAACAAAGCGATTATTGATGCCACAGATAGTGATTGTTTTGCCACGGTGTTCGCGCGCTCGATCAATCCGGCTCCGAAAGCGTGAGCGACAAGCGCCACCGTACCAGAACCTAGGATCTGACCGACCGCAAGAATGACGTAAAAGATATTCCCGGCAAGTGAAACCGCTGCAATGGCAGTTGCGCCAAGTTTGCCAACCCAGAATATATCAATCAAGTTGTAACTCGTTTGCATCATGAACGCGATCACGATGGGCCAGGCAAGCGTGATCAGTTGTTTGAAGACACCGTTGTTTGTACGACTACTAGTTGCCATTGCGGTTGATTGGGCTCAAGAAAGCGTCAGAAAAAGGGCATCAGGGTGTTGGGTTGACCTGATGCCCTAAATTTCTGTCGTTATAATTTTGAACGATAGCGGTCTCTTAGTTCGGCTTTCTTGCCCTTGTTCCAACCCGATACCTTTGTGAAGTAGCCGGTGACGCGTGTGATGTGGTCGACCTTCTCGCTACCACAATGGGGACATTGTGTTTTTAATCCCCGCGCCGTCTTAAAACAACTATTGCACGTGGTAAACTCCGGGGAGAAGGCGATCTGTGCGTTGCGCGAATTGCGGAAGGTCTTGACCACAAAATTAGCTACTGATTCTTTAGGCGGCAGTGCTTCTCCTAACCAGACGTGGGTGAGTGCGCCGGCTTCGATCAGGTCGTGGAATTTTCCCTCGAGCTGGACCCTCGTTATCGCGTCAATTGTCGTGCTCACGTTTAGATATGTTGAATTGGTGTAGTAGACAGCGTTGCCTTCGTGGTTTCCTTTCACGATGTCGGTCGCTTGTTTGGAAAAGTGTTCAAGATCCAAACGGGCAAGACGATGGGCAGCCGATTCGGCGGGCGTTTGTTCCATCACCAACCTTATGTTGCGTAGTTTAGACAGTTCCTTGATGCGTAGGTACAAATATGATAATACCTTGAGTCCAAAACGGAGCGCTTGTTCGTCCTCATGCATTTCCTTGCCGGTGTGGTACTGGATGAGTTCATTTAAACCAAGCAAGCCAACCAGGAAAGTGGCACGATGTAGCCTTAGATAAGCTTCGCCATCGCGCTCCATTGTCAGCAGCGCGAGCGGCCCTTCTTCTTTCAATGCGATGAGCTTTTCGATGAATGCCTTTTTCTGTTCATGGGCTTTAACCACGAGATCGAGCAGCTCATCGAGTTTTCTGTACAGCAGTTCATCACTGCCATTTGCGAGAAAGGCAACTCGTGGAAGATTCAGCGTAACATTCTGCAGGGCGGTATAGCGCATTTTCCATGGCGTGTGAGCGTCCCGCAGATCGTTTTCATCGAGCTTAAAAGAGAGCCGACAGCATTCAGAAATTTTTGCTGTTTGCCCACGGTCAAATACGTAATACGTATTGCCGCGTTTGGATGATACGTCAGCAATATGATTAAGGAAATCCTCCCAGCCCGGCGTCGTGAAGAAATCCTCGGTTATATGCACTAAGGGCTTCGGGAAAAAAAACGGCCGGCCCGTTCCATCACCATCCATGTATATATCGAAAAGTGCCCAAACAAATCTCTGAGCATCAGGTGCGTAGTCACCATATTTCTTCCCCGTATATTCGCCGCCCGGGCCGATCGCCGGTACGTCACGGAAATGTTTCGGAATTTCCCAGTAAAGGTTGAGGTCAGAGAATATTGCTTGGCCACCTCGTGCCACTGACTGCTGGGAATATTCGAACACCAGCATCTGGGCAAGCTGATGGATGTCGCGATCTGACATTCCGGTCAAAAAAGGAGCGAAGAAAATATTTATTGCATCCCAGCCAATCGCGCCGGCAAAATGCCCCTGCAGTGCCGCAGAGAATTTGACCATGTGGGCCAAAAGGGTATCCGGGTGGCGAGCTGGCCGGGCAATGGATAGGGCATTGGGGAGATTTAGACCGAATTTCTTCACATATTCTAGCGATTGACCTGAACAATAGGGCCGATCGCCAAAACCGAGGTCGTGCAGGTGAATATCACCCCGAATATGCGCGTCAGCTACATCTCGGCTGAATACCTCAGAAAGCATGTATTGCTTTTTTACTGTTTCTGCGATGGTCATGTTTGTCGCCTCAGGGTTGTGGGGGATATTGGCGTTCTCTCGATTGGCAAAGAGGATGATCTTATCTGCATCGTACAGCGGTATACCCAATCTTGTATGGCGTAACCTTGAATTCTCCATACCGTGCTCGATCAGTTTGACATTGACTATCTCGCGAATGAGCGAGGAACTGACCAGATGAACATTAGAATTGAGAATTGTCTCTTCGGTTTCCAGAGACATCTTTTCGGCGACCCCCCGTTCCAATCCTGTTTCATTTTGCAATGCCCTGATTATACGCTCACGATCCCAGGCGACAAAATCGTCATCCGAAGTGCGGACAAAGAGTGCGTAATCGGTTGTTTCTCTTTCTTCAGGCTTACGCAGAAGTAGTTGCTTCTTGCGCAGGATTTCACGCTGCTTCCTGTATAGAATGTATGCCTTGGCCGTTCGTGCGTGTCCGTATTCGATTAGAATTTTCTCCACCGCATCCTGAATTTCTTCCACGTCTGGGGTGACATTACCCTTCTTTGTGTATAAATAGAGAACCACGTCATTAGCTAATTTTTCAGCTAAAACCACATCCTCACCACCTACGGCTTTTGCTGCCATATAGATGGCGTTTGATATCTTCGACTTGTCGAACGCAACAACCTCACCGTCTCTCTTTTTAACATACTGAAAAATTTTTTCGCGTGGAATCTCCTCTGAGATACCAATCCTTACCGGTGTCTTTTCCTCCATCTTCGCTCCCTTTTTATTTTCTTCAACTCATTGGCAAACTTATCGATGTTGGTGAACTTTCTATATACCGAGGCGAAACGCACATAACTTACCTCATCTATTTCTAACAAACGTTCCAGGACCATCCTTCCGATGTCCGCCGATTTTATCTCTGTCTGGTATCGGTCGGACAGAATATCCTCAACATCATTGACTATCGACTCAATTCGATCAGCAGTCACCGGCCGCTTGCGGCAGGCCGTGGCAATACCATTGAGTAACTTGGCTCTATCATAGGGTTCTCTCGTGCCATCCCGCTTGATGATGACCAGGGGCACGCGCTCGACGGTTTCATAGGTTGTGAACCGAAAATGGCATTTGCTGCATTCCCTTCTCCTCCGGACGACCGACCCTGCCTGAGAGGTTCTTGTTTCGAGGACGCGGTCCGAGTCTTTGCCGCATCTCGGACACTTCACTATTCGTCCCCTAAA
>Ga0209636_10008776_pt1 | contig 10298 bp, 11 predicted proteins | sample DeeMarSWOR152_54_FD_187464 | JGI IMG/M metagenome (GOLD analysis project Ga0209636, IMG submission 187464) | Marine sediment microbial communities from White Oak River estuary, North Carolina - WOR-1-52-54 (SPAdes) (version 2) | ecosystem: Environmental > Aquatic > Marine > Intertidal zone >... | reverse complement strand
AGATACAGCCGCGATCGCGCCCTGAACTATTCTTATTCCCCCGGTTTCTGGATTCACAGCGCGCGATACCAGTTTGCCATCTTCCCAATCATTGAACGTGAACTCTGCGCCGAAACCGGCGTCTATCCAGTGCATCATGCTGCCTTGCTGGAGGTTGAAAGCAGATGTTTTCGCGTATGGTGTGAAAGCGTGTGTCTGGCGATCTACCAGACCCACAGCGGCAGAATCCCTCACTGCTGGTCGCCGTTCGTGGAAATCGGTTTCAAGAGACAGATGATACCTGACAGATGGGTCCCACGGATTGATGCCAAAGTAGCCGTAGAAATGGTGTTTAGGTCCGAATGATAACGCTACAATATTGAACATTCGTTTCGCTTCCCTCCAACGGTAATAGTAACTTACACCTATCTCAGTTAAAGTGGCACCTATCAATGCTCGGCGTACCACCGTAGGGGCGGGGTTTATCTCCGCCCGCGCCCATTACATCGGCCACACACGGAAGCGGGATGACATAAATCCGTTCCGTTGCATGGGATTCGGGCGGGGATAAACCCCACCCCTACGGTGAGTGCCTTTCTAACTCAAAACGAATATTACTCGCACAGCCAGCCAGGGGGCTCATGCGGCAGGTCGCCCGGTCTGATGATCTGAGGAACATCCTCGCCTGCGAAGTATCGTCGGAATCCTTCTGCACATAGATCAATGAATCGTTTGCCGGAGTCGAACGTTCGTCCCGCGATGTGTGGGAAATGCACGACATTCCAGCGATTGCGCAGTGGATCGTCAAGCCGCAGCGGCTCCACGTCGTAGACATCCACTCCCAGCACCAGTTCACCCGCCAGTACGCGCTTCCGGATTTCAGCGAAGTCAGTGACGCTCGCTCGGCTCACGATTACAATCATGTTCCCCTTTGCCATGCTTTGTATGAGTTCAGCGCTGAGAATCTTGATCGCGCTCTCGGTGGGGGTCGCGCATACGATTATGATCTGTGCCCATTTGGTCATGTCCTCAAGCGTTGTGCGCTCTATGCCCAGCCGCTCAAAGTAAGCGTCATCCTTGTAGGGATCAAATCCGCGCACCTCCGCGCCGAAGGCTCTGGCCAGCACACCGGCATGTCCGCCGATCTTTCCGACGCCGAGGATGCCAACTCGCTTGCCAGCCAGTTCGCCGGAGACGACGTCTATTCGGTCGCTGAGCTGACCACCATAGAAATTCCAGCCATCGGTCCCTCCTGTGGCCAGGTGCGCGTGATGAAAAGCGCTCTGCCGGAGACAGTTAAGCGTGAGGTTAATGGCGCATTCGGCCACCGAGCGCGACCAACCAGTGTCACCTCGGAAGACTTTTAGTCTATCCAAACGTCCTGCTAGTGAATCCGGTATGTTAGAGAATGTGAGGCCGACGATTCTCGTGTTGGACGGCAGTTCGATCTCATCTTCCTTTCCTATCCCGGCCAGTCCAACAGCCTCGTAGCTCTCCCATCGGTCGTCGCGATAGGATTCCGACTGCGACGTCACATGGACCAGAGCCGGCGCCGAAAATCGCTCCAGCGAAGTCCGTAAATAGGCTACGATGGGCTGAGTCCAGTTACTAATTAGTCTGTCACCGTAATAGAACAGTAAAGGTGGCTTAGTCATTGGAATTCTCCCAGGCTGGTGATTCGTGATCCGTGATCCGTGATCCGTAATCCGTAATCGGTGATCTGTCTATCATCATCCGTTGCGTTTTCTCAAGTGTCTTATCAAACCAAATAGCATCTTCCTAATTCTTTCAATATCCTCATCTACTTCACTACTCTGGACGAATCCGAGTCCTCTTGATAATAACACTTGAGTTTCCAACTCAGCAAGAGAACCTAACGCGGTGTAGAGAAATCGAATGAACTCTTTGCGAGAATTTCTGGCTGACCCTTCAGCTATATTGCTTGGAATCGATACTGCCGCCCGTCTCATCTGGGACACCAATCCATAGATTTCTTCCTTAGGAAACTCCGCCGTTAATGAGTAGACTCCTTTCGCCAAATCCATTGCTTTGTTCCAGACATCGAGATCCTTATGTGTTTTCATGCCGCTCATGACCTATCACCTATCACCTATTACCGATCACCGATCACGGATCACCGATCACGGATCACGGATCACGGATCACGGACCACCGATCACGGATCACGGATCACCTTTTTGAACTCCCTCACGAAAATATCCCCTATGAAGCGATGCCCGGCTCTGTTTGGGTGTATACCATCCGGGACGAGTTTATCTGTGATTGGATCGGTGCTGAAAGCCCGGTGTACGTCGATGAGTGGCACACCAGTTTCTAAGGACAAGCCCCGTATTATGTCCGCATACTCATCCACCAAATAGTTCAGGCCATTTTCCACGTAGGCGGGAAAATCTTTGTGCGCATACGCTGAATTCATCGGTACTGGCGTCACCAGCACCGGCTTTGCGTGGACTTTCTGAACAGCTTCGATGATGGCTTTCAGATTGCTTCTGAAGTCTTGCGCAGTCACCCTCGGCGTGTCGGCCATGGAATCGGTGGCAGGCCGATAGTATCCCGCATCGTTGACGCCGAACATTATGCTGACGTAATAGGGCTTGTACTGTAAAACATCCCGTTCCAATCGGTGGATGGCAGTGGCACTGATGTCGCCGTTCACACCGGCGTTGATGACTTGTACATTATATCCTGTCGTTCGAGACAGGCACTCCTGTAACAAATGTCTGTAGGTATCTTCCTCCCTCACATCGCCAATGCCGGCGCCGTTTGTGATGGAATCGCCAAGCGCAACTATCCTGATTTCTTTCATTTCTTTTCCGCCTCTTGCGACGTGTGGCACTGTCAAATATGGTTGCTATGGTTGCAGAATTCCGATCTCGGTATGCGTATCAGCAATACCGCATTCATCGGGATAGGTATGGTATGTCCAAATCTGAACCAGTGTCGCCTGGCAGGAGTATTTCAACAGCGTTAACGGATTGAGCTTTAGCATCCCTTCACGAGCCGGGAATTCATAGCATAAGCTCTCGTTTGTATTCTCCAAAAGAAGGAGATGCCGCTTCCGATATTCGTCCTGTTCAAGCCACGCTGTGTGGAATTTGACGCTATACTGAAAATGGCCTACCGTTGCTCTGAACTCGCTATCGCTCAATGGGAGAGGACATTCCATCAGCGTTTTTGTCTTGATGTCTCTCGTCGGCAGGCAAGCCAAACATTCCGTCAGTTGAGTAAAAGCCGTCTTCAGGGAAATAATGTGGCTGTTCCCGATAATCCTAAGATCAAGTTGATAATTCGGGCGGCGCAAGTGTTTCTGCTTGAGAACCCGGACAGGACCCGGGGCACTATCCGCCTCCAATAGATAGAACCAGAGGTCCGTCATGTTATGGGATTGATAAGTAAGCATTATAGATTTTCTTATGTATCTTTGGCGGTGCTTTCCTTGTCTGTTTGACAGCGCGATGCTGCATGGCCCCATCTGCGCTCTTACGGGTATTGGCCTATCCGGGCCAGAATCTCCATGCCTTTTTCCGTTATATCTCTGCCCCTGCTGCTGCGTGTAATGTAACCTTCGCGGAACAGGAAATCCTCGATCACATTTTCAAAGGTTCTCCTATCCATTCCCAAGTAGCTCGCACATCCCGACAGCGACACGGGGCCATTGGACAGCAAATTCAGTATCTTCCTGTCATCCTCCATCAAACCATATTCATCGATCCTCAGAAGCTCGCACGTGGCAAGCACTTGGTCTGTGCCTATTAGGTCCGCGCCTCCTGCCACCGCGTAGTTGTGACACTCTCTGGTGATATTCACTGCGGTGCGGGGCTGGCCTCGAGACCTGACAGCTATCATCTGAGCAGCTTCAGCATCTATTCTGCAGTTTAGTTTGCTCTGGAGGTTTGTGACGATGGTGGATAACTCTCGTTTTTCATAAGGGTCGAAATCATAGGGTATTCCCATGCGCGAGCGCAGAGCAGGATCTAATTGGCCATAATGGGTAGTAGCGAGAATGATTGTGAAGGGCTGAACGCCCAACCTGCCCTGTGGCAGGTAGCAGACAAAATCCTCCAAAAGTGGCAGGAGAGCACTGACGATGGGGAAATCTCTCGCTCTGGCGAGATCGTGCGCCTCATCCACAAAAAGCACGCCGCCGCGGAGTCCCTGTATCCTTTTGTAGACCTCCGGCATGGAACGCATAGCCGAGCCAGTGGTGGGAATGAAGCCTCCGCCCATTTCCTTTGCGACGAGGAAAGCTAACGTAGTTTTTCCCATGCCGGGAGGCGATATGAAAGCTATGTGCGGAAGTGGCTTGGACTGCTTCTTGGCGGAAGTGATCGCGATCCGAAGCCGTTGAACATGGCGATCCTGACCGATGAATTGATCCAGCGACGACGGTCTAAACTGGTTGTCTGCCGGAGCTTTCCACTCCACTGCGGATTGTTCCCAAGGAGCAACATACCTGACATAGGGTTCCGTCTTCCTGCCTGCATCTCCCAGAGGCATCAAGTCACCATATTTTCCTTTCCCTCGCCGTCTCAGCATACCAATTCTCCTTCATGACCATTTCATTACATGATTACTATACCAGAAGCAGGTTTGAATGTCAACAGTTCCTGGCGCTAAAAGATCTTGATTTCACTCAGATATGTGATATAATATATATGGCTCATGGAGATTAGCCACAGGTTCTGGGATTTTGCGCGGGCTTCAATGGACCTTGTGTTGTCTTCTCAATACCTTTTAGGGAAACATGGAATGGGACAAGATAATCCCAGTAAAGTGTTCTACAGAGTTGGTGAAGTTGGCCAACTGGTTGGTGTGGAATCCTACGTCCTTCGGTACTGGGAAAAGATGTTCCCACAGTTGAAGCCCGAAAAGGATGAGACTGGTCAACGGGTTTACACTAAGTCCGATATTGACGTAATACTGCGCATCAAGAACCTGCTGTATGAGGAACGTTACACAATAGACGGCGCAAGGAAAAGACTGAAGGAAGAAAGTAAGCATAAAAGCAAATATAGAGATTCAGAAGACGTCCAGGATTTGCTGGCCGTATTGAGGGGCGTGAAGACTACCCTCCAGGAGGTTTCGGCTATACTGGAAAAAGAGTAACATATCGGTCGGGGCGTGGCGCAGTCCGGTAGCGTGCTTGAATGGGGTTCAAGTGGTCGCTGGTTCAAATCCAGTCGCCCCGACCAAACAGAATTTGATATAACTGTGGTCAAAATAGGACTGATAGGACACTCCGCTTATCCTGCCTCTAAAATGCTCCGAAAATCAGCCTTCTTGCCTTGATTCTAAGATGAGGATATAGTACAATAGGGTGGATCAAACGGTTACTTGCAGCGGGTTCTGCAAATGTTCGAATCTCGAAACTATATATTCTGTGGATCGGGTTCGGTAAGTGTGCAAGCAGCGCTGTCTGGAAGAACGTAACGGATGAGTCTCAGCATCGACTTCTCACTTCACCAAAATGAAAGGAGATGATCGACATGACGCTAGAAGAGGCAAAAGCCCAATATCAGGGCGAATGGATTGCTTTCCGTACCTCTGATGAGACCGAGAATCCGGAAGGTGAAGTTGTCCTTCATAACAAAGACCGTTGGCAGTTCGATAAGGAGTTGGTTGAGCATAGCATTACCAATGTTTACATCACCTTTGCCGGACCTCTAGTCAGGGAGGGCTACTCAGTGGTCTTTTGAGCGGAGGATCGCGATATGCGTATGCCTGTCGGTATCCCGCTTGTAGTTCGAAATGTCAAAATCACTGGTCCGAATGGTTCAGTTAGAGTGGACCTGATTTTTGATACAGGAGCCGCGTTTACTGTACTTTCTTGGGCTGTGGCGAGGGTTATAGGCTATGATCCTGCGACCGCTTCTGAACGTCAGGAGATCATCACCGCAAATGGCGTGATCGCGGTCCCAAAGCTCTGTGTGGAGAGCGTGATTGCAGGCGAGGCCGAGGCCCGGAATGTAGAGACTATTTGCCATGATGTACCGGAATTGGTAGCAGTTCGAGGTTTCCTTGGTCTGAGTTTCCTCAAACACTTCCGAACTGTGATAGATTATAGGGAAGGTTACCTCGAAATCTCATGATCAGGGATGGTATGGGCTGCGTTGTAGACTGACGAGGCATCTGTGGGACATCGCAGCGGTATGAGTTCGCTGCCACTCTAACAATCACGGGTTATGCAAATGCAAAATCAGGAAAAACGGGTTTTTGAGGTGACTGGAGGCCAGATCTGGGCCGCTGTGATCATAGCTGCGATTGCCCTGACAATCGTCTTCGAGGTAGGTGTCTGGATAGGAAAAAAGAGGGTGATCAATGCAGAACGGGAGTCAGCGCGACAAAATGATACGCAGATTCGCGCAGCTACCAGAACGCCACTCGAAAGGGATTTGCCTTACAAAGCACCCACAGATCAATCGATGGAACCGTCGGAAGCCGAGAAGAAAGAGGCGAAGTATACAGTTCAAGTCGGCACTTTCAGTTCCTATGAGAACGCGGTGGATATGGTTAAATTACTTGAATCTTACGAATATACGAACGCCTGGCTGAATCCTGAGTCAGATACGGGAAAAACGCTCTATCGTGTATTCGTCGGTAGGTTTGACACTGAGGATGAGGCAGAGCAGTTCGGCAGATCACTGCAGGAGACATTATCATACGTGACTGAGTATAAAGTCAAGGAGATACAATAGATTTCTGATTTGATCATGCTCAGTGATCAGTAGCGAGTAGTGTGTCACGAGTGAAACGTAAAACGTGAAGTGTCATTTGCTACTATCTACTTTCTAAATGAATAAAAATCACCAAGACACCAAGGCACGAAGGACCGGGTGGGTGAGTGAGTAACCCGCCTGTTCACTTACTGTAGAGACACGGCATGCCGTGTCTCTACCACTCACATTCCCTTTGTGCCTTAGTGTCTTTGCATCTTAGTGGTGAGGAAATCAGTTTGCATTTGACCATAGAAATGTAGACCCCTGTTGAAAGTTGCTGAATGGGAATGGTGAATCCCAGAGACAGAGTCCTTATGGCTCTAGAGCACCGAGAGCCAGATAGGGTTCCTGTTGACCTTGGTGCCACAGAATCATCGGGCATAACTGGAATCGCATATAACCGATTGAAGAAGCACCTGGGCCTGAGCGGGCGAACCCGGATCTATGATATTTCTCAGATGATCTGCAAGGTCGAGGAACCTGTGGTCGAACGTGCCGGTAGCGATGCTGTTCCACTACTGATTGAACCGCGAGACTGGAAGCCCTGGGTGCTTCAAGACGGGTCGCCCGCCGAAATCCCTGCCAGGGCTGATGTGCGTCGGCTGGATACCGGCGAAGCAGTTCGGTTCTCGGAGGATGGTCGGGTGATCGCGCGTTCCTCCCCAGGCGGATATTATCTGGATGATGTTTTCCCACCATTAGCGGAGGCACGCTCCACCTCGGATATCGAGAAATACAGGTATTTCAAGAACTTTGACTGGCCAGATTACCTCGATGAGACATACGAGGATCTGAGGCTTAAAGCCAAAAGGATGTATCAGGGAACTGACTACCTCATCGTCGGGAATCTCTGGGTGCATGTCTTTGCCGCCGGCCAGTCCTTGCGCGGGTTCGAGAATTTCATGATGGATCTGATAACCCATCAGAAGCTGGCGCATTGTGTGATGGAGAACCTGGTGAATGTCTATATGGAGAGGGTCTCGAAGTATGCGGAGGCAGTTGGGGAATATGTCCAGGTGATAGAGGTCAACGACGATCTAGGCACTCAGTTGGGTCCGCAACTGAACCCGGATCTCTATCGCAAGATGATCAAACCGTATCATAAAAGACTGTGGGGATACATCAAAGAGAAAACCGGCTGCTATCTACTGCTTCATTCCTGCGGTTCCGTCTATGATTTCATTCCAGATTTCATCGAAATGGGCATAGACGCGCTCAACCCCGTCCAGGTTTCCGCTCGAAATATGGATACAGCCAAATTGAAGAAGGAGTTTGGCTCTCAAATATCCTTCTGGGGCGGCGGCTGTGATACTCAGAGTGTTCTGCCTTTCGGCACACCTGATGAAGTCGAGGAGGAGGTAAAACGTCGGGTTGATGATTTGGCGCCGGGCGGTGGGTTCATATTCACACAGGTTCATAACATCCAGCCGGATGTGCCGCCGGAGAATATCATAGCTATGTATAGTGCTGTGGGTAAGTATGGTGGATATTAGTAATGCAGTGATTCCCCGTCTGCTTCGGGATTAGCTGCATAGTTAAGAAAGTGGGGTGATTAGATTGATCTGACAGAGCGGACTTTCAGTATTGGTTTCTTTGGCTTTATCTTGATCAAAACAGAGGAAATGTTACCATTTCTTCGTGCTTTAGCAAACCTAAAGAAAGGATGAAACATAAATGAGACGAGCGTTGTTTTCGCTTCTATTAGCCCTTGCAATCGGCGTAGCGCCGGTATTCAGCGCAGATTTTGTGATCAAACGTGCAGCCATAGTTCTTGATGGTGTCAAAGACGCTGATATAGAAACAAAAACTACAGTCTTTCCCTTAACAGACGCAGGCGTGCCCGACGGCGGCGCTTACGTCACCTATGTTTCCTACGATTCAGGAAACATCTACTTCGCTTGTGACGCCGAAGACGATGTCGTCATCTCGAGTGACACAGCAGAAGCGGATTTCCGCGATTCGGATTATATCCGCTTTTACATTGGCACTCAGGACGACTTCGAGGGTGTCCAGACAATGGGTGAGAACCACTACGCTTTTGTGTGGACACCCAAAAGCAAAGCAGATACATGGGACCCGCAGGTGCGGGAAGTCAGCAAAACCAGCTATGGCGGCGTCGGACATGCGGAGCTGGACGGGGATCTAGCCGCCGAATTTGTCCATTCGGCCAGCGGCCCCACGGCCAAAGGATGGTATCTGGAAGCGGCGATCCCATGGACTACTGTGAGGGTGCCGGTTGGTACAGATCTAACAGGCAGAGTCATCGGTATATTGATGATATCCGGAGATACCGACGAGGACAACTCTCCCAACAGCGTCATACAAGAGCGGGAAGGCGAGGCGAAACTGGCGTCTGATGCAACCGGGGCAGGAGGGTATTGGAGTTCTCCTGATCATTTCCGCACAGCAACTTTCGAGGTAGGATTTGTTGTTGCTGCTGTGTCCCCTGCTGCGAAGCTAACGGCCACCTGGGGCGGGTTGAAAACACAGTAAGCCAACCCGGAGACCGGATTATACCAATTCCATAATCTGATTGTGCGTTGGAATATACTTGCGGGCGGGACAGGAATGCCCCACCTATCGTGCTGAGAACATTACCGCTACGCGATAGATGGGACTTTCCAGTCCCGTCCGTAATGCACAAGTAAGTAATAGAAACCTTATTATCTCGGCTTTGTCACATTGGAACGACGGATCCATGGGAGCGACCTCTTGGTCGCGATGCGTCGAATCGAGTGCAAGAGCACTCTCCCACAAATGCGCCCAAGTCAAGTTATCATGTCAATATTAGTTCTCTCTTGCGCCGGATGGCAACAGCCGGGTGACCAGGAGTTGAGGAGGGAAACCGTGTCTTCGTTTTTGAGCGGGCGATTCTCCTGGACGCTGTCCAGACCTCTTTTGGGGCCAGAGGAAAGGGCAGATGATCCATGTTTCTCTGTCAAGGATCCAACCGTTGTTCATTACAACGACAGGTGGCATGTATTCCACAGCACGAGAAGCAAGATTAGGACGCATCAGATCGAGTACGTCTCTTTTGATAAATGGGAGAACATGGCATCATCCGAGCGGCATATTCTCCACTGCCGGGATGGATACTTCTGCGCGCCGCAGGTGTTTTACTTCCGGCCGCATGAGAAATGGTATCTCATCTATCAGGTTGTCGAGGAGGATCGCGCCCCCGGACTACAGCCTGCCTTTTCCACCACAGAAAATATTGACGATCCGGACTCCTGGACTCAGGCTGAGCTTTTCTTTCACGAAGGCCCGGAAGGAGTGAGCAAATGGATCGACTTCTGGGTTATCTGCGATGATCAGCGCGCTTATCTATATTTCACCTCCCTTGACGGCCACCTGTGGCGGATGTCCGCCGCCATCGAGGATTTCCCTCATAACTTTGCTCACTGCGAACTCGCTCTGAAAGCGGACATATTTGAAGCCAGTCATACTTACCGATTGCTGGGAATGTATAAATATCTGACTATCATCGAAGCTATCCGCAAAATCCCGCCGGAGGGGAGGCGTTACTACGTCGCTTACCTGGCCGACACGCTGGATGGAGAGTGGAAGCCGCTAGCCACTTCT
>Ga0209636_10008775_pt1 | contig 10300 bp, 10 predicted proteins | sample DeeMarSWOR152_54_FD_187464 | JGI IMG/M metagenome (GOLD analysis project Ga0209636, IMG submission 187464) | Marine sediment microbial communities from White Oak River estuary, North Carolina - WOR-1-52-54 (SPAdes) (version 2) | ecosystem: Environmental > Aquatic > Marine > Intertidal zone >... | reverse complement strand
CTTTCTTTCCCTATGTAGGCAATGGTATTTTCTGTCCTGGATTCTCCCAGACGGCCGGCTCCTCCCCAAACTGCGAAGATAGCTATGATAAAAGCGGCAATAACCAGCCATAAAGTGGGAGCCAGCGATTTTACGTTTTTTCTCATCGCTTTTAACATGTTTTCACCTGTTTAGTTGGTTGAGTTTGTTTAGTTTTTATAGTTTATTCAATTTAGGTCATTATTTTAAGAGCCGATCCATTCTTGGTCCTCTTGCTTAACCTAGGTAAACTTGTCCGGCTCTCAATCATATTCTTTAAGAAGGCTTCGGGCAATGACCAGCCGCTGAATCTCTGAAGTGCCTTCATAGATCGTCAGCACTCTGGCATCCCGGTAGATTTGCTCGACAAAAAATTCCTTCGAGTATCCATAACCTCCATGAATCTGGAGGGCCTGATAGGCAATTCTATTGGCTGCTTCTGAGGCAAAGAGTTTAGCCATAGAAGCTTCCTTAGAAAATGGTTTTCCGCTATCACATAGACAAGCGGCTTTATAGGTCAGTAATCGAGCAGCATCAATCTGAGTTGACATATCAGCAATCATGAACTGCAGAGCTTGAAATTCAGCGATTTTTTTGCCGAAGGCTTCCCTTTGCTTAGCATATTTAACGGCTTCCTCTAAGGCCCGATGAGAAAGCCCTACTGATTGAGCAGCAATGCCTATACGGGAACGGTCTAGACAATGTAAAGCGATGGAAGCTCCCTTCCCTTCTTCTCCTAAGAGATTTTCGGCGGGAACTTGACATTCTTCTAAAACAATCTCTGCCGTCAATGAAGAATGGAGTCCCATTTTATCTTCTATCTTAGATATTCGCAGCCCAGGAAAGTCCTTCTCAACAATAAAAGCATTCAGTTTTTTCTTCTCTGCCTTGGTCTCTGCTGCAGTAAAAATTATGAAAGCCATGGCATCGCTTCCGGTTGTGACCCATGATTTTGTACCGTTTAAAATATACCTGTCTCCAGCTCTGACAGATTTTGCTTTCAGATTCGTGGCGTCAGAGCCTGCTCCAGGTTCAGTCAGGGAGAAAGCTCCCAAGATTTTTCCTTTCGCTGCTTGAGGGAGATATTTTTCTTTTTGGCGCGAGGTGCCGAATTTTAGAATAGAATAACAGAAGAGGGAACAATGGACACTGACGATCACGGATAGAGAAGGCAAGACTTGGCTTATCTGCTCAAGAGCCAGATTAAGAGAAACGGTATCTGCTTTTATCCCTCCGTATTCAGGAGGAACTGTCATTCCCATGATTCCGAGATCGCCCAATTTTTTCAAGAGTTCGAGGGGAAATGTATGGCTTTCCTCTAAAGATTTTGCGGAGGGGAGTATTTCCTTACGGGCAAAATCCCTGACCATTTCTTGGAGTAATTTTTGCTCTTCGGTGAGTTCAAAATTCATTTGATCCCTTTGTGTTTCTTAAGGATAGAATACAAAGCAAAATCTATTTTAAGTTTCCTTTTTTGTTTTCCTCTTTCTGGAATAAAGGAAAAAGCCGATTATAAGTAGTATCCAAATCTTCTAGAGTCACTTTGGTCTTTCCAACCAGAGGCATGAAATTTGAATCTCCAACCCAACGGGGAATGACATGAAGGTGGTAATGGTCTGCCACTCCTGCACCTGCACTGTGCCCCAAATTCATGCCTGTATTGAAACCATGAGGGTGGTACTGTTTTTTTAAAATTTTTAGACTCAGCTTGAGAATATCTGTCATCTCGTCAGTCATTTCTTTTTTTGACCTCTCGAAAGAAGCAATATGCCTATAAGGAGCGACCATCAGGTGACCAGGGGTATAGGGAAATTTGTTCAACAGGATAAAATTGTAACTCCCTCGGTAGAGGATGTGAGCTTTTCTGTCGTCTTTCTGTTTAAGGGCTTGGCAGAAAATGCATTCGGTCATCTTGTATATTTTTTTGACGTATTCCTCTCTCCATGGAGCAGATATGTATTCCATTTATTTATTGATCATTTCTTTTAAAAGTTTGCTCGGCTTGAAATACAGGACTTTCTTAGGAGGAACTTCAACCGGTTCCCCGGTTCGAGGATTCCTTCCCGAACGAGAACTTCTCTGTCGGAAGCGAAAACTGCCGAATCCTCTCAATTCTATCTCTTCTCCTCTGAGAAGAGCGTCTTTGAGTATGTCAAAAAAAAGATTAACACCAGTTTCAGCTTCTTGCCTGGCAATTCTCATTTCCTTGGATATTTTGTTGATAAGGTCTGCTTTTATCATTTCTTTTCCTCCTTTTTATTGGCTTTCTTGCTTGTTTGGTGGATTTTTTTCAATTGATCTTTCATGATATCTCCCAGAGTCGTTTTGTTATTCTGGGCTTGCATGTATTTTTGGTACTCTAATTTTTGCATTTCAATCTGGGCGAGTTTGAAACTGAGAGATATCTTCTTGTTTTTTGGATCTATTTTCATGATTTTAGCAATTCTTTCTTCTTCAACAGAGAAAGCCTCGTTGGGATTTTCAATTTTCCTCTCATCGAGTTCTGAAAGGAAAATCACTCCTTCTATGCCTGGAGTTATTTCCACAAAGACACCGAAATCCGTGATTCGCACGATTTTTGTTTTGACGAGGTCTCCGACTTTCTGCCGGGCAAAGAAGTCTTCCCATATATCTCCTTCCAGCTGTTTGATTCCAAGTGATAATTTTTGCTTCTGCACATCAATATTGAGAATAACGACTTCGACTTCTTGGCCCACCTTAAGTCTTTCTGAAGGGTGATTGATTTTTTCCCAGCTGATATCAGAAATATGAATCAGGCCTTCGATTCCCTTTTCGACTTCCATGAAGGCGCCAAAATCAGTGATGCTGGTTATCTTGCCCTTGATGTGGGAACCAGGACTAAACCTCTGCTTCAAGAGTTCTAGAGGATGAGGAGTGACTTGTTTAAGGCCCAGGGAGATTCTTTTGCTGGAAGGATTCATATCTAGAATTGTCACCACCACGTCTTCCCCTGGCGCGAGGACTTTCTTGGGATGGACGAGTTTGCGAGACCACGTCAAGTCTGAAATGTGGACTAAGCCTTCCACTCCGTTCTCCAATCTTACAAAGGCCCCAAAATCTGTCAGGCTGACCACTTTTCCGTTTACTTTCTGTCCAATCTCATACTTTTCTTCCAGGTTTTCCCATGGATCTGGGAAGAGTTGCTTATAGCCGAGGGAGATTTTTTCCTCTTTTTCATTAAAATCAAGCACGATCACTTCAACTTCCTGTCCGACCTGGAGGACCTCATCAGGATGATTGATTTTTCCCCAGGATAGGTCTGAAATATGAAGGAGCCCTTCCACTCCACCCAGATCAATAAAAGCTCCGAAATTTGTCAGCGTCTTGACCTGTCCCTTGATTTTTTGCCCTTTGCTCAAGGTGCTGAAAACCCGCTTCTTTCTTTTCGTCTTTTCGTCTTGGAGGAAGAGCTTACGGGAAAGGACAGCGTTTTCGGTTCTTCTATCGAATTTTATGACCTTGAATTTATATTCCCTGCCAATGAGTTTTTCGGGCTCTTTAACAGCTTTAACGTCAGCATGAGAATCAGGGAGGAAAGTTTTGAGCCCAACGTTTACAGTATAGCCATTTCTTATCTTTTCGATGATGGTTCCACTTATCCAGCCATCATGGCTGTAGGCTTTTTCGAGACTATCCAAAGCTTTGATCACATCCGCTTTTCGCTTGGAAAGGATAAGGTAACCCTCCCTGTCCGTCCTTTCTAAGACTGCTTCAATATTGTCTCCTACCTGGATTTCGCTGGTTTCTTTCTTGTCCTCAAAGTCCTCGCAAGGGATGATCCCTTCCGATTTAAAGCCAATATCTACCAAGATGTGAGTAGAGGTGACTTTAATGACTTTGCCTTTGACAATTTTTCCAGGGGCTATCTCCTGAGCACTGAACTGGTATTTGTCAACCAGGTTCTGATAATCTTCAGCAGATATTTTTTCGTCTTTTTCTGGGTTTTTGGTTAGCTCTGACATTGAATGATATTCTCCCTATGGATTTGGCGTTCGGAGCTATCTTTGATCTTGAGAACGATTTCTTCAATAGCTTCAGGAGGGGTAGAGGCTCCTCCTGAAATGCCTATTTTTTTGGCTTTCTCCAGCATTTCTGGTTTTATTTCCTTAGCACTCTCAACGAAATGAGTGTTCGTTAAAATGCTTTTGGAGATGTGAAAAAGTTTATTGGTGTTGGAGCTGTTCTTTCCCCCAACTATGAAGAGAGTATCCACTCGAGAGGCAAGCTCAGAGGTTGATTTTTGGCGAGTTTGAGTGGAGAGGCATATGGTATTGTAGACCTTCAATTCTTTTGTCTTTTCGATGAGGGCAGCCACGATTTTTTTGAAAAGAGACAAATCTTGAGTAGATTGAGCAAGAACAGCCCTCTTTTTTTTATAGGGCAAATCCCTGACCTGGTCTTCGTTTTCGACGATAATCGCTTTTTTCTGGCTGTACCCGATTAATCCTTTTATTTCTGGATGCTTTCTGTCCCCCACCAGGATGATTTCTTCTTTTCCCTTGGCCAAGCGCTCGACAAGCTTTTGGATTTTCTTGACAATGGGGCAGGTCGCATCGATGATTTCAACTTTTTTGTCGGTCAACATTTGATATTTTTCGGGTGAAACCCCATGACTTCTGATGATGATGGTTGCTTCTTTGATGTCTTCCAGCTTCTCCGTAGGCTCTATACCCTGGCTCTTTAATTCTGAAACCACTTGAGGGTTATGGATCAAGTCTCCCAAGGTGAAAACTTTACCCTTTTTCATCTTCCTCGTTTCTTTGGCAATCCTTAATGCCCTTTTCACACCATAGCATAGACCACTGTTCTCAGCGACTATGATTTCCATTTTTTTAGCCTAGGATGTAATTAGATATACTATCTTATCTGGCACTCTTTTGTCAATCCTAAATATAGGTGAAAAAATGACTTAACTCATTTATGAAGACTTTGGATGGTGCGTTTTCGGGTGTTTTTTTGCTTTTTTTTAGGGAAAGAAAGCTCTATTCCTGAACATCTTCTCCTGCTTCCAAGATTTTCGAAATCTCCTCTTGAGAAGGCAGTTCCTTAAGACTTTCGAGCCCGAAATAAGATAAAAATTCATGAGAAGTCCGATAGATCAGGGGCCTGCCTGGGGATTTTTTCCTTCCCACGATCTTGACCAATTTTTTCTGGAGGAGCGTTTTTAAAGTATGGAAGGAGTCTGTATCTCTTAAGGCAGAGATTTCTGACAGGGTTATGGGTTGATGATAGGCTACCGCTGATAAGGTTTCTAAAGCAGCAGGTGAGAGTTTGTTTTTTCTTTCGATCCGAAGAAGACGCCTTATCCAATGGTCATCCTCGGGATTGGTGGAGAAGATATAACCCCCGGCAGATTTGATGATTTGGATTCCCCGTTCATTAGAACTGTAACTCTGGAGAAGCTCTTCGATAGCTTGGTCAATTTCTTCAGGAGGGAATTCCTGAAGGACATCTTTTATTTTCTCCGGGGTAAGAGGTTTTTGAGAAATAAAAATCAGGGCTTCGACGATCGTTTTAAGGCGATTGTTCATAGTTATTTACCTGTTGGAGAGTCATTTATAAGCCATACTTTGATAGATTGAAAACGTCTTTCTTGGACGGCCATAACTCGTTTGGCTTTGATGAGTTCGAGGAGGCTAAAAAAGGAAACCAGAGCTTCTTCAAGCGTTTGCTGCCGGATAAAGAAATCCAAAAAGTCGAGATATGAATTTTCTCTGAGGATGGTCAAGATTTCCCTGATCTTCTCCTCGACTGAATGTTCTTTTCTTTTGATTATTTGGAAATCCTCTCTCTCTTTTCTCTTCAGGACAGCAAAGAAGGCTTCGGCCAGGTCAAACAAAGAGACCTCCACTAAATCCAGGTCTTCTATCCTTAACAGAGGAGGCAAGAAGGTTCTCTTCCATTTAAGCAGCTCTTCGGCTTCTTTCTTTTTTAAGAGCGTGCTGGCGGCCTTCATTTTCTGATAATCGAGAAGGCGATGAACCAATGACTCACGAGGATCTTCTTCTTCTTCGGCGGCTTTCTCTCGGGGAAGGAGCATTTGAGATTTGATATAAATCAGCAAGGCGGCCATGAGCAGGAATTCGGCTTCACGGTTCAGGTTGATTTTTTCTTTTTGCTCGAGATATTCAAGATATTCCTGGGTTATGATCGCGATAGGAATATCATGGATATCAATTTTTTGTTTTCTGATGAGAAAGAGGAGAAGGTCCAGGGGGCCTTGAAAGACTTTCAGCTTAACCTGGTAGGTTTCTGTGCTTTCCATCAAGGTTCTAGTTGGTCATTCAGATACCGATGGCCATCCGGACTTCTTCCATGGTTTTTTGAGCCACTTTCCTGGCTTTTTTATTTCCCTCTTCGAGTATGTCCCAGACAAGCTGAGGATTTTCTTCGAATTTTCTCTTCTTCTCTCGATAAGGAGAGAGCAAGTCATTTATATATTCTATGACCACCTTCTTGCACTCTAAACAGCCTATTCCAGCGGTGCGGCATTCCTGAGCCAGGTGGTTTCTTTTTTCTTCATCCACAAAGGCTTTATGGAGGGTGAAAACAGGACAATCATCAGGCTCCCCGGGATCTGACTTCCGTTTTCGGCGCGTATCGGTCACCATAGGGGCGATTTTCTTTCGGATCATATCCGGAGAATCATCAAGGTTGATGGTGTTGCCATAGGAGTTGCTCATCTTACGCCCGTCTGTGCCTGCCAGCTTGGGAACTTCTGTCAACAGGATTTGGGGCTCTGGAAACACCGGCTTAAAAAGGGAGTTAAACTTCCTTACGATTTCTCGAGCCAATTCGAGGTGAAAGGCCTGGTCTTCTCCTACTGGAACATAATTGGCCTTGTAAATGACAATATCCGCAGTTTGGAGCACTGGATAACCCAAAAATCCATAAGTGTTCAGGTCTTTGTCGGTCACTTCTTTCTGGGCTTCTTTAAAGGTGGGGACTCTCTGCAACCAAGGGACGGGAATGATCATCGAGAGAAGAAGATGGAGCTCAGCGTGCTCTTTGACTTCGGATTGGATAAAAAGCACGCTTTTTTCCGGGTCCAATCCAAAACTCAGCCAACCCAGGGCATACTCATGGGTGTATTTTTTGATGGATTTAGAATTCTGGTATTCAGAACTCAAAGCATGCCAGGGGACAATGGTGTAAAAACACTGATATTGGTCTTGCAGTTTGAGCCAGTTGCGCAGTGCTCCAGCCAGGTGGCCAAGATGAAGAGGTCCGGTCGGTCTCATTCCGCTAAGAACAATCTTTTTGTCGGCCATGATTAAAATAGAACAAGGTTGAAGATGATGAATTCAATAGGCCTGATGAGAACATGGAGCAGGCCTAACCAGATCAATCCCAAAATGATAATAAAGCCAAAGGGACGAAGACGGTCGTATTTGGCCGCTGCCTCTTCAGAGATAAGGCCCATCAGGACTCCACTTCCGTCGAGGGGAGGAATGGGAATCAGGTTAAAAACAGCTAAATAACAATTGATCAAGGCGGCGAAAAAGAGAATGAGGGCCAAGCCTTCGAGCGGATAAAAGCCTCGAGGAAAACCTCCTCCTAGAAGAAAGCTTCTGAGAAAGTATCTCACTTCTGGCCTGATCAGCTTAAGTAGCAAAATTCCTATCATAGCTAGAGTTGCCACAGTCAAGTTTGAAGCCGGTCCAGCTGCAGAGATCCAGAGGTTGTCGCGGCGGGGATTTCTCAGATTGAGAGGATTGACGGGAACAGGTTTGGCCCACCCGAAGACAGGAGCACCCATGATAACCAGAATGAGAGGGAAAAGAACTGTCCCTATCGGATCAATGTGAGCCAAAGGATTGAGGGTGATTCTTCCCATACTATAGGCAGTTGGGTCTCCCATTTTGTTGGCAGCCCAGCCGTGGGCTGCTTCATGAACCGTGATAGCAAAAAGGAGAACAAAGAGACTGATGATAATAGTTACAATACTCATAGCAAACCAGAGCTATTTATAACATAAGACTCTCCAAGAGTAAACAAGAGGAGTAAACCATAAGGGTCAGGTCTGGACTTTTGACTTTTTTTCGGCGATAAGGAATCTCTCGGACGATTCTTAAGCCTTAACTCCAATGGGCAATAAAAGGTTAAAAGTGTAAGCCTGACCCTAGCTCTTCAGGATTTTTTCTACCTCGTCCTTATCCACCTCGAGGATATAGGGAATGCCGCTTATGTTGGCCGCATCTTGAGTGAGGGCAGCTATATCATCTCGAGTGATATACTCGAGAGCAAACTTTCTGTTTCCGGCCATGAGCTGGCGCAGTCCCTGGCTGAGTCTTTTGAAGTAAGTGTAGAGGCCTATGGCGCCGGTAGGAATTTCGTCGAATCTATCCTTGAATTTTCTCTTAAGCTCCGGCGCAGTGACGAAGATTTCCTCAGCTGAGCTTCCGAAGCGCTCGACATAGACAGGAATCTGGCCTTCTTTTATTCTCTTCCCAATGGTTTTGCCCACCATGGCTGCAGCAAGAGGAGATCTGGCCATTCCGACCGCTTTAAAATAAGGAGCTCCCAAAGCTAGAACTTTGTAAATTTGGTCTTCAAAAGTAATTCCTCCGGCGGCCACGATATCTGGAATGTGTTCACCCTTTTGGGCCAGTTTATTCACATAATCATAGAGCAAGGACCAAATTTCGACACTGGGAATTCCCCATTCATTCATCATCCGCCAGGGACTCATTCCTGTTCCTCCTCCAGCACCGTCCACAGTGAGAAGGTCAAGCTTGGCTTTGGAGGCAAATTTCACAGCCCGTGCTAAATCTACGGGCCTGTAGGCCCCGGTTTTAAGGAAAATATATTTTGCACCTGCCTGTCTGAGCTCCTCGACCCGTTTCATGAAACTTTCTTCCTCGACCATGCCTAATCGGGAATGTCTTTCAAACTCCTTAAAGCTCCCTTTTTCAAAAGCTTTAATGACATTTGGGTCATCAGGATCAGGAAGCACGATATAACCCTTCTTTTTTAACTCCTGGGCCTTTTTCAGGTTTTTTATCTTGACTTCTCCACCAATGTCCTTGGCTCCTTGTCCCCATTTCAACTCGACAGCCTTGACACCTAGTTTTTTTATGACGTACTCCTGAACGCCCAGGCGGGTATCTTCTACGTTAGCCTGGACAGCGACTGTGCCATAGCCATTCTCCTGCCAGCTCTGAAAAAGTTTTACCCGGGTCTCCATATCTGGAGAACGAATGATTTTGCCGTTTTTGATTTCTGACTCGTCATCCATTCCACAGACATTTTCTCCGATAGTAAGGATTGTTCCTGAGAGAGCTGCTCCAATGGCCAATCCTTCCCAGTTTTGTTTGGCCACATTTGTAGAGCCCATGCCTGAAATGATGAAGGGGACTTTGAGTTTTATTCCTTTATCATGGCCGACTGCTGTCTCTATGGTGACTTTAGGGAAAGTAGCTTTGTCGCTATCTGCCTCTATCCCATAGGCGCCGACTGCTGTTCCCATGATGCTGAAATGAGAAAGGTCAACCGGATATTCTTTTTCTGAGGCAGCAGTGATGATACCGAAGGGCTGGGGGTAGAGAACTTCTGAGCCTCGGTAAGCAGATTTTCCTATCTCACACATCCCAATGCAGCCATCCACACAGGTCACGCACATTCCACTGAAGGGACTTATAGAACCCTCAGTTCTGTTCTTGGTTAGGGTAGCAGCACTTCTATTGAGTTTTGTATAAGCCATTGTCATTACCTCCTTATTCACTCATGTGTACAAAAGCCTGAGAAGCAGGTGTACGAGAGATGCTGTTCATTTTATGCTTGTGGCCTGCTCCTTGCTGTTTGATTTTTCATTTTTTTCTCTGACGCAGGTCCCGCAGCGACCAGCATCATACATCCAACACTGAAGCTCATCATAGTAGTCTATGCAGGTCGGGTCCATATTCAGACAGGCATTGCACACAGCCGTATCAGCATCAGGACCTTGGCATCTCAACTGACACGCTGGACAGATGTAGATACAGCCACCGCAGAGACGGCACTCTTCAGAACGGATGTCAAAAGGTGTAGATATTTTTCTTTTGTATCCTCGTTTCTGAAAGCCGATGGCCCGACCATCCATCTGTTCGGCACACATGCGGACACAGAGACCGCAGAGGATGCATTCTTCGTTGCGAATCTTGAACCTGACTTGTTTAACTCCAAATTTGGAAGCCAGGTCTTGGATGACTTTGGAATTTGGGGCTATAGAAAGCATAAGCTCGATCATCATCCTTCGAGTCTCAATAACTCTTTTTGTGTC
>Ga0209636_10008774_pt1 | contig 10301 bp, 9 predicted proteins | sample DeeMarSWOR152_54_FD_187464 | JGI IMG/M metagenome (GOLD analysis project Ga0209636, IMG submission 187464) | Marine sediment microbial communities from White Oak River estuary, North Carolina - WOR-1-52-54 (SPAdes) (version 2) | ecosystem: Environmental > Aquatic > Marine > Intertidal zone >... | reverse complement strand
AGGGCCTGAGCAGGGTGGCCGAGGCAACGTGTGCGATGGTAGGCTTTGATTCCGGAGAGAGCTCGTTCAAAATGACCGTAAAACCTATGCCGGATATGGAGGTTCGGACCGTAGGGAGTTCACACTACAAGGGTGATATTTATATAGATCTTTTGACCAACTGGGTCAAGAAGGCGACTATGGATGAGCTTGTCGTGGCCGAGTCGACTTTGCCTATGCCGCCGGACAAGGTAAATGCCGTTATCGAACGGAATATCGTCGTTCGAAATGTCAGTGCGGAAGAGTTTGCGCGTCGGTGACATCCTGTGGAGTCGGCACGGTGGATTCTGTCCGAGAGGATCTGAACCGGCTGGACACCTGGTGTCGCAAATGCAGGCAATCCTGCACTATATAATGAGAACACGAATCCTAAGAGACTTTTCGAGGTACTGATATGACTGAGGCTGATACATACTACATTGAGCGGTGTTTGGATGGCCATCCGGACGATTTTCGCTACCTTGTGCGGCGCTATCAGGCGGTTTTGCTGGCCCAATTGGCCGGACAATTAGGCAGCAAGGACAGTGCCGAAGAAGCCGCACAAGAGGCCCTTGTGCGGGCCTACTTCAATATGGACAAGCTAAAAAGGCCGGAATCATTCTTTTCCTGGCTCCTCGGTATCGGCAATCGCGTGGCAAAAGAACACCAAAGAAAAGAACTGATACGCCAGCAGCGGGAAGCCATCCGCTCGTTCTCGCAGGAAGCTCCCAGCCCGGAATTCTCACAGGATTACGCTCTCGAAGCGGCCATTGCCGAGCTGCCTGAGGCGTACAGGAAAGTTATCCTCCTGCGATATTACGGCGAGCACTCCTGCAGTCAGATCGCTGAGCGGCTCGATATGCCGTTGGGCACGGTTACGAAAACTTTATCACGGGCGTATGCTATGCTGCGAAAATCCTTACAGCAGCAAGAGCAAACGGAAAGTTATGAGGTGCAAAAATGAACTGCGCAGAATGTAAAGAACTATTAGTTGCTTATGTTGAAGGCCTTCTGAATGAGGTGGAAAAACGCTCGGTCGCAGAGCACCTTAAGGACTGTGCTTCTTGCCAGGCCGAAGTAAATGAGCTAACAAACCTTCGAGACCGCCTGGTTAACAACGGCAGGACAGTGGCCCAAAGCGACCTTGAAGATGTGGTTTTAAACCGAATTGTTAGAGAACAAAACATAAGGCTCAAAACAGCCGGTAAAGCTCACGCTGCCCTCAAACTAAGGAGAATAATTATGAAAAGTTCAATCACAAGAATGGCTGCTGCGGCGGTGATAATTATTGCGGTGCTGATAGGTATACATCAATTTGGTGGAGGCACTGTAACCTTTGCCGATGTCATCGAGCCTATCCTCAATGCGAAGACTGTGATTCTTGACATGCTTGTAGGCGACGAAGAAACAAGCCCCCTAATGCATGAGATAGTTGTGGGTTCACGAATCAGAAGGACCCTGTCGAACATACCAAACGTGATTCAAATTATTGACCTGGAGAGCGCAAAAATGCTTGCGCTCGATGCCGAAGAAAAAACGGCTGCATATGTTAATATAGAGGGCCCTCTTCAGGAAAGAACTCAAAACTACGTAGAGTCTCTTCGCAAGATAATTATTGAATTGCAAGATATTTCTGATGTTGAAAAACTTGATGAACAAAAGATCGATGGACGAAAAGCTATCGGCTTTGTTGCAACAGGCCCGAATGAGGAAGTGAAGATTTGGGCCGATCCTAAGACGGCTCTTCCGATACGGGTAGAACTTCGAGTGGGACAGTTTTTTGCTATTTTGAAGAATTTCAAGTTTGATGTGCCAATAGAGGATTCGCTGATTAGTATGGACGTGCCCCCGGGATATACACTGCAGGAGACTAAATTCGACCTTTCGGGGTCCACCGAGCAAGACTTTATTGAAGGCTTGGGGGTTTGGGCCAAGGTTCTGGATGGCAGGTTCCCAGAGGCTCTAAGCACCGAAAATACCATGAAGCAAGTGCCTCTGCTAACAGAGAAGATTGCTCAGTTGAACCTTACGGATGATGAAGCAACGCAAATGACGATGAAATTTGTACGAGGGATGTTGTTCCTCCAATTATTAGAAACCCAGGGCACGGGGCACTACGCCGGAGCAGGCGTAAAGCTCGGCGATGCGGATAAGGCGATATTCTGGTATAAGCCGAAAGACTTACCAAACTATCGTATTATCTATGGCGATTTGAGCGTCAAGGACGTAGCACCGGAGGATTTGCCGAAGTAAGTGTAATGGGCAAAAATAGTGTTTACTAAAAAGGCCGTGCTGATTTAGCTCGGCCTTTTCTTTTAGAAATTCTGGGGGCGAAAGTGAACGTTTTAGGTGGAAAAGGCAAAATCCGGCAGGAAAAAGTGATTTTATTTAGAGTAAAACATATCACTTCATCGTTATATTGGTGACAATCGATTGTTCCTGATATCAGGTAAGTGAGTATCAGATGCTCGAAGAAAGATTACTTTTATGGAAATTTAAGCATGGCAGCAAAGATGCTTTCCGAGTCATCTACGAAAAGTACGCCGATGATTTACTAACGTTAGCAGCTAATCTCCTGAATGACACAGTAGGCGCCGAAGATGTTGTACAGGATGTTTTTATCTCGTTCGTGCAATCTGTGGCAAAGTTTCGTCTGAGAGGAAGTCTGAAAGGATATTTGGCAACCTGTGTTGCTAACCGAGCGCGTGATTACATTCGTGGGAAAAAACGCCGGCGAATCGTTGCCCTAAGTGAAGCAGAACAGATGACATCAAACGTAAAAACACCGGTCCAGTTGGTGATAAATAGTGAGGAATTGCAAAAACTAAATCACGCTATGACCAGGCTTCCTTACGAGCAGCGAGAAGCAATTGTGCTTCGTTTGCATGGCGAGCTGAAATTCAGACAAATAGCCGAGTTACAGAGTGTCTCAACCAAAACAGTGCTAAGTCGGTACCGATATGGTTTGGATAAGCTGCGGTTAATCCTGAACGGCGAGGTAAGACAATGAGACCAGCAGATAATATGGAAAAGCTAATTAAAAAACTGCGTTACAAAGTCAGCGCCGAAACACATGATAGGGTTCTTGACAATGTTTTGCAGGCTCTGGAGAAGAAAGAAAAACAAAAATTAAGTGCAACTGCGCCATATATGGCGCCAAATATATGGAGAATTATCATGAAAAGTCCAATTACAAAAATAGCCGCTGCTGCGGTAATAATTGTGGCGGTGCTTATCGGCTTAAACCAGATAATCAGCTCTACGCCGGCTTTTGCCGAGATCGTTCGGCCGTTACTTACCGCCCGAACTGCCACCTTCAAGATCACAATCGGTGGCCAAGGCGTTCCGTCCCAGGAATTCGACGGTATGTTCATGGAGCCGTGCCGAATGCGCCAAACTACGCCGGGTGGTGGAACCGTGATCGTGGATCTTGAACAGGGAAGGATTGTCACCCTCATACCACAAGCCAAACAGGCCATCGTCCTCGAGGTGACAAACGCACCCGAAAACCCGGGCGATTTAAATTTCTTCCAGTATATTAGAATGCGCATTCTCAACGCCCAACCGCTCGATGATGAATCCGTGGAGTTTCTCGGTGAGCAGCAAATCGATGGCCAACTGGCCATCGGTTACCATGTTCGAAAGCCGGGCCTGGATGGAACGATCTGGGCCAACTCGGAAACCAAAATGCCCATTCGAATAGAAGTCGTTGACGAACCTATGGTTGTCACTATGAGCAACATTGTCTTTGACGTCGAGCTGAAAGAGTCCCTCTTCAGCCTGGACGTGCCCGATGGATACAACGTGACGACCCTCCGTAGAGATTTGTCCGAACCGACGGAAGAGGATTTTATCGAATCCTTACGAATATGGGCCGAGAACATGGACGGCAAATTCCCATCCAAGATGGACAGAAGTGCGGTCAACGAATTCGTCCAATACCGGCGGGAAAGGATGAAGGAGGAAGGCATCGAGCCGTCGATTGATGATGTCACGAAATTGCAGCAGACAATTATTGATATGACGCACGGTTTCCCGTTCGTTGAAGCTCTGCCTGCCCATAGTGACTGGCACTACGCCGGCCGGGATATTAAATTCGGCGATGCCGAAAAGGTCGTCTTCTGGTATCGGCCGGAAGGGACCGAAACTTACCGGGTTATCTATGGTGATTTAAGCGTAAAGGATGTAGAACTGGAGAATCTTCCGAAGTAAATCTTTCTAAAGAAATGAATACGGCAAAAAGCCGAGCTAATTTGCTCGGCTTTTTTTTGTGCGCTTACCGCATAGACTACCAAGTCCAACTACAAATCAACGCTTTGTCTTGTTCGGCTTTTGGGAGGTTTGTTTCCGCTGGCTTCCACCGTAGTAGGGATATTTGTCGAAAGCATCGCCCTTGCCTAAAACACGCGGGTCCTTGGTTGCTTTCAGCTCAGCCATCAAAGCGGCGGCGAGTTTGCTTTTTACAGCAGCATACTCGGCCCGCTCGGCGACATTATTCAGTTGGGCCGGGTCTTTGCGAAGGTCATACAGCTCCTCAGCAGGTCGCTTCTCGAAGGCCAATTCAAACAGTCGCCTGACCTTCGGGTCATCACGATGCTCCATCATATAGGTTTTGGACGGCGAACCATCTATATCCCCATAAGGTCTCGGTGGGTCCCGGAAGCCAATATCCTTTGGGTCACCAGCGGGCCAGCGATTCGGCTTGAAGTTACGAATGTACAAGAATTCGTGTGTGCGTATCGCCCGCATCGGATAACCCAGGCCGTCTTTACGAACATACGCGTGGCGCTCCTTGCCGGTAAAGACCTTGTCGCGCCTGCGGTCTACCTGGCCGGTTTTGCCCGAAATCAGGATATCAAGAAAACTTTTTGCTGTCATATCTGGGGTTGGCCTTAATCCAGCGGCGTCCAGAAAGGTCGGCGCCAGATCGGAGAGGCTTATAAAGTCTTCGACAACCCGTCCACCCTTGACTATCCTTGGCCAGCGGACCGCCAACGGCACGTTCGTACCTAAATCATACAGGTTACTCTTGCACCGCGGAAAAGGCATTCCGTTGTCACCGGAGATTACCACCAGTGTATTATCCAACTCACCGTTCTCTTCCAGAATCTTCAGCAGCCCGCCTACTTCGCCGTCAAAGCGCTGAACCTCCCAGTAATAGTCGCAGATATCTGTTCGGACCACTTCACTGTCCGGCAGACACGGCGGCACTTCAACATCCTCAAGCTTCATACCGCTCTCAACGCCGGACCGCCACTTGTAGCCGCGATGTGGGTCGTGGCTGCCGAACCAGAAGCAGAACGGCTTGCCTTCGGGCCGCGCCTTGAGGAACTGTTCGAAGTCTTTGTATCGCGGCCCGGCAGGATTACGTTTTCGCCCACCCGGCTCGTCGCGTCCAGGTCCCCACCCTTTACGGGTAAAGCCCACGTGATAACCAGACTGTTCCAGTAAGTCCGGATACACTGCGAACTTTGCAGGCAGCGTGCTCCAGAGGTTGCCACCTTCCTCCAGACGCCAATGCCACTGACCGGTCAGGATTGCACCTCGAGACGGCGTGCACGATGGGGCTGTGACAAATGCATTGTTGAACAACACACCCTCGTGAGCAACTTGGTCGAACGTCGGCGTCTTGACGACCTTATCCCCCGCGATGCTCGAGTGCGGCCAGGACCAATCATCGGCAAGGCAAAAAAGGATATTCGGCCGCTCTTTCGCCGCCTTGCTGCCAAGTAACTGAGAGGCGTTTGTATATCCAGAAAAAGCCAGCGATGCAGCACCCAGACCTACCGACTTTAAGAAACGACGACGTGTATTTCGAAGTGTACTCATACTCATATTTATTTCCTCACGCTTCTGCCTTCATATAAGTCAAATGTACTACCGTTCTCCGACACACAGGATTGTCACACCAGCTTCAGGTATCAATAATAGCTATTGACAGTTGATTATTGAACAATGTAAATAATAAATGATAAATGGTAAACAGTAAATTGGAAATGGTTCTAATTCTTGGCGTTACCGCATCGGGCAAAGGGCGACTTGCCTTTGATTTAGCCGAAAGTTTGGGTGCTGAAATAATCAGTATCGACTCGATGAAGGTCTATCGGCGGATGGATATCGGCACCGCCAAGCCGCCCAAAGAAGCACGCGCTGCGTTAAAGTACCATTTAATTGACGTTGTTGAGCCGAGCGACTCTTTCAGCGTAGCGGCCTTTCTCGACGGCGCTTTGCACGCAATAGAGCAGATAAAAAGTCGCAAAAGAAAGATAGTCGCCGTCGGTGGGACTGCCCTGTATATAAAGGCCATGCTGTATGGTCTTTTTGAAGGTCCTGGAACCGACGAGCAAATACGCGCCCAATTGCGAGCACGAGCACAGGCCGAAGGTTTGGCCGAGCTCTATCGCGAATTAACGAAAATCGATCCCTTAGCCGCCGACCGCATCAGCCCCAACGACTCAAAGCGTATAATCCGGGCCCTGGAGGTTTACGAAATCACCGGCAAACCCATCTCAAATCTCCAGAGACAATTCACCGCTGAAAAACCTGTGCACGACTGGACAATAATCGGCCTGCGGAGAGATAAAACCGATGCCAACAGCCGGATAAACAAAAGGGTAAAAAATATGATCGCCGCCGGCCTTGTCGATGAGGTCAAGTCCCTGCTGAGCGAAGAAAAACCTTTAAGCCCACAGGCCCGATGCGCCATCGGCTACGCTGAGATAATCGATTACCTCTCCGGCCGAATAGGGATAGAAGATGCGGCAGAACTGATAAAGAAAAATACCCGACGTTTAGCCAAGAATCAGCGTACCTGGTTCAAAACATTCAAGAATGTCAACTGGCTCGATATCGAACCGCAGGAACCACCCCCAAAAATTCTCACCCGCACTAAAACACTGTTAAACAATATAGAATAAGCATCTTCGCGTAGGGTAGAAGGAAAATAAAAGTGGTGTATTTTGCCGTAAATCACAGAACGGCAGACCCAGTTTTAAACGATTTGTAACTGCTGCTGGGCCCGCAGCACTGTAGCGGCGTCACCCAGAACAAGCTGCTTTACCAAACTGGCCGGAACCAGAGTAATTCCCATATTGAAAATTTTCTCTTCAACCATCGAAGCAATCGTCCTTGCCGTTTGCTGGCAAAGGCCGTGCTTCGTTGCCAGATCCTTAACTATTCTGGACTTGTCCCACCGACATCTGCTGCCGGATTGCTCGGCCTTGGCGAACAACTCGGCATCTGCCAGTTCCTGAATATCAATCGAAACAACCTCAATTCGAGAACGCTTAAGCTTACGCTCGAAATGATGTTCACTCAGGGCAATAGCAGCATCTTCATAGTTGGTGGCCGCCAGGACCGCCTTAATTATGGAAAAGACATCGCTACTTGTTATGCTGCGACGATTTTGTCGATGATAAAGAAAATATGTCACCACCTCGGCAAGCTGTTCCGCAATGCCCATATCCGCCTGGCCAATCTCGCCAAGGGCGTTACTGATAGTCCCTATAACTTTGGTGTGCAGGTACTCTTCGACACTGCCATCTTCCTTAATGACTTTAAGTTGTGTCTGCATCTCCTCCCTTTGCCTCCTTACAAAGTTTAACAGCAAAAAGCAAAGAACTGCGAAACATCACCCCTGTTTATTGTTAGCAGGAGCGACAGTTTTTCACTTTTTAGCTTTAAGCTCCTTCTACTTACTAATCAAAGAGTGTCGGCTGCCCGATAGGCTCGGTTTCCTTAATTACCTGACTGACTTCCTTAATCAATTCGCCTGCGTCTCTGAAGTCCCGATAAACACTTGCAAAACGAATATACGCTACCTTGTCGACTCTACGGAGCTGCTTCATTACGATTTCCCCGATGAGAGCTGATGAAACCTCCTTATCGAAATTGCGAAAGATATTTTCCTCGGCTTTGTCGGCTATTTGCTGAATCTGCTCTGCCGAAATGGGCCTTTTGTAACAGGCCTTTCGTAAACCACTAATGATTTTATCCCTATCATAAGGAACCCGAGAGTTGTCTTTTTTAACTACATAAAGCTTAAAACTCTCACCTATCTTTTCATAGGTGGTAAAGCGCCTCTTGCACATTAGACACTGACGGCGGCGCCTGATTATTCGGCCGCCATCACTTGAACGCGAATCAATAACCCTATCCTGGTCTTCCTTGCAAAAGGGACATCTCATTTCGTATCTCATATCCCGTGTTAAATATTGCGTTAGATATACACTTCTAACCCCGCAATTCACGAGATATGCTCCTTGAAGCTCATCAAGACAATGCCACATCTGGTCTGCCTGCATATTCTAATACCAACATATAGTATGTCAAAAAAAATCTTAAAGCAAGCTGTTAACATGACCAAATCGGAAGTTCTTATATTTTATTTTAGCTGCTCTTAATTTGTGGCTTGATAAGCACTAAAGAAAAAAGTTAATAAGAAAAACCCATAGGCTTTTCGCGGGCGAATTTTTTATAAAAAAAGCCTCTGCGCTCAGAACGCAGAGGCCAACTCGGAAAGAAACTTATATAGCCCCCCCATCAAGGTCCGGCACAAAGCCTTCACATAAAATGTGAAAGCATTGTTTTTTTGTTCCTGCCTGGGTATCACTGAGTCAGTCTCACACCATACGGCAGAATCGTAAAGTTCGGCTAATCTTTTTTAATAAAGCGGCCACACCTAAAACAAACTAAAGTAAGGTGGGCTTACCTGCTTTATTTGCCCAACCAATTAAAGTCTAACATAAAAACCTTAAACAGGCAAATTAAGATAGCTACTTTTTGGTTTCTTTTTAACAGCCCGATAAAACTAAGTGTGCTATTTCTCGTCTTGTCGCTAATTCCCTATATTTCTTCGATTTTGGCCTTACTTTTTAATCGGTCTATGAACTTGTTAATGGCTTCTTCTCGCATCTGTTCTTTAAGCGCTTCTACCACCTCGCTTTTTACTTCTGCAAGGCTGGGCGCAACAGCCTCCTTCCTTTCATACACTTTGGCTATATGAAAGCCAAACCGAGTGCGAAAAATATCACTGACCTCTCCAACACCTAAATTAAAAACTGCATCCTCGAACTCTTCTACCATTTGTCCTCTCATAACATAGCCTAAGTCACCACCGTTGTCGGCACAATCGGTATATTTATCAACCACCACTTCAAAAGCTGTACCGTTTTTCAATTCATTATGCGCTTCTTTTATTTCGTTATAAGCAGTTTCTTCGTCTGTCTGCCAGTTTACATATTTTACTATATGGGCCACCCTGACCTTCTCACCGGATTTGAATTGCTCCTTATTTTTGTCATAATATTCTTGGATGGCGGCTTGCGATGGCTTAGGGAGATCTTCGCAGACTTCCTTAAGCCTCCGCTCAACTCTCATTTGCAGCTCTATGCGCTCCTTTATTTTTCCATCATCCTTGGCACTGAATTCTTTGTCGAATTGCTCTTGGCCTGCGAACTGTTCTTTTAGTCTGGCTAAAACAGATTCAACTTCAGCTTTTGGAATTTTGTCGCCACTGTTTTTTGCTTCCTGATTGATTAAAACCCTTTCAATCACATTCTCTTTGGACCAGTCAAACAGTTGAGCTTCTCGCTCTTTGGGGTCCTGGTCCGCAAATACCTCTTCATAACGTGGCCTTAACCGCTCAACTTCCTGCCGTATTGCCGAATCTTCGATCTTTTCACCATTAACAATTAAAGCCATATTTCGTACCTCATATCTTGTATTTTATATCTTGTTTCACGAGATACGCTCAACGCTTAACCCTTTGCCTTCGCGTACCAGTCAGGGTCCCGTGCCAACTTTTCTCTGGCTTCTTGTGTCATCATCTCAAAAGCGGGATGCGTGCTTTCCCATGCCCGCTTGTGAAACGAGCTTTGACGCATCTTTTCAACCTCCGGGGCGACTTCGTCAAAATAGCTGCCGTAAATATGCAGCGAATCGCTTATATCGACATACCTACCCACCCTCACCGGCTCACCTCTTTTCTTGGATATTCCATCAGCAATTATCCTTTGCAGGTCGGTGAGGGCATAGACATTCATAAACCACGCTTTGTAAAGGTCTCTGCTGCGCCAGTGCGTATTCATATTAAGTGACAATTCACCCGCTTTGTTGGCCACCAACCGACACCATATCCTCTGAAGGCAGGGCGGGTCATGTGTTTGTGGGTCAGCCGTCGGCATCCAGGTTATCGCTTGAGCTCTACGGCTGTGCCCGGCCTGCGACAGGTAATCGATAATATACTGAATCTGGTCTACTTTCCCAAACGGCCTTGGCGAATC
>Ga0209636_10008773_pt1 | contig 10302 bp, 9 predicted proteins | sample DeeMarSWOR152_54_FD_187464 | JGI IMG/M metagenome (GOLD analysis project Ga0209636, IMG submission 187464) | Marine sediment microbial communities from White Oak River estuary, North Carolina - WOR-1-52-54 (SPAdes) (version 2) | ecosystem: Environmental > Aquatic > Marine > Intertidal zone >... | reverse complement strand
CAGATACATCGATGATGTGCAGTCCCCAAATAGACATCCGACCTGCCTTAGTCCTTAGTATTTACTGCGGATAATGGATAAAGTCAATGAATTGAGGACAAATTGGAGCATATTTTTCTGTGTTGTCTACAAACTTTAAGGTAGGTTTTTGGAAGTGGAATTGCTCTCAACCAGATAAGGAAATGTTCAAGGGGCAAATTTTATGGCTTGGTTTTTGAGCCTGTGTGTTATATAAATGAATACTCTCGAGAAGGTATTGGAGGCAGTGGTGGACGCATCTTTTCGAAAAAAACTTAGGCAAAAGAAACTTCTCATCGGGACTATTCAGACCCTTCCGTCCCCAGAAGTAGCTGAAATCCTCTTAGAGACTGGTTTTGACTGGATTTTTATCGACGCCGAGCATGGGCCTTATTCTCTCCAGGGTGTTCAGCGAATTCTCCAGACAGTAGAAGGAAGGTGTCCGTGTGTGGTCAGGGTTCCGTTGAAGGATGAAATCTGGATCAAGAGGGTTTTGGATACAGGACCGGCTGGCATACTCGTTCCCCATGTGAGTTCAGTCGAGGACGCTCAGGAAATAATTCAGATGTGCATGTATCCTCCAGAAGGGAGACGGAGCTGCGGGATATCTCGCGCCCAGAGCTACGGGATGAAGTTCCAGGAGTACGTAAAGAACGCCAATAAAGAGATGGTTGTGGTCCTCCAAATCGAGCATATCGATGGAGTGCGGAATATCGAGTCAATCGTGAAAGTGCCTGGCATCGCAGCGGTTTTTGTTGGTCCCTATGACCTTTCCGGGAGTATCGGTAAGCTTGGAGATGTTACTGATCCAGAGGTAAAAGAAAGCATAAAAAAGGTGAAGACAGTTTGTGAGAGAGCCGGGCTCGCAGCAGGAATATTTGGCTTGGATGCAGAAGCTGTGAAGCCTTATATCGAGATGGGTTACACCTTGATCGCTGTTGGCGCAGATACACTTTTTCTCGGGAAAGAAGCCAAGCAGACGCTCCGTTTGCTCCGTTAGACGGCCTATCGCCGGACTGAGCTCATTGGTTTCTCATGTCAATTTGGCTTTCGGAAAAAATGTTTGTTATCACTTCAGTTTTCACTCTAAAATAAGCAGCAAGGAAATTGGAGGAGCGATGGGAATGGCTCAGCATAAACATAACGATTAATGTCTCTTCCTGGTAGCATGAGAAAGAAAACATACATAAAGACAGGTCAAGCCGAGTTTGATGACTTTATTCCTAAAGTTCAGTCTTTTCTCGAACAGGACTGCCTTGATCTGATCATCGATGGAAAGAAGATCAGAGGCTACAGGACTCCTGACACAAAATCCATCTGGATTAGAGACTATAGCGACATGCTCAGAGGAGTGAAGTACTTTGAAGAAGACCTCAAAAGCACCATAGACCATTTTGCAGAGACACAGGCAGAGACCGGCCGGGTATTCGACTATTTCACTACTTTTCCTGAAAAACTTCCCAGTGAACGGGAGAACTGGACAAAGTACGTGCGTGTTCCCGTAGAGGCGGATGTCGAGTACAGGTTCGTTAAAGCGGCTTTTTTGGCCTGGCAGGCCACTGGAGATGACCAGTGGATCAAAAGAATGTTGCCGAAAATGGAGAGAGCTCTTCGGTATGTACTCACCCATCCCTGGTACTGGGATAAGGATAGAGAGCTCGTGAAGCGCGCCTACACTATCGACACCTGGGATTTTGCCTACACCGCAGGAGCCAATGACTGGCTTCAGTTCCAGATCACCGATGACACATTCTGGGGAATCATGCACGGGGATAACAGTGGGTATTATGAGGCTTTCCGGATCATGGCTGTTCTCTACGATCATTTTCAGAATAATAAACTCTCCGGATCCTGGCTTAACCGCGCGGAGGCTCTCAGGACAAGATTGAACCAAACATGCTGGAATGGAAGTTTTTACACCCATTTTGTGAAGCTGACTCCGGTCACTATCCCAGGCGTGGATGAGTCCTTGCAGTTGAGCTTGAGCAATCCGATGGATATCAACAGAGGCGTCGCCACACATGAGATGGCTGTTTCTATCATCCGGGAATACATGAGACGGAGAGAGCAGACGGATGCCTTTGCGGAATGGTTTTCGATTGACCCGCCGTTTCCTGACGGAATTTTTGGGGATGAAAAACTCAAGAAAGGGGCTTATGTTAACGGGGGAATCATGCCTCTTGTCGGCGGTGAGCTGGCAAAGGCGGCCTTTGACCATGGGTTTGAAGAGTATGGTGTTGACATCCTGAGACGGTACTCTAAGATGATCTCGGAGTCCGGAGAAACATACCTCTGGTATTTTCCAGACGGCACACCGTCCACTGTGGAAACCAGCACCAGTCCTGAAGCCACGCCGACAGATGGCTGGGGCTCGAGCGCCATGCTCTACGCCTTTCTGGAAGGACTGGCCGGCGTAGAAGACAGACTCAAACTGTTCAAAAGGATTCGCCTATCGCCCCGCTGGCTGGCCGCTGGGATTGACCGGGCCGAAGTCCAGGTGGGATATCGCAATTCGGATGATTTCATTGGCTATACTTTTCAACATGAAGGAGGCCATGTGTCACTCGATGTTTTTTCCCCACTTTCAGAAGTTGTGTTTCATGTCTTGGTTCCCAGAAGTTCTGAAGCGGATTCTGTATCCATAGATGGAAAAGATGTTGAATACACGAACGTGCAGGTAGAGGGGAACTGTTATGTGGATTTTAAGGCCAACATCGAGAAGGATGCAGCCATTCAAATTTGCCTGACAAAACGGGAATGAATCTGGTGAACAGGAAATACTATCTAATTTTCCTTGGGCTCTGTCTTTTCATCACACTCGTTGGATGTGCCCGCCAGCAGGAAGAGGAGAAAGCCTACAGGGAAGTCCTGATGTCGGCTGGAGAGGTGATAACCAAGATGGCTTCAGCATGCATCAGCCATGCCCGGTCGTATATCAATGTCAGAGAATATGCGCGAGTCACCGGAGAGGATTCCAACACCATTGCCGACAAGATACTCGGAAAGGAATATCAGGAATTACAGGCTCAACTAAAAGCAAGTAAGATGAAGATCGATGAATTCATGGAGGGCTTGGAGGAGCCGCCCTCACCACTCGTTGAGCTGTATGAAAAATTGTTCGAGCTTCATGCGCTCTATTCAAAGATACATGCTTTGGCCGTGAGTCCTTCCGGTTCATTAGAAGAGTACAGTGATTCAGTCAATGACTTGGAGAGTCGGATGAAGGAGTTGAAATCCAGGCTGGATTTGCTTCGTGAGCAATGATCTGTGCTTTAGAGAGATGCAAAGGAGGAAAGGATAATGTCATCAGAAAAAGAACAGAAAGTCTATGAGACGTTGGATAAACTTGATATTCCCTATGTCCGTCACGAGCACCCTCCTGTCTACACCGTGGAGGAGGCAGAACAGCACTGGGAAAACATCACCGGCGCCCACTGCAAGAATCTTTTTCTCCGCAACAAAAAAGGGAACCGTCATTATCTGGTTGTGCTGGATAGTTCTAAAAGAGCGGATCTGAAAGCGCTGGAAAAACAGCTCGGGGAAGACAGACTCAGCTTTGCTTCCCCCGAGCGAATGATGCGGTACCTCGGGTTGGAGGTCGGCGCTGTCTCACCTTTCGGCTTGATCAATGACACTCAAAAAGAAGTTCAGGTCATCATCGACCAGGACCTTAAAGAGGCGGATAGCATCAATTTTCATCCCAATGTCAACACGGCAACAGTCGGATTGAGTTTTTCGGATTTCGAGAAATTCTTGTCGTTCTGTGGCCAACACATTCGCTTTCTTCGTTTTTAACGCTCTGATTTTCTGTGTGGGCGGTTCGGTCAGGAGTTTCTATGATATTTGCCGGGAAACTGAGACTCAGCGCTGAATCTCGATAGCCAGATAAAGCTCTTATCCCGTTTTTTTGACGCTCAGGGATAATCCCATTCATTGTTGAGAGGGATTATTGCGGAGTAGCTCTTTCAAAACCTGGATATCCCTCAAGAGCCGACTATTACATACGTTGGTCCATTCTTCTCTTTCTGTGATATCCAACCGGTCGGTACGAAAAGCCTCTTCTGTCTGCTGGCTCAACTGAATCAGGCTTGAAAGCTCAGACACAGTGATGTCGGGAAACTTGGAGAGGAAGTCGAGGTCAAAAATAGGGAGATGGAACCTTCCTCCGTGGTCCTCTATAGAGAGGTTGACTTCATGAGGAAGCGAGGCAAGGCCCCCAATGATTTTCTGAAAGTCTATGATGCCTTTGCCGATCTCTGCCGGAAATGTGACAAATCCTTCGGATGTGAGAAGTATCGCGCCGTCCTTGATGTGTGTGCTGACCACCCAGGGAAGAATTCTCTCTGTTGCCATAACAGGATCCTCCAGCATTGTCAGGAGATTCATCGTATCCAGGCAGATGCCGAGATAATCGCCCGGTTCTGCATCGCAGGTGTCGAATAATCGGAGTAACTCATGAGTGGTGAACTCGAAATGGGTTTCTATTGCCAGGATCACATTGTGATCCTTAAGCATTTGGCGCTGAGATTTGAGGCTCTTGGCCATTTCTTTCAGGAGTTTTTCGGTGGGCGGGCTTTCTGAATCCCAGCGCATCAGGCCCCCTGAACAGGACCGTATGATCCGGGTTCCTAAAGCCGCGGCTTCTTTCGCGGCGGCCCGGTTTATCTTACGAATATCCTTTTTTTTCCAGGTCTCCACATCAAAAGGAATGTGCTGACCCCCACCCCATTCCAGGTAAAGGTTATTGGATGCAGCGAACTGAGCCAGGTCCTTCAAATACTTGTCATCGATATCCCTTCTTTGTTCTTGGGTGAGCCCGGAGAACTGAACACCCTCGGCTCCGTTATTCTTAGCCCATTCCATGGTTTCAAGAAGGTTTAACTGAAGAGGTTCTAAGCCGTAATTGTCAATCCCGATTTGCAGTGTTTTCATTGGGTTATCCTGATCGAAGGTTTTTCTCAAGAGCGCTAACAGATTAGAATCCTGCCCGTCTCTTGTCAAGCTATAATGAGCCTTTAAGGAAATTCGGAAAGGATTTTCTCACCTTAAGATATACAGTATACGTATTGTTTTTCCGCTTCTTTCTATTGTGACCTCAAAACGGCTCTCATCCTTGAATTTCATGTAGAGATCAAGCATGCCTTCCACACTGTCCAGTTCGACATCATTTATTTTTTTGACAATGTCATTCCTGCGTATGCCGACCTGGGATATTATGCTCTTTGCTGGCAGGCCTGTAATCCTGAATCCGCTGACCCTTCCATCCACCATGTTGGGAACGAACCTCGCTTCTTGCATGATGAGTGGAAGTTCCTCTTCGAGCTTTCTTTCGATTTCAGCCCTGTCGAATTCCATGCGAATGACATCACTTTCTGGCATTTGCGGTTCGACAGGCTTTTTTTCAGGAGCCGGGGGAGGAGCTTCCACAGGCTTTTTCTGCGGGGGTGCCTGAGCTCTGGTGATCCGTCCTCTCCCCAAGAATATTTTGTATGTTTCTTCCCCTCTTATGAGAACAATATGGTTATCTAAAACCTGACTCAGAGTAAAATCCAGAATTTTTTCGCCGACGCTCAGCATTTGGATCTGTCCCGTTTGCTCATTTTTTAAGATGGCGACAGATGTAGACACGTCTTTCGATACGATAACACCGACCAGTGATAAGGATGGAAGACGGCCTCCCTGTTCTTGAGCAGCGGCGGCTCTCTGGATGCCGAAAGCGGTTGAAAAGATAAAGAGTCCGGATAAAAGGAGAGGAATCCATTTCAACCTGACTTTCTTTGAAAGATTCCTTTTCATTTTATCGAGCTTCCAGAATGAGATTTCATCTAATCACCAAATCTTCCTGTATTTCTGTTATTCTTGCGGAATTTCGGCCAGGGCGAGACAGCCAGTCCGAGGCTGCTTGTTTTAATGGCAAACAGGTGCCCGAGCCATACACCTTCCCATGTCGTCTGATGTGAGCCAATATACAGGGTGCCGTCATTGAGTAGTGCTGGCGAAGACCAGTTGTTCCCACCTTGCAGCGGCAGACTCCACTTCAAAGTCCCATCCGGATTGACGGAGTACAAAGAGCCTGTTTCCGCTCCAAAATATATCGTCCCGTCAATCCCAACAGTCGGCGAGCAGTAGATATCATCAGCCGTTTGTGTGACTTGAGGGACATCAAAAGCCCATTTCAGAGTTCCGTCCGGGTAGAAGGCTAGCATCTGAGCGGGAGTTCCAGATCCTCCGGATTTAGTGCCCACATAGATCGTCCCATCCGGAGCAATCGCCGGTGAGGAGCGGAGAACACGATGGTCACCTGGAACAGTGTAACACCATTTTCTTGTGCCGTTCGGATTGACCGCATACAGAAAGCCTGTATCAAAATCTTCCGCAGCGATGTAGATGGTTCCATCCGTATCGATGGCTGGCGAGGCAAACGACATTTGATTGCCAAAGTCCAGCATGAATAACCATCTATTGCTGCCGTCAGGATTCACAGCAACGAGATTATCCTGTCCGCTCATCACGTAGATCGTGCCGTCCGGTCCGATGGCCGGAGAACTGTGACACCACTCTGTTTCGAATCTCCACTTCCGGGTTCCATTGGGGTAAACAGCGTAGAGGTCATCGGCGGAGACATAGAGGGTGCCGTCCAAGCCGATGGCTGGCGTCCTCTGTCCCACTTCAAATCCTACAGGATAGCTGTTAAAGTCTACGTACTTCCACAAGCGGTTGCCCTGCGGGTCGTAGGCATAAAGGGCGCTGGTCGCTCCCTGAATGTAGATGGTGCCATCTGCCCCTATAGCCGGAGAATAGCCGTTGTCACCCTTGGGATAAACCGGATTGGGATAGAGGTCCAAATCTCTCTTCCACTTTTCTGTTCCGTCTGGGTTGAGAGCATACAGGCTTCCAGAATCCGTATGTATGAAGATTCCCGTGCCGAAATATATGGTTCCGTCCGTAGCCACCGCAGGAGACGAATAATACACGGGTTTGTCTGCTTCAAACGTCCACTGAATCCCTTCTGCAAATGTAACCGTGTCCGTGGTGCTTCCCGTAGCCCCTATATCGTCTGTGACAGTGAGAGTGACGGTAAACGGTCCTGTTGTCGCGTAATCATGGTGTGTGATGTCACCCGCTCCTGTCTCTCCGTCTCCAAAGTCCCATTCAAAATTGACAACAGTTCCGTCAGAATCAGAAGAAGAAGTGGCGTCAAAGTTTACTCTGGACGGCGCCACAACTGAATCTTTAGTGTAAGTGAAGCTGGCAACCGGGTTTGCGTTTTCATCCTCATCGAGAAGTTCTTCAATGGCTTCGCAGGATGTGAAAAGTAAAGTCACTATGAGTAATGAGAGTAGATAAAAAACTGCTTTTTTAAAAAATGTTGACTTTCTTATCATGTGTTTTAATCTCATGCTCCGCTACTTCCTAAATCTATAACACAAGAGTGAGGCATGGTCAATCAGGCTAAACTACAGAACTTCGTTTTCGGACTCATGCAGGAGAGCGACCTTGGAGCGTGATTTCCTGGAGAAGATGTATCTTGAATTAAAGAGATAAGCAAACGGAATAATGGAGACAAGCGTTATAACAGATGTTAATCCAGGTATAAAATGCTTGAAAAGAAGATAAAGGCCTATCTCACGTGCAAAAAAGTGCAAATGTTCTGGTCCCTCTTGCGTTCACATTTAAAATGAAAAGAATAGAATTATGCAATTCTTTCTTGAAGAAGATTGGTCCTAAGAAGTGCTCTTAAGACTACTAGACGTCTCAATCCCCGAAATCTGCTTCCTTGATTTTCCTGAAATCAAACCTATAAACCAGCCCATACTTTAAAATGAATTAATTTACCATCTTTAAAGACAACTCTTATATAGGCATGACGTTCATATTCTTGTTTTTCCCCCATCAATATGGCCGTGACACCTCCCTCGGTAATTGTTCCGGTGGATCCAGATTCCTTGCGAATAAACTTGGAAAAAAGCATGATTTCATATTTTCCTTTTTGGGAAAAAATATGATTGGCTTCTTGCTGTGTAAATGCTGTACGGCCTTTACTTCTCCGGAGAACACTTTCAACGGTAGGGTCCTCTGTATCCCAACGGTTGGCCAGCTCAAAATTCCATGTGGCTGTTATTTTTGAAACCACTTCTTCAGAATCTTTTTCTACCATGGACTCCAAACCACTTTCATAGATCTTCGCCTGTTTACCCTCACCAGTTGCGCAGCTCAAAAGAAAAATAAGGAGGACCAATAAACACAAAATTTTAATTTTCATCTCAACCTCCCTTACATGTATTTGTATATCATATATGCAATCTTTATGCCAATCAATACCAGGTTTGTATTATGCTTTTAACAGACTTAGCTGTACTGTCAAAAGGACAAGTGTAAAAACGGAAGGACAGGTTTCTCCCCGCATGTCTGATGCCTGTCCGCTTATGCTGATATTAGTTGAAGTGACAACCGCAAAACAAAAATCCCATGGGGATTTGAATTTTTCTAAGTTCTTGATAATATAGGATATTCAAAGGTAATGGCCTGTTTAAGCGCCACTGCAAGAAAACGAGAATATTATGTCTCGACATGAGCCGTTCACATTCCAGTCAGGTTCTGAGCTATTGCGAAAGGCGGATGAGCTGGGTGGTGAACTTCCTTTTCAGGATTCTATCTCGCCTCTTTTTGAAAGCCTCGCTGTTGGCTCGAAGACACTCGCAAACCGTCTGGCCGTGCAGCCCATGGAGGGTTTTGACGCAGACACGGATGGATCACCAAGTGAGCTGACTTTCCGCCGCTACCGGCGGTATGCGGAAGGGGGATGCGGTCTCATCTGGTTTGAAGCGACGAGTGTTGTGCCTGAGGGCCGTTCGAATCCTCATCAGTTGATGCTTCATCCGCGAAATCTCGACTCGTTTAAACGTTTAGTGGAAGAGACCCGCCGCTCTGCCCAGAAGATATTCGGAAGCTCTTATGAAGTTTTTCTTGTTCTCCAGTTGACCCACTCCGGCCGTTACAGCCAACCGGAAGGCAAACCCTTGCGGCAAGTGGCTGGCTTCAACCCCAATCTTGACAGGAAACCGGAGGACGTTCGTATCCTGAACGATGATGAACTGGACCGTTTGCAGGATAAATATGTGGAAGTTGCGAGATGGACAGAACAGGCTGGTTTCGATGCAGTCGACGTTAAAGCCTGTCATGGGTATCTCGTCAATGAGCTTCTGGCGGCCCGAACACGTGAGGACAGCCGGTACGGGGAGACGTTCAAGAACAGAGCCCGCTTTCTTTCCGAGGTAATTCAGAAAGTCAGAAACCGAACTCCGGATTTATGTCTGGCTGTGCGCCTGAGTGCTTTTGATGGGATTCCCGGAGGATTTGGAGTTTCCAGGGATAATCCTGAGGATATCGACCTTGCTGAGCCCATTGAGCTGGTCCGCAGGCTGGCCCAGTTCAACTGTTCGCTTTTTAACATCACTGTCGGAAATCCCTATGAAAAACCTCATCTGGGACGACCGTTCGACCGTCCTTTGCAGGGGGCCTCTTTGCCTGAAGAGCATCCCTTAGAGGGGATTGCACGGCTCTTGAGAATCACGGCCGCATTCCAGAAAGAATTTCCGGACATTCCGTTTGTGGGGACCGGCTATTCCTGGCTGCGCCATTTTTTCCCCAACGTAGGAGCCGCGGTTCTTCAGCGTGGGGAAGCCTCTCTGATCGGTTTGGGGAGGAGTTCTTTTGCCTACCCAGACGCACCCAAGGACCTGATGAATTCTGGCGCTTTAGATCCCTCCAAAGCCTGTATCTCCTGCTCCCGCTGCACAGAGTTGATGAGGAATGGGCATGAAAGCGGGTGTGTGATGAGAGATAAGGAGATTTACGGCAAGCTCTACCAAAAGCTCTCGATTAAGGGGAAAGAGAATGAAGAAAAACACGATTGAGATAGATGGGATTCGTTTTCCTTTGTATTCTCTCAATACACTCATCATTGGCAGTGGAGCCGCGGCGCTGAATGCGGCAGTGAACCTGTTTGAATACGGACAGAAGGATATCGCTATCGCCACAGATTTCTGGGGTGGGGGAACATCCAACAATGCCGGCTCGGATAAACAAACCTATTACAAGCTCTCTCTTTCAGGGGATGTCCCTGATTCTCCGCAGGCGATGGCCAGAGACCTATTCAACGGGGGATGCATGCATGGGGATATCGCATTGTGCGAAGCCCAGAATTCTGCCCAAGCTTTTTTCCACCTTGTGAACCTCGGCGTTCCCTTCCCCCATGACCGGTTTGGAGCATACGTTGGCTAT
>Ga0209636_10008772_pt1 | contig 10303 bp, 6 predicted proteins | sample DeeMarSWOR152_54_FD_187464 | JGI IMG/M metagenome (GOLD analysis project Ga0209636, IMG submission 187464) | Marine sediment microbial communities from White Oak River estuary, North Carolina - WOR-1-52-54 (SPAdes) (version 2) | ecosystem: Environmental > Aquatic > Marine > Intertidal zone >... | reverse complement strand
AGAGAGCTTTCTAATAACGGAAACGTGGAAGAATATGCAGAAAAGAATAGGTTGAACTTTAGGGCAAACCTAAGCTTTCTAGATGAGTCGTGAGTATCAGCACAATAGTTATTTATTAAGGCTTATTTCCTTATACAACTTCAAACTCTCCTCAAACAAAAAGTTGGCGCTTGTTGACGCCAACTGGTTAGCCTGTACATTGGTGAGCCGCGGAGGACTCGAACCTCCAACCGGCTGATTAAGAGATTGTCAGCAGAAAAGCAACCAGTCGCTTGCTGAACCGACCGCTTGCCTCCTTTCTGGGATGAATTATACTAGGAAGCAAATCCACAGGTCAATAGTTAGTTAAACCATAAGAAATAATTCGTAATCCGTAGATAAACTACACCTGCTAAGATTGGCGGATTTCAAGTTTTACCAAAGCTGTAAGGCTCATTCCTTAATTAGAATCAGCTTTGATGTCACTTTTCAAGCTTTTGTTTAACCAGATCAGCTACTACTTATTGTTACCTTCATACGAACATCGGAATGTCTGTCCAGTCATGCGCGCGCATGGGTAATATCTTTTAGCTTCAACATCAATAGTCATTGATCCTATCCTCCTTTTCGTTCGAGATGCGAGACGATAACAGAGAACTCAAAGAAGGTAAATAGGGATGTGGTAAAGAGTTCAGGCTCAAATTATGTATATTTATTAATACAATATAGTGTTATAATCTGGTTTACCATAATTGGTAGGAGGATATGATGGAGAAGAACACACTGAGACATATTATTATAGGCGTGTTAGTAGTATTGGTTATTGTCGTATCTGTATTTTTAGTACTATCACGTTTTGAGATGCAGGAAACGAAACTAAGGCTAGAGAACGAGTTAGCTTTGACAAAAAACGAACTAACGAATACAGAAATTAAACTATCAGCAACAGAAACTGAGTTGAGTCAAACAGTAGAGGAACTGAATGACACAACACTGCAATTGAATGACACAACAGAACAACTGAATAGTACTAATGAACAGCTAGAATTAACAGAAACAAGATTACAAACAACAGAGCAGCAATTAAAGTCAGAAATAAGTAGAAATAATAAGATGGTAAGTGATTATAAGATATTAAAGGATAGTATTGATTCTAGAGTAACCTTATCAGCTGAAGAAATGAGAGGTATGGTTACTCCTGGTAATCTATTTGTATCAAATCAAGCATCTGAAATTGCTGGTACATTTATCGATAACGTAAACGAATATTGGCGAGATTGGGATAGACTATATCGATGGGTTGTAAACAATATCAGTTATTCTAGTGATAGTCCAGTCCCTATATTACCTGAGTCATTATCAGAAGACATAACATGGCATTCAGAATACTGGCGGAGCCCAGAAGAGACATTGCTAGACAAAACAGGTGATTGTGAAGATATGTCTTTACTCCTTGCGAGTTTAATTAAGAGTTATAATGAGCCAAACTATTCAGTATGGTGTGTCAGAATAAGTTCAGATATACCTGGGGTTAGTGGTCATATGGGAGTTGCTTTCCCTGTGGCGAATGGTAATATTACAATTCTTGACCCAGCTGGGAATTACTACACAGGTTATTTATATGGTCGTTTATCTTCTGAAACAGCATCAATTGAAATAAAAAAGTGGATATCCAATTGGACAACAGAAATACCAGGTGCAAAAATAAGTGCAGTGTTTTCAGATGATATGTATGAGGAATTTGCTAGTACAACTGAGTTTTTAGAATGGTTCGCTGATAGATAAGTAAGAAATAGGTAAAAACTAAAAGGTAAGGAGCCATTCCCAACAACTGAAGAGATTGGGAAGTAACAATACACATAAAAAATGGTGACAACGGGTGGATTCGGACCTGCGACCAAGGGCTTATGAGTCCCTTACTCTACCTCTGTTGGATAGATATCGGGATGTCTGCATGGAGCTAACTATAAATTTCTCCCCGGGAAAAGATGTCACGTTTTGAGTGTTTGTGACCTTGAATACTCGGCCATATCCAATCTCAATTATCTATAAATACGCTTCTAATACTTAACAGATATACTGTTTTCTGAGTATAGCTTTCTAAAAGCAGTCTTACCCAGCTTTTCTCAATATTATATGGAAAGTCATTCCACCAAAAGAGTAACGTGAGAGAAGTGCTTGTTATTTCTGGTGTACAATCTTACCGCCCACGATGGTCATCTCAACCTGGATGTCTTCGATATTTCCCCGGGGAATGCGATACGGATCAGCTGATAACACTACAAGATCTGCATACTTTCCTGCTTCGATACTTCCCTTGATATCTTCTTCAAAGCCTATTTTGGCACCGTTTATCGTAAATACTTCTATAGCTTCATATATATCAATACGCTGTTCTTCCAAGGGGTGATTAACCAGGGCATGGATTCCGCCCAGAGGATTCATTCTGGTAACAGGGCTATCCGAACCCCCTGACACAAGTATTTCCTCGTCCAGAATAGAACGAAAAATATGAGTCCTTTTTACTCGCTCTCCTATCAATGACCGGTAATAGTCCAGGTTGGGACCCTCGCAGACCGGGATGAACATAGGCTGCATAGCAAGTGCGACGCCCAGTCGTGCAACCCGTCTGATCTGTTTCATGGTGGCGATTTCAAAATGTTCGATTCTATGGCGGTGGTCTTTACGGGGATACTTCTCGAGTACCTTTTCGTAAGCCCAGAGTACCTGATCGATAGCCCGGTCGGATTCGGCATGGATGGAAATCTGGCAGCCGGCTTTATGCACTTTCTCAACAAAATCATATAATTCTTCATCGCTATGATGCAGCATTCCCAGTGTCGCCGGATCGTCAGTATACGGTTCATACAAAGCCGCAGTGCGGCCTTCAACCGAACCATCGGTCAAATTGGCTAAACAAATATGAGGTCCAAGATATTTGCTGTTAATGACTTTATTCAGGTGCTCGTCATCGGCCACAGTCAGCACCATCGGGTGAATACGCACGGGAATTCTATCGAGGTTCTGCATGATGAATTCAGCATTATTTAAGCCTTCCTTAGCGAAGAGGGTGGTGATGCCAACCGACGCCGCTTCCTGGGTTACCAGCAATAAAGATTCCATTGCTTCAGCCGGGTCAGAAAAATCATCTCCTTCGCTTAAAGCTCGTGCAGAAGCCGGGTCATTCAGCAGCCCGGTAATTTCGCCATTCGAGTCCAGTTCTACCCCATCCATTCCTGCCTTCAGGCCAAGCAAGTCAATAGCCATACTATTTACCTGGGAATGATGCCCATCATAATGCTGTATCCAGATCGGATGCCTAGTAGAGATACCATCCAACTCTTGTCTGGATGGGTATCTTTTTTCTGCCACTCTCAGGCGGTTATAGTCCGGGCAAAAAATGAGTTTCCCGGGGGGAGTTTCCTGTACCCTCTTTCTTATCTTTTCAAGGGCTTCACTTACCGTTTTTACCGGATATAAATCGACACCAAGCCGGTTTTTCCCAGTGCCCATCGGGTGGGCGTGGCTATCGATGAACCCGGGCAGGATTGTCTTTCCCGTTAAATCAAGCACTTCCGTGGATTTTCCAGCATTTACTTCGACCTCTTTCAGCGTTCCCACAGAGGCGATTTTTTCACCCTTAATGCCGATAGCTTCCGCGCGGGGTTTCTGATTGACTACAGTAATAACATTGCCTTTGATAAGTAAATCAAGATTCATAACTGATTCAACCTCCTTTACTTTCACATTTCCCTGAGTATATCAAGGAAAAGATTAAGATCATGAAATTTCTACTCTCCAGAAAACAACTATACTATACTATATTAATAAATAGTAGTTCGTGAGAGAATAGTTGAAACAGATTATTTTCAAGAGATATACTCCAACTATATTTACTGGTAAACGACGGAGGTAAGTGTGCCTGGTAACATTTTAGATAGGAATGACCTGGAAGAAATATTGAAGATAGTCAATTTCTGTATGAAACAAATGACATCTGGTTACATTAATCCCAGAGATTTATTGATAGAGATGCTGCAAATTTTCCGTTCATACGATGCCGAGTTCTTTCCCCCGAACCAGAGTCTTACCGGAATAGAACTTAATAACACCTGTTGTATCAAAGAAAGCAGCGATGACTTAAAAAAGTATATCGAGTACTATTGGCAATATGATCCCCTTTATCCAACTCAATCCAGACCGGAACCTACTAACCGTGTATTTAAAACTGATGATGTAATACCGTATTCTCAACTCAAAAAGCTTCCTTACTATCGTGATTATCTCCGGCATATCAATTGGTTCGATGAATTAATCATTCGTCTTTGTACCAATACTGGATTCTGGGGTTCAATATCTCTCTCACGTTCACCTGATCAACCATACTTCAGTAGTAAAGATGTTCAAAAAGCTGAATACCTGTTACCGTACCTAACAAAGACATTTGAAACCACCATGCTGTTTTCAAAGATAAATGGAGAGCGTAATGCGCTTGAACAATGGTTGCAATCAAAGCCGGAAGGTATTATTTTAATTGATGCAGAACTCTACCCTGTTTTTGTTAATGAAAAGGCAAAGCATGTATGCAGTTTATTATGTGGATTCAAATCGGATAACACGAGCAATTCCCCGCTCGAACTACCCGGATTTATTATCGAAGATTGCTGGCGGATTATCCATTCTCATGACAGCTTATCCTATTCCAGTAATAATCGAATAGTAAATTCAAAAACCGGCGCAAAATTCTTCATCAAATATACTCCTATAAACCGATCGTATGACGAAATCATGCCATCACATGTATTAATACATGTGACTCCTTTAGCCAAAAGCGAGGATGAAGAAGTATTCCTGGTAAAGGATTACGGTCTCAGCGAGCGGGAAAACCTTATAGCCAGATATACAGGCCTGGGGCTGACCAATAAGGAGATCGGTCAAAAACTGGGGATCAGCCCGTTTACGGTTCAGAGTCATCTCCGGAATATTTTTGAAAAGATGGGTATCAAAAGACGTACTCAATTGGCTAATCTAGTCCAGTAGTCGTTATAATCTGTATTCTATATATTCACATTTACAGGGATTTCCGACTGCGATATACGCTTTTTTCTCCTCTGGTACGGTAATAATACTGATTAACGTCTTCATTATCTGTGCATACGGAAACGGAGCATTCTTATCCCGATGCCTGCAGATCGAGTTCGGGTAATTACTATGATCCTGCAAAAGTTGCTTCATAACCTCAACTGAAATATTTCCATGGTGTTCTTCCATAAGCCGGAATAATCTATTTGAGCGTATATAGGCATCAGGTACTAACGAAGGAGCAAGGTCAGTACTCTTAAAACGCTCTGCTTTAAAGTAATTAGCATGTGTCAGCATTTCTCTTTCAGGAAACTGAATATCCATATCGGATGTAGTCGTTTCAATATTAAAAATTCCTTCACGGCTGTTTGCAATCAGGTAATTTTTCGGAGATCTTCCCTCAGCAGTGGCAATTGTGGCTATTGCATCACCAAGTTTCTCACTCATAAAGAGCTTTCTGAGGATTACATGCGTCGGTACACCACCTGCAGGCTCTAGAGAGTTGTTGTTCCTCAGAAGATTCATGTTTATCGAGATACCGGCAGAATTTATCCCAGTTAAACTAAGGCACCCTGGAGCGGTAACCGCCATAATGTCCGGACCATCGTCCGGTTTCATTTTCAGCAGGATCATATATTCCAACCAGGGCTCAATATGATCAAGATTCTGCCCTGATATGAGTTCACTACCATTAGTCGATTTCCCCATTGCAGCAAATGAGGTACACCCACCCATTACAGAAGGTACCGAAATTTCGTAGGTAATATTGAGAAAGATGATATCATGGAAATTTACATTAGCCCCATCGGCCATTCCTTTCATTTCTTCCATTATTTCAGGGGCGTAGTTCTGCAGATATGGTAGATACATCGGTACATACCTATCCTGAATATCGTTTGCATTATCCTTACCGCCGAAAAGCTGGTGGGTCAACTCCAACATCTCCGATATTTCTGGACAGGCTTTGCCATACTGAAAACCCATTTCATAATGACTGCCACTGACTTCTACAACCTTAAGTGTTCTCTTTTCTTTTAACTCGGTCATTCCCCTACTCCTTGAACACTGGATTTCTATATATAATTTCATTTAGCAACGAAAAAAACAATACCTGATTTTAACCAGTTGAGTACTCGTAATGTCGGGGCAAATAAGCTTCCATCGTGTATCTGAACACAAACCTGGTAACCTACTTTCCTTACCAATCATCCAATTCAACTATTGATTTCTGTCAGGTCAGGATTTCTAATTAACATAGAGTGGTGAAAACTTGATTCTTTGATAATTTTACCTGATTACTAACATAGAAGGGATAATTTATTACAATGCAGGATAACACTAATCTGGCGATTAAACAATCTAGGAAATATCTTGAATTTATCGCGAAAGATGAACTCACCTACGATGAAAAGAACTGGGTAATAAATGAATCTGTAAAAGGTTTTACGGAAAATGTTAATCCAGGTTTTCTGCAATACCGGAAATCGGTTTCAACAGATTACACTGCGATTGAGTGGAAAGACTCAGGCGCCAGTTTTACTGATATTCATGACAAGGTGTTTATCGATTGCCTTGGGGGTTACGGTGTCTACAGTGTCGGGCACCGCCATCCCAGGGTTATTGAGGCGGTAACCAATCAGCTAAAAAGACAAGCATTACACAGCCAAGAATTGATAGATCCTCTAAGAGCAATGCTGTCTAGTCTGATAGCGACAATAACACCCGGTGATTTACAGTTTAGCTTCCTCACCAACAGCGGGACCGAGTCTATAGAAGGAGCACTCAAGCTTGCCCGTCTGCATACAAAACGTCCCGGAGTCATCTCAACAACCGGCGCATTTCATGGTAAGTCACTCGGTTCATTGACGGCTACTTCTAAATCAGCATTCCGCAAACCTTTCCTTCCCTTAGTACCGGGTTTCCGACATGTCCCTTACGGGGACGCCGAAGCACTGGAAACCGAAATATCCAGTTCCGTATATTCCGGCGAAGAAATTGGGGCGGTAATACTTGAACCAATCCAGGGTGAAGGAGGAATCATTATTCCTCCAGATGATTATTTCCCCCAGGTCAGGGAAATCTGTGATCATTACGGCATTCTCCTTATCGCAGACGAGGTACAAACGGGACTTGGGAGGACGGGAAAATTATTCGGTATTGAACACTACGGTGTAATTCCAGATATTATGTGCCTTGCAAAACCTCTGGGGGGCGGTGTAATGCCCATCGGCGCCTTTATTTCAACAGAAGAAATCTGGCAGGAAATGATTCCAAATCCGTTCATACATACCTCTACTTTCGGAGGTAATCCCCTTGCCTGTGCAGCGGCAATCGCTTCCATTAACGTGATTCTGGAAGAGAAGTTACCTGAGCAAGCAGCGGAAAAAGGAACTTACTTTATTCCGAAACTGGCTGAGTTGACGAACAAATATGAAAATATATGCCATGAAACGCGCGGACGGGGTCTGATGATAGGTCTGGAGTTTACCTCTGACGAGGTGGGTTACGAAGTCGCTAAAGGTTTGTTTGACAATGGGATCCTCGTTGCCGGTACGCTTATTAATGCCAAGACAATCCGTATCGAACCACCGCTGGTAATTTCCAGAGATGAGCTTGACAGGGTACTAGAAGTTCTAGACAAGGTTTTCGCTGATGTATCAAATAAATATAACGCCTAAACTTGCGCTATAATCTCAGTTGACACTGAATCCGTGATTTTAACAAAGCATAATACAGGTGGTTTCATCTAAACCAAGTGTGACAGTATTTACTGACACTGCGACTAGGCCGCATAGCGTATTTATTTTCTTTGACGTCTCCCTTGGGGAAGTATGATAAACGTGCTAGTTCTACTGATTTCACTTAATGACTTTATGTTGGATACTAAGAATGCAAAAAAAGTTAAAAATCAAATGTTTTAAGAACTAGCCAGATGAAGACATACCTTGAGCCAAACGAAGTAGACCGGATTGAGCAAGCTGCTGAATGCTTGCGAGATAAGCTCCTGGTCAGACTGCTGGCCCGTCTTGGCTGTCGTGTTTCTGAGGCTTTGGGTATTTCAGTCAGTGATATCGACTTTGACCAGAGTACAGTTACTATCGTCCACTTGAAGAGGAGAATCAACCTTTCCTGTCCTACCTGCAAGCAGAGGTTAAGCAGAACTGCCAGGTTCTGCCCGGGATGTGGTTTAATGGTAGAACAAGCAGTAATTAACGAAAGAGAGCACCGACGTCATCGGGTTCTACCAGTGGATGATGATACCCTTGATATGTTGAAGGACTATATCACCCGTGGTGGTCTTGTAGGCGTAAACGGTCATCGCCTGCTCTTTGGACTGACTCGTGAATATGCTTGGTTACTTGTCAAGACCTGTGCCTCAAGAGCTGGATTAGAACAGCTGGTTAATCGCGAGACCGGACAGGTCAAGGGTATCAGCCCGCATCGGCTGCGTGATGCTTTTGCTACTCATGCCATCAAGCTTGATGGTTCCAGTGATGGTTTACGGCTACTGCAAGAGCACTTAGGTCACCAGAGTATTGCTACCACTATGAAATACCGCAAGGTGTCCGGTGATGAGCATAGAGACTGGTACCAACGTCTTTGGAGTACCAGCAGCGGATAGTATCCTCAGCTATGGGAAGGGGTGACCCTCAGTCCCCTAAATAACCATCCTTAAGAAATGGCCTCCTATTCACTACCCTCCTATCTACTGGCACCTATTTGCTACCGTAGTTTTATCACATATCCACTAGCTTCGTAGGGAGTGACCCAGGGGGTCACCCCCCGACCCCTTAATACCTACCTTAGAAAATGGGCTCGTATCTACTACCCTCGTATCTACTTCCTCGTATTTGCTACCGTGGTGTTAGCACGTATTTACTTAGCTACAAGTGATAAGTCCTTATCTCCTACAAGCAATTACAGCAAGTAGCTACAGCAAGTACATACGGCAGCAGTAAATACGGCAAGTGGGTTTTGTACACTCTCTCTGAGTATGTAGGGGGTGACCCCGGTGGTAGTGGATTTAGCTACGATATAAGGGGCTCACGAGTGGTTGAAAACCAACCAATTAGCCTCGGTGGAGCAACCAGTATTTAACTATTTCAGGCGTGGTGGTTAAACCAGTGGGCAGCCACTTTAGCTTTAGTGGTTGGGAAAAGAGATATGTAGTAAACCAGAAGAAACGGCTCATTAGTACAAATAAGAGATTGAGGTCTCAACATTTTATTCCTGTGACAAGCAAACCAAGTTGACAGTTCTCTTGTTTCCTGTAAACTAAAGGCATGGATGCAGCTACGCAAGTCATTCTCAAAGAGAAATGCTATTTATCCCTGAACGCTGGTATAAAGAGGCTGTGCGAAATAGAGACGTGGCCTCGGCCACGTGCAGCTAGACGATTACGAGTTGGGCACGATTTTTATCGTAATCAAATGGAAGGGATTCCTGAAGTCGATGATTTCATCGAACAACTTTCATCAGAAGCAGAGATAAGATCGAATTACTTTATGAATCCGAATGAGCCAGAGAACTGGCGTTTATATGGGTTTTGGGAACTCCTCTTGCTGAGATGTTTGCCGGAAACAGATGGCACGATTCTCAGAAAGGAAGTATTCAGAAAATGGTTCGACATTTTTATTAGAGAGTTGTTTGAATCCCAAGCAACTTGGAGGACTATTCAGTATATAAGCGGCCTGACTTTAAATGTAAATCAATTCCGTTTAGATGAGTGTACTGTTTTAATGAGGTGCCCAAGATTCGGATTCCTTCAAAGATTGTGGGGGAGACAAGTTTTTATCGAGGAAGGCCGTTTTGAGCCTGAAGGGTTGGGGGCTACTGGTGGCGATAAAGCTATTGTAGTCATTACTGTTCGATTACCGAAGAAAGATTTTTCATTTTCGAATAGACCACCACCACATTTGACCAAGGATTTGGAGCGCTCTGCTGCATTAATAGATGCTATTCGATTAACTGAGACGGGTACGCCAAGGCTGCACTGCTATGCACAAGTCCATCTAAGTCGCTTTCCCTTAGACGAGCCTCTGGCATTCACACACGAAAATGGTATTACAACTTTATATGAAACTGAAGCTGTGATAAATAGAAAAAGCATACCCCAGATAAAAAGAGTTTGGAAGAACTTAATGGACACGAAATACGCTGAGCCTTGGCCGAGTCTTAATAAGCCTACTAAGCTTGATGTAGCTCTTTCGGGATTATCCAGATCATACGAATTGAGAAGCTG
>Ga0209636_10008771_pt1 | contig 10304 bp, 13 predicted proteins | sample DeeMarSWOR152_54_FD_187464 | JGI IMG/M metagenome (GOLD analysis project Ga0209636, IMG submission 187464) | Marine sediment microbial communities from White Oak River estuary, North Carolina - WOR-1-52-54 (SPAdes) (version 2) | ecosystem: Environmental > Aquatic > Marine > Intertidal zone >... | reverse complement strand
TTGCTATAGAACGTAATACCCACATGCCATCCGTTTGTGTAATGGAGTAAACCCGCCCCTACAGCAGCCCTCGCAGCTAAATACGGTTGTAGTACTAGGCGGCTCATCTCAAAACTGCTATTTTGCCAAACGCGTCGTCGCTGACCATTCGGATCCTGTAAAGGTATAAGCCGCTGGTAACAATATCTCCGTTTTCCCTTTTACCATCCCAGGAGGTTACATCTGTCTTCACGTCGATCTCCCGGATCTTTTCACCTGTAAGTGTGTAAATCTCTATTACGGAGCCCAGTGGGACGTTAAGAAATTTCAGGGTCTTACTGGTGCCTCCAAACTGCCCAAATTGAACCGGATTGGGATATATGAGTATATCCTGCGAAGCCACGCTTGCCCGGGCAAGCAAGCGGTAGGCGCCAAACTGTCGCGCGGTTTCTGTCTGCACCATTCGACGAGAAGCGTCCCATCGGGATGGCAGCGGGAACCATCTGTCGCCCGATAACACGAACAGCTTCAGATCCCTTGCTGCTTCTGATCTGATCTGATTTGTGTATTCCAATCCCAGTGTGAAAGTGTCTTTGATCCGGTGCGCCTCGATTGGGGCGCCGGAAGCATCCTCTGCCATGATCCTATATGCTTTACTGCCTTCGGGTATATAAGTCCTGCTGGGCAGGTATTGATCGGCAATTGCGGTCTCTGTGCCTGCTGGCTCCGAGACGATCCGCAACGGCAGCAAGCTTTGATCAGGAATGGTGGATGCCTTCAATCCTATCTCTACCATCACCTCACCATCGGTGGCGCGTATCAACGAAGTCTGCCGGCTGGCAGAGGGAACACAGATGACCTGTTGAGCAACTTTTTCCTGCGAATTATCGCCAAGAACATCGCGTGTAGAGACTAACATTTTTATGGTGTTGTTCTTCTTCCATGTTCTCCGGTCTAGGGTGACGAACCAAGTGGCTTGCACATAGCTTTCGGAAACAGTCAGGTTTTCTGCTAACGGGTTCACTGCCACGTCGTTGGAATTCCCCGTCAGTTGGCTTAGATCGGCAGTAATATCTTTCTCTGAGACCATCTTGCCTCTAATGCGTGCCATAATTTGAGCCCTCTGCTCATTTGCTGCTTTATCCTCCATGCTGTTTTCATAAAGGATCTCTATCTTCTCTAAAATGGGCGCCTGAGTATTCGTCTCAAATGCAAAACCCAGAGGGACAACTAATGCACAGAATAAGCAGATGATCAAGCTGGAGTATAACTGCCGAAGGCTATATATATTCTTGGTTTGGCAACCTGAGCGCATAAGATACCTCCTCTCATTGCATCGGCATGGTGGATACCTGAGTGTAGGCCTGAGCGCGTTCCAGGAGACGAAGAGCGTTTTCGTAGTTTCCTAATGCTGCGGCTTGGCGCGCCTGGTCATACCACGATTGGATCGAATTGACCGCTTCTTTCGACATACCTATCTGCCGCGCTTGTTGAATGTTGGCATCTGCCATAGATAGTCCAATCTCAACCTGGATTTTGAGCACCAATAGCCGCGCTGCCTGAACTGCCCTTTGGGCTCCTTCCAGTGCCTGGACAGCGGCTTGAATACGGTTCTGCACGTCTAGCACCTGAAGGTCGCTTTGCACTGGAACACTGGATGGCGTGAAGCTGGTTCCCTGCTGAAGCGTCGTCGTGGACTGCGCCGCGCCGGGAAGTACATACGTGATAGAGGGCGACATATCAATGGGTTGCTGAAGAGGTTTTACCTGCTGCACTGCCCCGCGTGGTACCAACGTGGCGGATGTTACTTCACCCGGTTGAGGAAGCTGACCATAGCCGGGGGCGATCCCCAGGCGTTGCTTCGCTTCTTCCTCCGCTGCTTTCGCGGCTTTCTCTGCCTGAGTTGCCAGCCTGTAGGCGCGTTGTCGGCGTTTGCGTGACAAGGCTTGCTGCGCCTCAACCAGGAGACGTTCTGCCTTCTTTATATTAGCAGCAGAATAGGTCTCCGCGTTCCCATCCTTCGCCGTTTGAACGGCTATCTGCGCGTCATCTACAGCGTTCTGCGCCGCTTCTTGGGTTATGATGGCTCCGCACCCGAAAAAGCTAAGGGAACATACCACTGCTAAGAACCTTATCAGGGTTGCTTTTCTTGCGTTGTAGGTCTTCATCGTTCTCCTTCCTTCCCCCGCGTACGCGGGGATGACCCGTCCTTACAGCGATCAAACTACTTAGAATCCAACAGAGGCACCGAAATACCATGTCAACATCGGGTCTTCAGAGCGATCAGCTCGTCCTCGATTCAGTTCGGAGACAATCTGAGCATTACGAAAGCCGATGTTGATTTTTATGCCGACGAATGGAACCAGCTTCCAGAGATCGGTCAGTTCGGCGGCTGCCGCATCCACATAGGCGTAGTTCATCATCACTCCGCCATAAGGTTCGAATATGGATGCCACCGTCTTACTGGCTATACCCGTAATTGAGAAGACTCCAAAATCTAACAGTGAGCGTCTCAGCGAATACTTGGGGGGTTTTCGGGTCGCGTATTTGAAGTCCATAGCAAAAGCAGTGCGACCTTCTTCATCCAGAAGTGGGATCTTGTAGTCCACAGCTAAAGTGCGAGGCTCTAGCAACCTGGCGGTCTTCTCCCCCAGCCATCCGAAAGTAACCCCCCATCGCCCAAGCCGAAGAACCAGAAATCTCTCCGCAGTGTCTGATATTTCACCAATATCGGTCGGCACTTCGCCCTCCTTCATTGTGGTTCGCAGATAGGCAGAGAGCATAAAGTCGTCCTCAGTGGCGGTAACAAACGAAGAAGGAGCAAACAATATCTCATCGATCCCAATACTGCTCTGCTTCACAAGATTATCTGATGGTTCATCCTCTGCGGCTACAGAGAACGTGACAGCAAAACCTAGCAAGAGATGGAGGAAGACTGACAGAGTAATCATTAACCGCATGAATACTTACCTCCTGATGTTCCCTTCAAAACGTGATCTGGAAGGCATTTTCGGACATGACTCATTTCACAAGAGAATTAATATCAAACTTTAAACACATGAAAGGCCGCTCATATTTCAAAGAAGTATTTTCCAGCATCAAAAACTCTGGATCGCGCTCAAAGGTTTCATCCTGATTGTGAACCGTGCCCATTTTCATAATCTCTGCCTGCTTTGTATAACTATCGTTAACTTAGAGCACAAAGTATGCCAAGAGCATGTCCTTCCCAAGAAAGCGTCCTGAGCAAAACAGGCATACTATGCGGAAAAAGCTAATAATAGTAATGATCTACTGAGATGGCTTCCGCAGGCATGGATGAACCGGGCGCCACCTCAGAACATCCTGGCTGAGTGTTAAGCGGAGCGTGGTGTTGGTTTGTCCCAACATATGTCAGGTGTTAATTTGCAGAGTCAATTCACAGAATTAGCTATAAAATTCCGCATGTTTCAATGCAAAGCAAGGAATGAGGTTTACCGGGGTGAAGTGTGGGTTGAAAACCACACGTGTTGGTTAATACCCACTCTGCTGTCTTGTGGATCTCGGGCAGGCTAGAATGGAACCGCCAATGCAATGGAGAGTGGGCATTCGGTGAAAAAAGAAGTTGCAAATAGACATGCATTGAGATATAATATAGTTGTGTATTACCATTGTATGAACTTGAGCAGAATTTATGCTCCGAGGGAGGATGAAGTATGATGGGACCGTTTGGTGGATGGGAAATAGCTATAATCCTTTTGATCGTTCTGATAATTTTTGGTCCTACCAAGCTGCCACAGATGGGACAGGCTATGGGCAAAGCCATCAAGGAGTTCAAAAAAGCTGGCAAAGAGTTGAGATCAGAAGTTACAGTTGATGAAGAGGAAGATAAAGATAAGGCTAAAGATAAATAGAGACATCATAGCGCACTTCTGGCGTCGCCACTGAAGTTGGTAGCATTGACTGTTTATTTCTGCCGCCAGGGAGAGGCGGCAGTATTGGTTTGTGCAGTGGCTTTTTCCGGGTAGCGAGGGAACAACCGTCGTGGAGGACGAGCCGAAGACTTTTATCGAACATCTGGCTGAGCTTCGAAAGCGAATCGTTATATCAGCTTTCGCTACGGCGGCGGGAACTGCTATTAGTTTCATTCTCAGTGACCGACTTTTCGATTTCAGACGTGGTTTGCTGACGCTTCCTTTACGTCTCCGTCCCTCCGATATTGTAGCTGCTTTCTTTGGCGCTGTTTCCCGCGCGGGGGTAGGCAGTTCTATTCTGGATCTCTTCCAGCTCTTCTTTCGTTCACGGACTTCCCATGCGGATACTATCAAGCTTTTCGCCGCCGCACCTCTGGAAAAATTCATGGTGATCTTCAAGGCGTCTTTCGCTGCCGGCGTATTGATAGCTGCCCCGGTAATCTTGTATCAGATGTGGGTGTTCGTTCTGCCAGCTCTGAAACAGCAGGAAAAGCGTTATGTTATGCCTCTCTTTTTCATCGCTTTGTTCTTCTTTGCCATAGGTGCCGTTTTTGCGTTCCTGGTTGTTGCTCCTACGGCGATGCCGGTTCTCGCCGGCCTTCTACCGTCCATAGAAAACCAATGGCGTCTTGAGTATTACTTCTCATTCGTAATCCGGATCATGTTGGCCTTCGGCGTGGCCTTCGAATTGCCCATAGTTATGGGGTTCATAGCCAGGATCGGCATACTCGATGCAGTAAGTTTCAGGAGAAAAAGAAGGATCGCCGTAGTGCTTATCTTCATTGCATCGGCAGCTCTCACTCCACAAGACCCATTCACAATGCTTCTTATGGCTATACCGCTTATGGGCCTGTATGAGCTGGGAATTCGGTTTGCAGTCTTAGTGGGCGAGCGAAATGTCAGAATGCTTAACGGATGATGGAGGGCTTCATGTATGATCAATTGGCAATCCTCCTGCGGCTCCAGGAAATAGATGAAGAGATCGATAAGCTTGAAAGCGAGAAAGCGAAAGTACCAGTTGAGCTTCGAGCCTTAGAAGCTGAACTGACAAAGTATAGAGAAAGATTCCAAGCCAAAAGCGACGCGCTGGAGGAACTGCAGAAGGAGCGGCGAAGCAAAGATAGACAGTTAAACGTTCAACAGGCTCAACTAGAGAAATACAAGTCCCAACGTCTCTCTGTGAAAACTAACAAAGAATATGATGCTTTAGAATCCGAGATCGCTGAACTGGCGGGGGCCAATTCTGCAATCGAAGATGAGATACTGGAACTGATGATATCCATTGATGAAGCTGATGACGAGATCGAAGTAGCCAGAAATGAGCTGAAAGCTCAGGAGGACACATTCAAAAAGAAGCGAGATGAATCTCTCTCCGAGGTCAAGAAGCTGGATCGACAGGTTGCCGAATGGAATAAGAAGCGCGATGGTTTTCTTGGCCAGATCGATTCCGCTTTGATGAGCAGATATGATAATTGGAGGAAGCGTCGGGGCAGCTCTCTGGTAGCCGTTATAGAAGGTGAATCCTGCGGCGGCTGCCATCTCAAACTCCCGCCGCAGTTGATCAACGAGGTCCGCAAAAAGAAAGAACTGCACACATGCAATAGCTGCGGACGAATACTCTATTGGAAAGAGGAAGAAGAGGTTGATTAAGTCAATTAGTCAGTTGGTATACCAGCCTATAGACTAATAGACCAATGGACCAAATTTGAAGGAGGAAGTAATGGCTCAGAAGATTGGAATACTGACAGGTGGCGGCGATGCACCTGGACTGAATGCAGTCATAAGGGCAATTGTAGTAGACGGCATCAAATCCGGCTATGAAGTTCTGGGATTTGTGGATGGCTGGGCAGGTGTGCTCAATGCCAATACGGTGCAGCTTTCCCTGGATGACGTAGAAGATATACACAGACAGGGTGGCACTATCATTGGGACTTCTAGAACGCCTATCTTTCCTAAAAAGGAAGGCGACCGCGATAGATCGGGAGAAGCTGTAGAGGGTTTGAAAAAGCGCGATATATACGCCTTGATAGCCATAGGCGGCGACGATACGCTGGGCGAAGCGAATAGACTCCATAAAGACATGAGATTTCCCAATGTCATCGGCGTGCCAAAAACCATAGATAACGACCTGGATGCTACCGATTACACTTTCGGATTCAATACAGCCGTTGATATCGCAACTGAGGCGATAGATCGCCTGCACACCACAACCAAATCCCATCACCGCGTTATGATCGTCGAGATAATGGGCAGACACGCCGGCTGGATGGCTCTGGAAGCGGGGATGGCAGGCGGCGCGCACGTAATCCTCATACCGGAAGTCAAGTTCGACATTAATGAGGTTCACGACGTAATCAAGAAGCGGTACGAAAGCGGCAAAGGCTACACAATCATCGCCGTTGCGGAAGGCATTGAGGAAACAGATGAAAGCAGAGGAACAGATGCCTTCGGCAACATAAAGTTGGGCGGCGTCTGCGAAACTCTGGAAAAGCGGCTTCAGGAGTGGCTCACTAAAGAGATGAAGAAACCGTATCCGGAGTTCAAGTTCGAGGCCAGATCAGTGCGCCTGGGCCATCTGCAAAGAGGTGGCTCTCCTACCGCTTACGATAGAATTCTGGGCACCAGACTAGGAATAAAGGCTGTGGAGCTTATCAAGGAAGGCAAGTTCGGCCACATGGTCAGCTTGCGTGGAACCGATATCGTCGCCGTGACGCTTGAGGATGCTGTTGGGAGAACCAAAACCGTTCCCGACGAGAGATATGAAGAAGCTCGGCTCTTCCTCGGATTGTGATTGACTGGGGTATGTATGGAATTCAGATTCAAACATCACATTATTGACACATCTTTGCCGCCCGGGTGCTACGCTCAGACCGCCTTAACGGATCTGGACGGTGACGGTCGGCTAGAATACATCGTGGGACGGCAGTATGGCGATATCTACTGGTACAAGTACCACGCGCCTGACCGCTGGTCACGCCATCTTCTGGGGAAGAACTCGCCCTCTGACGTGGGTGGGTGTGCAATTGATGTTGACGGAGACGGGCACATAGACTTCGTTGCTGGCGGAGCCTGGTACCGGAACTCACAAGACCCAGATCGTCCGTTCGAGCGGATTGTCTTTGACCCAGAACTGAAGGCGGCGCATGACGTGGTCGCTGCCGACATTGACGGCGATGGTCAACCGGAGATAATCACGATGTCGGACAGGAACAGCCTGCGGTGGTACAAGATACCGGATGATCCAACCAAACTCTGGCCTCAACACGAGATCGGCCCACCCGTACATGCCGGCGCTTCCGCGGGCGATGTGGATGGCGATGGGAACATGGACGTCGTTCGCACAGACATCTGGTTTCAGAACGTTAACGGCGATGGTACGGGGTGGATTCAGCACCCAATAGGCCCGAACACACCGCCGCCGCCTGATTTTCGACCATCCTTTGCTTTCGATGCCACCTGCAGTGTGGTCTGTGACATGAACGGCGATGGAAAGAACGACATTGTTTTCACGGATGCCGAGATTCCCGGCGGCAAAGTCTGGTGGATGGAGAACCTGGACGGAAGGGGCCTATCGTGGAAGCGCCATGAGGTGCCCAATGGCGATGACGTGCGTCGCGGCGCTTACCATTGCCTTCATGTGGGCGATCTGGATGGTGACGGGGACTTCGACATCATAACCTGCGAGATGGAAGCGGTTGGCGGAGACCGTAATCCCCGCTGGTATATCTGGGAGAACCTTGATGGCAAGGGTGGACAGTGGCAAGAGCACGTAATCCTCGATGTCAACCTGGGAGGCCACGAGATCGTGGTCGGGGACATCACAGGCAATGGTCTGCCGGACATCGTCGGCAAGCCGTGGAGACCCAGAAAGGAGAATGCCCTCGAAGGAAGGATGTTCATAGTGTTTCTTGAGAACATCAGTGTGTGAGCATACATGAATTGTAAAAACGAGAATGAGAAATAACCGCAGAGACGCAGACGAAGAAAAGGACGAAGCATAAAATCTCACCTTCCACAATCTCCTTCACCGCATCTCCCTCCCGCACATCGTAGTTATAAGCAGCCAGCTTGTGGATATGATATGCTTCCATGTATCTCAAGCTTGAGCAGCTAAGCGTCATTCCCGAAGAGTGTTGTCATGAGACCATACACTATAAGGCTTCAGGGTGGCCAGATGATCAGGGCGCTTCACCTTCGACGGGCGATTCAGGCGTGTGATCCGCGAAACATCCATATACTGGACGCCGGATGCGGCACTGGTAGGGATGCTATATATTTCGCCGCGAAATACCCGAACTCCCGGATAGTCGCTGTGGACGTTGATGAGAGAGCCATACACGAAGCTGTAGAGACACGGCATGCCGTGTCTCTACACAACGTCAGTTTCCAGAAGATGGACCTGCTGGAGATGGAATATGCTGACCAGTTCGATGTGATCTACTCAATAGAAGTGCTTGAGCATATAGCCGATTATAAAAAGTGCATCGAAAACTTCCGGCGCGCACTCAGGGCGGGAGGCAAGCTCCTGGTGCACGTTCCATGTCCGGATCAGCGGCGTCACTTTAAGAGGTTTGAGAAGAAGAGCTATCCAGACCATGTCCACAGCGGATTCAAAGCGCATCACCTGGTGAAGCTTCTTGAAAGCGCCGGGTTCCGCGTTCTGGATGTTACATACACATCAGGATGGTTTGGCTCGCTCGCGTGGGAGATCTTTGAGATGCTGCGTGAGAGGAAGTTCCTCAAACGTGCGATGTTCCCAGTAGTGTTGGCCCTCGCATTTATGGATACCAGGGTTGCTAATGAGAGAGGCAACAACGTCTTGGTAACTGCTCAGAGAATGCCAGGGCTTTTTGATTCTTGCGGAAGCCTTTGAAGAACTATAGAACTTTCTCAGAGCGGGGTCGCAATCATGGCAAAGAATTCATGGAAGCCATGGGTTTCACTCATGACTTGACGCGGCTGCACCGAAGAGGTATCATTGGTTATAGCAATCAGTAGTCAGTTTTCAGTTTTCAGATTGCTGCTAACGTCAGTTCGATATAAGGCAGCAGTTTGGTTATTCTGGAGTGCTGGAGCTTGCTCCAGCAATTGCGCAAGCAAGCTTACGCACTCCATAAAAGCATTCTGCTTTCTACATCGAACTCACGTTACTGTTATCTAAATGCTGACTGCTGATAGCTGACCGCTATTTTCCTCTTTGTGGCTTCGCGGCTTTGTGACTTCGTGTCCCCGCGTACGCGGGGATAGGAAAGTTATCTAATTTGCGATCCTAAGTTGTTAGTACTCAGACACATTAGCGCCATCAGCAACGCAGGGGGAAAGAGGCGTGAAAGTATATATAATGACCGATATGGAAGGTGTGGCTGGAATTATCAACTCCGCGGACTACGCGTCTCCGGGGAGCCGTTATTACGAGCTTGCCAGGGAATTGACCACTCTTGAGACGAACGCGGCCATCGAGGGTGTGCTGGAGGCAGGTGCGACGGAAATCCTGGTAGTGGATGGGCACGGACCTGGTGCCATAAATCCAACTTTGCTCCATCCTGAGGCCAGACTTCTGGCTGGCCGGCCTTTGGGTTATCCTTCTGGCTGCGATAACAGCTTCGACGCAGCGCTGATGGTCGGCCAGCACGCCAAATCCAACACCGATGGCGGGCACCTGTGTCATACAGGCTCGTTCGCCGTAGAGGATCTGTCCATCAACGGTGTCTCAGTGGGTGAAGCAGGCTGCAACATGCTCCTCGCGGCATACTACAACGTTCCTATGGTTATGTTGAGCGGCGACGAGGCCGCGTGCGACGAAGTGAGGGCTTTGGTGTCGAACATGGAAGTGGCGGCTGTGAAGGTAGGTGTCAAGCGCGGCTCGGCCAGTGGATTGACCACCGAGGAAAACAGGCTTTTCAACGGCGCTGCCATTCATCTATCTCCCCAGAAAGCTCGTCAACTGATCAGAGAGAGGGCAAGGACCGGGCTGGAGCGTGCACAATACATCAAGCCCTTCTGCCTGGAACCGCCATACGAGCTGGTGAGTGTCCTCCGTCCTGCAGAAGCCGGCAGCAATATGCGCACAGCTCGCATTGCATCGGACGACCTGTTGGAGTTGCTACGAACGCCCAGAAAGTACGAGGATTAATGCGGTTTGTAGTTTCGGATAAGACTATCTGAATTGGGGATTGGACTAGGAGATATTCTCGAAATCCCCTCTAATACCCTTTACGAAAGGGGGGAACAGCTTCCATACGCATTAAGCTAGGCGAAAAATGAGGGTGTGGGATCCCGAACGACTTGCGTGAAAACGTTCTTTCGCAAATGCGCCAAGCTCCGTTAGGAGCAGAATGTTTATAGAAATCGTTCGCCAACCTATAAAACAAGCTC
>Ga0209636_10008769_pt1 | contig 10304 bp, 13 predicted proteins | sample DeeMarSWOR152_54_FD_187464 | JGI IMG/M metagenome (GOLD analysis project Ga0209636, IMG submission 187464) | Marine sediment microbial communities from White Oak River estuary, North Carolina - WOR-1-52-54 (SPAdes) (version 2) | ecosystem: Environmental > Aquatic > Marine > Intertidal zone >... | reverse complement strand
AAAACCTATAAAGTGATAACTGCAAGAAAACAAGAAGATATTGAGGACAAGATAAATCAACTTGCTGTTGACGGATGGGAAGTAGATAAATTCGGTTCTGCGACTGCAGAGTGGAATCGATTTTGGGTTTTGATGGTTAAAGAGAAGTAAGAAAACATCTAAACTAAATCCAGCAACTTCAACCTTTCTTCTTTTTTCCTTCTAAACTTTTTACGGGCTGGCGTAGTCTAATGTGTTATAGACGGTGAGTTGAGTTGAAAGAATGGGAATGCGTGCAAGTTGGTCACCACAAGAATATAGGTAAAACAATTGAGGAATGGCAAAAGAATGGATGGAGTCTCCACACATACACTTGTGCTCAAATGCGTCCTGGATTGGAAATTCTCCATTACTTGTTGTTTGAGAAAGGCGAGTGACTGGGACAAGCCGACTCTCAACTTTCCCCTTTTTTGTTTAAGAGGGTTTAATCAATTGGAGCAGGGAAAATAGAAAAGGAATCTATTCAAGTGACTGTGTATCACAGACTGGTAATTGGACACAGAGTCTCCTCAAACCGCACATATCCCTCTTTTGACAAAAATGCAGTATTCTCTTAACAGCTATCAAGTATTAAAAAGGGATAGTTAGGATTGGCAGTAAAGGGGGGATGATATTCGATGTCATTGGAAGAGAATAAGGCTATCATTCGCCGTTATACTGAAGCATGTAATAAACAAAATCTAGCGTTACTAGACGAGTTAGCGGCACCATACTACTTTCACTCTGCACTTCAGATGCGGGGTCGAGAAGAATATAAACAATTCGAAACCATGCTTTGGAAAGCCTTTCCCGATTTACATGAGACCAATGAGGATTTCATCGCCGAGGGGGACAAAGTGTGTTATCGTATTAGACTTACTGGAACACACAAGGGCGAACTTCGTGGATTCCCCCACCCTTCTGGCGGGAAGATGACATTAGCTCCTACTGGCAAGAAGTTTACAATTACAGGTGTTAGCATCAAACGTATAGTTGATGACAAGATTGCAGAGAGTTGGGCAGTCATTGACATGTTGGCTTTCTTACAGCAACTGGGTGTTATCGAATACAAAGGATTTCCAGACGAAGTTAAGTCATAATTATAAAATGCCAAATAAGATTAGGATAAGGTGAATTGATGTGAAACAAAAAATATGTCAAAGTTGTGGGATGCCCCTGCAAAAAGAGGAAGATTTTGGCACAAATGCAAGCGGAAGCAAAAGTGAAGAATACTGCTTTCACTGCTTTCAAAATGGCAAATTCCTAGATGCAGGCATAACACTGCAAGAAAAGATAGACAAAAATGTAAAATTTGCAGTTCAAATGGGAATGTCGGAACATGAAGCAAGGAAACTGGCATCAAACGTTTTGCCAGAACTGAAGCGATGGAAAAAGGAAAGTGGAAAATAGCCATTATCGAACCCACAGAAAAAGCAAAGAAACTCTTTCCTGACGAAGTGACGTAACTGCCTTAGCCAACATTTCAGCAATCTACATGCCTATCGGGCTGTCAGTAATTCAGATAATTTCCAAATTCGAAGCTCTGACCAGAAAGAAACCGTAGAATTTCCAAAAAAGGGGGAAGAGAAAGAGTTAGTTAAACTTATTTCAGTTTTGCCCTGACTACGCATCCGTTTTCTTCAAGCTCCATCGTTGCGACTATTCCGAACTGTTCGAGCATTTCTGGCATAGTTTTGGAGTCGTTTCTGCAAATTTCCTTTGGGTCAACGTCAAGACCAGCCTTTTTCGCCAACTCTCTCCCTCTTAGGAGCTGAGGGCAGTTCTTAGTTCTCATAAATCCTTCACGGTCCGAGACCCAAGTTACCTCTATGTTTGAAAGCGGAACCATTGCTTGCCTTAAAGAGACAAAACTGTCAACCATTTTCTTGAACGTCTTGCCAGGAGCAACAGTCTTCATCACTTTAAGTGCTACGCCCACTAAGCTTGGAAGCATCCTCTTGTATACTTTTAACATCATAGCATTCCGCTTATCCATGGTTCCCATTTCCTTGTGGAGAGCATAGTTCATGAGTTCACTTAGTATGTATTGGTCCAGGAGTTTATCGTGCCTCTCTTCAACAGGTATCTCCTTAAACGCCAAAATCTCTCACTTCCTCAGTAATATTGTCTCTTGCAAACTCTTTTTATCATTTTTGTTTAGAAAATAAACTGCGCATATATTTTCTCAAACAGACAATTAAATTAGAAAGTGTTGCCTCGGAATGATGCGGAAAAATGGGAAGATGTCATTTGGATTTATCTCCCCTTAGTTTTTTAACTTTCTCAAGAAACCGTTTATTGGCTTCTTCGAGGTCTTCTGGAGTATTGATAGTTTCGTCCCATTCTTCCATCTTTTCGGTTTTCTTGTTGAAAAGGTATCGTGTAACCGTCATCGGGAAATGACTGTTTACTAAGTATAGTCCTTTAATATCTTCTTGGAGATTTGTGACTTCTTTTTGTAGTAAGTCTATTCGGGTTTTGAAAATTTGGTTTTCATTTTCCAATTGAAGCATAGCATTTTCCAAACCTTTTATTTTAGCTCTCATTGTTTGAACTGGGTCTTCGGGTTCTTCTGTAAATGCTTTTATACCTAAGACCTCGTGCAACTTGTTAAAAGATAAAACTCTAACAAAACGATGGTTTTGCTGAGCATACCCCGCATGTCAGCCCAGTCTTTGACTACAACTTCGGGCTTTTGGACCTGCTGGACTTCTTCACTTAGGAAAAACATGAAACCGTCTTAAAGTATGCAAGGATGGGCTAGAAGGAGTTGGCTAACAAGATGAGATGAAAACCAAGTATGAGTGGTACGAAAGAGGACATCCTAACAGAGATTTTAACGAAGAGAGCGCTTCTCGCAAGTGTTTAGACCTTTTCTATGATGACTGCGGTTCCAGTCGCCGAGATCACGACCACTCCTGCCTGAAGCCCAAGATCTGATGTTTCTAGGTCTAATCCGATAATGGCGTTTGCTCCAAGAGCTAAGGCTTTAGATCTCACTCTATCCATGGCCTCTACTCTTGCTTTCTCGAGTTCTGTTGTGAAAGCAGTCACCTCCCCTCCAACTAATGACTGGATTCCTGCAACAAACCTTCCTAGCATCCCTCTTGTTCTTGGAGTTAGGCCAGTCACTACACCTAGAACCTGTTTAATTTCATAGCCAGAAACCGTGGGCGTAGTAGTTATAATGAACTCTTTACCTGAGACTATAGATGCTCCGCATTTAGGACAGAATCTAGCACCCTCAACAACCTCAGATCCACATACAGGACACTTCAATCAAGTCACCCCAACATTTTTTGTATAATCAGTTAGTAAACCTTTCGGTATCAGGCCTTGGCGAAATGCTGCCCGTTACCTTCACGCTGAATGTGGACGAGGGCATCTTAATTTTAGTGATCTAGAAATGCTGCGAAAAGAATTCCTTGAATCAAGCCTTGAAAAAGAAAGCAGCGACTAGACATCAAACATACACACCTTCCCATAGGAAAAAGAACAATCAATTTTCTAGAGGTCATAAATCTTTTGTGAGAAGATGGATACGATGGATGGCTTACACTTGGGATAAGAGGTAACGAAAGAGAAATTACTGAGAGTAACAAGTATTTGAAAGATATTATTTATGTTTAGAAGTAGTTTTTGTCTGTATAAGACCAATACAAATTGAAGCAATTTTGTTTAAGAGAAGTAATGAGAAAATACAATAGAACTTGTGGAACCTAGTTTAAATCCAAATGACCTGATCCAAAACCTTAGAAATCGAGGATAATAGTAACTATAAGAGGGAAACTATGCCACTTATGCCAGATTTTGAGTTAGGCTTATGGAACGCTTGGATTCTTGTCCTTTCTTTTTTCTTGGTGAATGTAGGCCTCACATTGATTGAGAGAAAGTTTAAGCATAAAGGGACCAGACCAGATAGACCTACATATAATGAAAAAGAGGAAAAACTCACAATTGTCTTAATGGGGACTGTTATTGCTTCATTCATTTATAGTATTTTCTTACCGCTGAAACTAGGCACCGCTTGGTTCTACGCAGGATTGTCCATTTATTTGCTAGGTATGATTTTTCTCACCGTAGCCGAGTTAGATTATGTTAGCAATCCTGAAGATGAACTACTCACAAAAGGAGTTTACTACATTTCAAGAAACCCTATGTGGTTTGGTTTATTCTTGGTATTGTTCGGAATAGGCGTAGCCTGTGCCTCGTTGATTTATCTGCTCTGTGCACTGGTATTCATAATCCTACAACACATTTTAATTGGTGCAGAAGAACGCTGGTGCCTTGGGAAGTATGAGAATGCATATCGAGAATACATGGATAGGACCCCAAAATGGATAGGAATCCCAAAATCAGAGAAAAGGAATTCGGAAGCGTAAGCCACGCTATAACAAAGGCTCTTCTTAGACTCAAAGCAGAATATAAAACAAAAGAAGATTAAATTAAAGATGTTTTCTTAATGAAGGCATTTTCTCTCTGAGTTTTTTGTAAGCCTCTATGAATATGTTGGCTTCCTCTTTGATGTATTCGATTATCTCATCATATTTCTTTTCGTTGTATAGCTGAGGAATTTGTTCATTTGTGTATTTTCCTTCCTTGAGAAGTTAATTATAGCCTCTGAAATTGCCTTCATTTATCATGACAAAAAAATGCTTCCTTGTGCTCTTCTCCGTTCGATTCAGGGAGATTCAAGCTCCTTAATGCGGTCCTTCGGTAGCATTCTTAAAAGACCTTGGTCCTTAGCCACTAAGAAAAGCTCTCTTACAACTTCCGCTAATCGGTCCGCTTTCTGTTTACCGTTTACGAATCCACCACAAACGCTTAAGTGAAAAGCGTAAGCCTTTTGATATTTCTCGAAAGCACTTTGTTTAAGAGTTTGTAAATAGGTTCTATCGGTTGTAGGAATTTTTTTTCCTAAAATTAACTTGACTTCAAAGCTATTCAATCCAGCATTTGAAAGCGTGCTCATTAGCCACTTACGGAAGAGTGAAAACTTTATGTCGCCTATGGTTGAAATGTTCGCTCGTTCAACTAGGGTTAACCCATTTTGCTAAGCCTTGTTGACTCATTACGAAAAGCTTAGGTGTTGGGTTCTTTTGTGTTGCTAGTAAGTAGTTTTCTAAGTCGTGCAATGCACAAGGCGTTAATTTAGCGCGCGCTACGGGAGAACGAGATATATGCCCGCTGGACAAAACAAAGGAATACTGTCCAATTCTCGAAGACCACCGTTAAATGCGATAAAAAAGCTTAAAGAATCCTAAATTAACCCCCTTTCGTTACGTATATCGGCCATTTTTGACATTTATGCATACTAGTAACTTTATCTTTTTATACACTCTGTCGTTTTCCACGTTTTCTCCTCTTTTAACGAAAATAACCATACGAACAAACAATCTCTACCAGATGAAATAAGAAATTAAGTTCTCGTCTCAGTTAGCCTGCTTCGTGAGATCAATCACTGTTGCTTTTGGGGCGTTCTTTTTGATGGACTCTATTCCGTTCTTACATCCACCCTTTGACTCGTATGCTTCACCCACTGCTATTATCTCCCTGTTTGGAGCTTTTAACCTAAACCTGAACTTATCAGCCGCATCCTTATAAATCTCGAACTTTGTTTCCGTCCCGCCTGCTTCTTGCTCGCGTACCTCTAATACGCTTGTTGGGGTTCTTGTGATGAGGGGTTCTTCTGGTACGCACAAACTCACCCGCGGTTTTCTTGTGACGAGGAAGCCTATCCCCACCCCCGCGACCAAAACGAATACAACGGCTAGAACAATCTGTAAGATCAGCGTAGCCAATTCCATATTTCACCCTCCGCTCTCACACTATGAACAAGATTTAATACAGCTGGCATATATTAAATATTACGACACATTAGTTCTCTTTCTTTGTTGGATCGGATTGTAGGAACTGTATGTCATAACAAAACCAAATTTGCTAAGCCACAGAATTCATCACTACGGCGACAACCCTTCTGGCTCAACAGTTAAGGTTGACAGGAACGTCATCATTTCGGGAATGACATACCTTACAAGAAGTGACCCTCTGGCGCGCGCGCTTTCAAAATTTGAAAACTTTTTTAGGAATGCTTGCCTATTAGTGCTGTTAAAGTGATGTTTCTGAAGCGATGAAATATAAGAACTTGGGAAAGACGAGAGTAAAGGTTTCAGAACTTTGTCTCGGTACGATGATTTATGGCTAACAAGTCAATGAAACAACAGCCATCAAGATAAAACCCCTTCTTTTCCTCAGAAATCACCACAACTTCCATTAAAGGCTGTTTTTAGTTTCTATCTTAGCCTACTACTCCGATTTTTCTGCTAGGGAAATATTTGCAAGAATTGCTTCTCTTGGCTCGTCTTCGGTGAGGATGCCTTTTTCGAATGGTATACGCGGGTGGCTCTGTATTAGAAGTCTCACGTCCAGTTCGAGCAGTCTTTTAAGGGAGTTTATGTATATGTCCTTGTCCATCCTGATGAGGTTGACTCTGTCTCCAACGAGTGAGTCTCCAACAATTAAAAGTTTGTTTTCCCTTTGATAAAGACATATGCTCCCAGGAGTATGGCCTGGAGTATGTAGAACCTCGAATTTCCTATCACCCAATTCAACATAATCCCCATTTTTTAGCTTAACATCTACGGCTTCAACAGCTTCAGCATCAAGCTCGTGAATAGCTATCTTAGCCTTCGTTCTCTCCTTAATTATTTTATTTCCCTGAACGTGATCTCCGTCACGATGAGTATTCACTACGAAATCGACTTCTTCTGGATTTCGTCCTATTTCTCGGAGGAAAGGAAACAGATGATCAACAATGGTCGCCTCGAAACCAGTATCAACCAACCCTATTTTACGCCTTCCTAGGACGACTGTTATCCCAACGAACGTTCCTTCGCGATGAACGTACTTGATAAAGTGGAGGTCATTAGTAATTTTTACAACATTCTCCATTTTAAACACCTAATGATGAAATATACCATAATCATAGATAATAGGTTTTATTATAAGGGGCGATTTAGGTTCTAAGACCACATATAAGCCCTATAGCTAGCCTTTTCAGGGGTCTTCTTGAGGTCACCTTTATACTTCACTAGAGCGGCGGCGCCAAAATTAGTACTTAGCTAATACACGCGCGCACTTGATCCTCAAAATCCCCGACTGTGAGGTATTTGAATGGTTAATGAGGCTGTTACATACTATTTTGAGACTGCTGGCGAGGAAAATACGGACAAGGTTTTGGAGGTAGCTAAGGCTAGGGCCTTAGAACGGGACGTTAAGCACATGGTCGTTGCTTCGACTCAAGTTGAAACCGGAGTTAAAGCTGCTGAAGCCTTCAAGGATACGGGCATCAAGATCGTTGTGGTTACACACCAAACGGGTCACAGAGGCCCAGGAGTACAGCTACTAACGGATGAGAACAGGGAAAGGCTCGAGGATTTAGGTGTAAGGGTTGTGACGGGCACAGACGCCTTCACGGGGGGTATTGGCCTAGGAATAACTAGAAGAGGAACTACAGAAGTTGCTAGACCATCCCCTGAAACACGTAGCATGATGAATATGATGAGCCGCATGTACCCAACTACCCCGCCGGTTGTGACAATAGTAGCCTCCGTGTTGAGGTTGTTTTGTGCAGGCTTGAAGGTTGCCGTTGAGGTAACTTTGATGGCTGCGGACGCAGGAGCGATTCCAGTGGATAGAGATGTAGTGGCAATCGGTGGTACAGTAAGGGGTGCTGACACAGCCCTTCTCATAAGACCAGCTAACACAACCAACTTTCTCGACTTAGACATACACGAAATCATCGCAAAACCCTTCACGAAAGCTATGTCAAGACCCTAAATGTCAACACTGGTTTAGAAGTGTTCAATGTGAAAGAGACAAAGAAATAAAGGCGTATTAATTTTTACTAAGTGGGGTGAAATAGATTTGAAGGATGCCTCTGACATTTTCCGCGTTACTGAATGCCCACCTCCAAGTGGACTGGATAATCATCATACCGGATTAGATGTCCTTTTGAATCTGATGGGAAAACATGGCTTGAAGCTCCATCAGACGGATAAGCACACTAACATCGGTGGGAGAAACGGGATGATTGACAAATCTGATGTTGTCCTAATCAAAGTGAACGCGCAATGGAAGTACAGAGGTTGCACTAACTCAGATGTAATAAGAGGGCTTATACAGAGAATTCTAGAACACCCTGACGGATTTGAGGGCGAGATCGTGATTTTCGAGAACGGGCAAGGTGGAGGTAGCTTGGATTGTGACACGATGTGGGGTGGAAAGTATCCTGACACCGGTGTTCATGCGAACGCTGAGGAAGAAAGCCATTCCTTCTCCTATTTGGTTGACACGGTCTTTGATGACTCAAGAGTTTCAAAATATCTTCTCGACCCGATCCGGGAAAAGTTCATCTCCAAAGGAGACCATTCAACCGATGGGTACAGGAAATTGTTCAACGTTTCATATCCCTGTTTTACCACTGCGAAGGGAAACAGGGTAGAGCTTAAAGAAGGAATTTGGAGCGGTGAACGCTACGATCAAAATCTTAAATTGTTCAACGTTCCCGTTTTGAAGCATCATGATGGTTGTGGAATCACCGGGGCTTTAAAGAGTTGTTATGGTTTGCTTTCTATGGCTGATGGGAAACGTGACGAGCGACATTACAGAAAGTTAGGGCAACACTGTGGCGAGATGATAGCGAAAATTAGAGCGCCTGTGATAAACATTCTTGATTGTATTTGGGTTACCCAAGTAGCGTGGGCGGGGTATCCGCCTGAAAACACTACGAGACTTGATCAACTCTTAGCCAGCATTGACCCAGTAGCTTTGGATTATTGGGCAAGCAAATATCTGCTCTATCCGATTGACAACAACAAGGAACATCACCCAGACAAATTCACTGTATTACGGAATCATCTCATCCAAGCCCGACATACCATAAACTCTGAAGGCTGTATTAACGGGCATAAAGTTACTCTAGATGAACCCGCTATTAATGTACTTTCTTTAAGCTTATAATTTAAAACTTACTTTCGCTAAGCTTCTCGGTATATGCCCTTTTTCATAAACTTTACCTTTTAATCTGTCGAACCTACGCCTGCATGACACATGAATCCATATTTATACTAATATTTACGAATTATAGCTTAGGCGATGGTCTCCCCCGGGCATCAGATGTGGCTACTCTAAGGACAAACATAATTAATGGACAATTTGAAACTGCAACTGGTTGGGGCTGGAGTATTATGGACAGAAAAACTTGTCCAAAAGTGAAAATAAAACCTGACGAGACCCTTCGAAAAGATTAAGGTATATTGGTAGTTATACGGATTTTAATTTAGCAAGCGTTGTTAAATGGATAATAAGAGAGTTTTTGACTTTGGAAAATTAGGAATTGGATACATCGTCATGTGTCCGCGCAACCCTCCTTTTTTATTTTCACTTTAGTTTCATTATCCTTTTGCTTCAAGTTCCATACGCATCTTATTCACGGCGTATCCTTTTAGTTCTTAAAAAACAATATTAAACTGTGACCACTTCTTCTATAGGGCGCGGTCAGTTTGTTTTTGTTCTCCTTGTTTTGGGTATCACCTTCACTTTGATGTTCTATCAACTAAATAAATTTTCGTGAGTCTTCTAGCTTCATTGATCTTTTTGTGGTCATCTCTTTTGTTAGCTCATTTTTCCTTGATTCTTATTAGCTTAGATATGAGTTCTTGAGTCGAGCAGCATTTATAGGTGAATAGCTGGATTATTCCAAAGGATAGGGGAAAAGCGAATGGAGAGTAAAATATATTACTTTGAGGAAACTAAACCTGAAAACACCGGTATCGTTTTAGATCTAGCGAAGAAGCTGGCCCTTGAAAGGGGAATAAAAATCGTACTCATCGCTTCAACCACAGGTGAAACTGGAGTTAAAGCTGTAGAAGCTTTCAAAGGGTCGGGGATAAACATCATTGTGGTGACGCATCAGATCGGTCCACGAGGTCCAGAACTACTTGAAACAAATGAGAAGAGGATAAATGCTCTAAATGGAAAGATCGTCACCGGCACCCATGCCTTCGGAGGCGTAAGTAGAAGTCTAAGGGCGACTCCGCCTAGAGAGGAGGGAAAATCCATGCCTCAGCCTTACTGGCCCTCATATGTTCCCCCTGTTGGGGATCTTATTGCAAATGTACTTCGCCTTTTCTCTGCGGGCATGAAGGTCTGTTTTGAGATAACCCTCATGGCAGCCGATGCAGGAGCTATTCCAATAGGAGAGAATGTCATAGCTGTTGGTGGTC
>Ga0209636_10008768_pt1 | contig 10305 bp, 7 predicted proteins | sample DeeMarSWOR152_54_FD_187464 | JGI IMG/M metagenome (GOLD analysis project Ga0209636, IMG submission 187464) | Marine sediment microbial communities from White Oak River estuary, North Carolina - WOR-1-52-54 (SPAdes) (version 2) | ecosystem: Environmental > Aquatic > Marine > Intertidal zone >... | reverse complement strand
ATTCAGTCTGGATGATGATATAGGCACGCATCTCGGGTTTGCCGTACGCAACCCTTATTATCCAGATTCAGTGATCAGTATTCGCATGTGCATGACCCACATGTCGAGTATCAATGATAACTGGACTATTCTTGACCCGCTCAATATCCAGGGCGATTCACCGATTCCCTTGGGCGAGTTTCTCGAGGAGTACCTTGTACCCGGAGGCACTTACTACAGCGTTGATAATTTCAATCCCTGGCCACCGGCAACGCAGGATGACTACTGCAATATTGGTGCAGCGATTTGCGGCTATATTGTGGAACTGCTCGCTGACAGTTTCCCGGTGTGGTGTCACGATTCCGTTTTCGATCCCTTGAGCATGGATGAAACGGCGTGGTTTCTCTTTCAGCTGGATACGCACAACATAGCGATGCCTTACCACTGGGATGGCGCGACACACATACCCTACGGGCACATCGGAAAGCCATACTACCCGTGTGGCACGCTGCGCACTAGCTCGCGTCAACTCGCGCGGCTGCTCACTGCTTTCATGCAATACGGGGTGATCGATGATACGGTGAGAATACTGGACAGCGCAACAGTTGAATTGATGACGACTTCTCAGTATCCTGTACTCAACCCTGAACAGGGTATATTCTGGTATAAGAAATTCCTCGATGGTAGATGGATATGGGGGCATCAGGGGTGGTCGCATGGTATACGCGCGCGCATAGCTTTCGACTGGAATAACAATACAGGGTCGGTGGTTCTGACCAATGGCGAGGATATAAGTAGCGTGACGCAGATCGCCATTGCGTTGCTGAATTACGCAGCGCAGTTTGGAGTTACGGAGTTTGACAATACCGACGTGCTGTCAGATGTCGTACTGTATCAGAACTGTCCCAACCCTTTTTCTACGAGCACGAATATTCAATTCATGTTACCTGAAATGGCTCATGTTACATTGAGACTTTATGATATCGTGGGCCAAGAATTGATGAGTCTGGTAAGTGGAGAATTAGCGGCAGGCAAGCATAGTATCGCATTGAACGCAACCGGACTCCCGAACGGTGTGTATTACTATCGGCTCAGTAGTGGCAGAGAGAGCTGGACACGATGCTGTATTCTGTTGAGGTAAGCAAGCATATTTCGTAGAAACTAAGTACTCTAACCAGGAGGTTCTGTGCCTTTTCACGTAGACAGATTCCGTATTAGCTTCAAGGAGGTCGTTGGCGAGAGCCCTTCTTCTGTGTTTCGTATCAAGTTTTCAGAATACAGGGTGATAAAAACTCCCGTAAAAAAAGCGCATTTTATCAAAAAGTTGATGGACAGACTGTTAGCCAAATACCCGAAACGCACTGCGAAGAAAATAATGCTCGAGTGTGGTTACATGATGCGCGATGGTGTGAGCCATTGCATCAATGAGCACAGAATAAAGACGGCAAGGGCACTCTTTGCAGAGTCAAAGAATCTCAAGGATTTCATCGGGAAGTTGAGTAAACATGGTGGCGGTAAGTTGACCCTCGAAGGTAATTCAATCAAGGCGGTCTATGATCGTTGCTATTGCGGTTCGGTGAGTAAGACAAGAGAGAAGATTCCGCTGATCTTCTGTTATTGCGGCGCTGGTTGGTATAAGCGCTTATTTGAAGAAGTCCTAGGGAGTCCGGTAAGAGTTGAGGTTGTTCAGTCTATTGCCAACGGCGCTGACCAATGTGTTTTGCGAATTAGCGGGTTCAAATCTTGACTATCAACTTCAGTTAAGATTTGACCCCGACCTTCATGGATAATCCGAGAAAGTACGGACGCGCACCGTATGAGGTTGCATTGATCCATGGCGGTCCGGGCGCGCCCGGAGAGATGGCGCCCGTGGCGCGTGAACTTGCATCAAAATTTGGCGTACTGGAGCCTCTTCAGACCGCAAACACGCTTGAAGGACAAATCGTAGAACTCAAGAATATCCTTGAGAATAATGCGGCGGTCCCCTGCAGCCTTGTTGGCTATTCTTGGGGTGCATGGTTGAGCATTATTGTAGCAGCCCGTTATCCCTTATTAGTGAAGAGAATGATTCTCATCAGCAGCGGACCATTTGAAGCAAAATACGCCCGGGACATCATGAAAACGCGGTTGAGCCGACTGGAAGCCGGAGAGCGAGAAGAGATCATATCCTTTGTCGAATCGTTGGATGATGTTGATTCATCGGAAATGAATAATAGAATGGCGCGATTTGGTCTGCTCATGTCCAAAGCTGATTCGTTTGACCCAATACCTCATGCTAATGAAGTATCGCAAGTACAGTCTGAGATCTTCCAAAACGTGTGGAAAGAAGCCGATGAATTGAGAGGCAGCGGAAAGCTTCTTGAACTGGCAGGAAAAGTCCAATGCCCGGTACTGGCGATCCATGGCGATCATGATCCGCACCCGGCCAAAGGCGTAGAGAACCCTTTATCACATTTGCTGACGAACTTCCGTTTTATACTAATCCGGAACTGCGGACATACTCCCTGGATAGAGCGACAGGCCAAGGATAAGTTCTACAAAATACTCAAACGAGAATGCAGATAATATCACCCGGGGAGAAAGTAGCTCTTAGGACGGCTCGTCCTTTGGACCTCGAAGCATATTTACGGTGGATGAAAGGTGGCGAGTGGTTGCAGTATGATGCCCCTTGGGATGACTTGAGTGATTTCGTATTGCCTGCAGTAGCAAGGGAAAGATTCACAAAGCGATTCCTGAATGATACTTCAAAACCACGACAAAAGGCAATTATCTGTCTGAAAGAAAATCAGAGCAAGCCGTTGGGTTGGACGAACCGCTACGGAAACGACAGATTCCCGGATGAGTGGCTTATCGGGATTTGTATTTGTGAGGACGATCATTTGAATAAAGGATTCGGTACTGAAGCTTTTGGACTATGGGTCGATTATTTATTCTCTAATTCTAAGATTCATCGAATCGGTTTTGCCACGTATTCATTCAACCGGCGGATGATACGGGTGGGTGAGAAATTAGGATTCACACATGAAGGTACTGATCGCGAAATCATCTACTGGCACAATGAATGGCTGGACCGCCTGCATTTCGGAATGCTGCGCGACGAATGGGTGGCGGCGAGAAGCATGCCTATTGACAAATAGCACTAACTACTATATAATAGTAGGTATGAATAAGAAAATGAAGCCGAACGCACGATATCTTGAGGGAAAGTTGCAGAAATTCAGGGAAATCTGCCGTGCTCAAGGCCTGAAGATAACTCCGCAACGGTTAGCTATTTACCAGGAGTTAATATCTTCGAAAGAGCATCCCTCGGCGAGCGTTATATATATGAAGATTCGGGAGTATTACCCGAATATCTCCCTCGGTACGGTGAATAGCACTCTTCTTACTTTTTCCAGCATCGGTCTAGCAAAGATTGTAGAATCCTCTGGCGATCCGAAGCGTTTTGATCCAAACCTAGAACCTCATCATCATTTCAAATGCGTAAAATGCGGTAAGATTATTGATTTTCATAGTAACGCTTACGATCACATTGTGGTGCCGCCTGAGATCGACAAGAAGTACGTTGTGATAGGTAAGAAGGTTCACCTTGAGGGGCTATGCGATAAGTGCAGAACAAAAGTTGAGGTGTCGGAATGAAATTTGCACATAGATTGCAATCGATGCTGAATAATAATAAAGACAGATCGAACTCTGGCCTGTATGAGATCATACTACAGGAATAATAGCGATGCCTATGTTGAAGAGAAATCCAGGCGGTATCAAAGGCATCGCACAATTGTCGATCGTACGAGTTTGAAAAAACAATAGAAGGAGGTATTATATGGCAGAAGAAAAAAAGCTAACCAATAATTTTGGCAAACCGGTCGATGATGACCAGAATAGTATAACCGTTGGTGTACCGGGACCGACCATACTGGAAGATATTCATGTTGCCGAGAAGCTGGCGCACTTCAACCGTGAACGCATCCCTGAGCGCGTTGTGCACGCCAAGGGCGCGGGTGCAGGAGGTTATTTCGAAGTCACTCACGACCTCACCAAATACACGCGCGCCAAGTTTCTCTCAGAAATAGGCAAGCGCACCGAGGTTTTTGTGAGGTTTTCCACGGTTGGTGGTGAAAAGGGTTCAGCCGATTCTGCGCGCGATCCCCGTGGTTTTGCAGTGAAATTCTATACCGAAGAGGGGAACTACGATATGGTTGGTAACAACACGCCGGTTTTCTTTATCCGTGACGTCATTAAATTCCCTGACTTCATCCACACGCAGAAGCGTAATCCTGTCACAAATGCTAAAGATCCGGACATGTTCTGGGATTTTCTTTCGCTCACGCCCGAATCAGTGCATCAGGTTACGATTCTTTTTTCTGACCGCGGTACCCCAAAGACCTACCGTCATATGAACGGTTATGGTGGTCATTCGTTCAAGTGGTGGAATGACAAGGGAGAATACTACTGGATAAAAATACACTTCAAGACGGTACAGGGCATCCAAAATCTGACGCGGCAAGAGGCGACTAAGATGGCCGGTGAGAATCCTGATCACGCTACCGACGATTTGTACCAGGCAATTGAACGCGGTGAATATCCAGCATGGGATGTTCAGGTACAGGTCATGAAACCGGAACAGGCGAAAGACTATAAATTCAACCCATTTGATATGACCAAGGTTTTGCCGCATGGTGATTTCCCAGTAATGCCAATAGGCCGCATGGTTCTTAACCGAAATCCGAAAAACTACTTTGCTGAGGTGGAACAAGCAGCATTCTGCCCGGGTAATTTTGTTCCTGGTATCGGTCCATCACCAGACAAGATGCTTCAAGGGCGGATTATTTTCTATCATGATGCACACCGTTACCGCCTCGGTCCTAACTACCATCTAATACCAGTAAATTATCCAAAGGGTGTAAAGGCAAGCAACTATCAACGCGACGGCGCCATGAGGGTTGATGAAAATGGCGGTGGCGCCCCGAACTATTATCCTAACAGCTTTGGTGGTCCTGAACCACAGCCCGAACTTGCAGAACCAGCAGTTGAATTTTCTGGTAAGGGTGCCCGCCAACCCCACAACCATCCCAACGATGACTTTGTGCAAGCTGGGACTCTCTATCATAAGGTGATGACGGATGAGGACAGGGATCATCTGATCGGCAATATTGTCGATCACCTTGGTAATGCCCAGAAGCGCATACAGCTTCGGCAGACTGCTATTTTTTACAAAGCTAACCAGGAGTATGGAAGCCGTGTTGCACAGGGACTAAAACTGGATATTAAAGAAGTTGAACGTCTAGCGAAAATGTCGCAAGATGAACGGGCAAAGGCTACTAGTTAGCATATAACCGACAGTTGAGATACGACGGGGCCAAGCTTTGATTGTTGGCCCCTCGTTAATTGTGAACACTTACAAGTAGATGCAGGAGCGATATAGCATAAGTAGCCTACGACAACCTAACATTGACAATTCCTAATTTTACAATATAGTAAGTGGATTGATATTCGGGCATTTGCAATATTCTGTACGGCGTTTTATTTATTTCTGTTTTGATAATACATCGGAGGCATGGATGAAGAAAAAACTGGGGATTATTTATGTGTTTTTTTTCGCGATAATCGTGGTAAGTATCCTGACGGTCTGGACCCCTTGGTTATCTAAAGAAGATCGTTATCCTGCTGAACATGAAGAAGATAAGGGCGAGAAACCGCACGACTGGTTCTACATGCAGCGCGCGTACCCGCATCGTTTGATAAACGAAGAGGCTCATCAGATAGCATATAGACAGGCTTTAGATATGGCAAGACAGTACGTCAACCGTGCTGATGGTGTCTGGGTTCCTAAAGGTCCCACCAATATCGGGGGCCGCATCACGGGTATCGCTTTGGATCCAACAAACGGAGATATCATCTATGCAGGGGCAGCAGATGGTGGCGTGCTCAAGTCCACTGATGGTGGTGTGAATTGGATCATGTTGACTGATCAATTCATCACGCTTTCAGTTGGCGATGTGGCGATCGATCCAAACAATCCCAGTACCGTATATGCTGGTCTTGGTGAAGCTAATCTGGCCGGCGATAACTATGACGGTGATGGTTTATACCGGACCACGGACGGTGGTGCTACATGGACTAATATTGGGCTTGGGCAGACTAAACGTATCGGCCGCGTGGCCGTACATCCAACCGACTCCGACATCATCTTTGTTGCCGGAGCAGGTGCTCAATTCAGTGCTGACAGCGCGCGCGGCGTCTACTGCACGATCGATGGTGGAGCAACTTGGGAGAAAGTGCTTTTTATATCAGACTCGACATCAGCGATCGATCTGCGCATAAATCAGATTAACCCGGATACGGTATATGCGGCGATGTGGGAGCGTTTGCGTTCGCCTACACGGCGCAGAGCCGGCGGTCAGACCTCGGGTATTTTCCGCAGCACAAACATGGGTGCGACGTGGACCGAGCTGACAAATGGCTTGCCTTCCGGGCCAAACGTGGGTCGAATAGGTATTGCTATATGCGAAACAAACCCGCATGTACTATATGCACTCTACGCTGATTCTCTAGGATATCTTGATGCCGTTTACAAAACAACCGACGGTGGTAATACCTGGGCTCAGACTTCTGGACAACCGCCTTATTATTTTTACTATAATTTCGGTTGGTATTTTGGTCAGATTCGCGTGCATCCCACGAATCCAGATATTGCTTTTGTCCTAGGTGTGCCGCTTTGCCGGACTACTGATGGAGGTAGCACATGGTGGGATGTTTCAGGTATTCAACATGTTGACCATCACGCGCTTGAATTTGATCCGACTAATCTCGACCACATCGTCGATGGTAATGATGGGGGTGTGTACTATTCGGCAAATGGTGGTACGATTTGGACAAAATCTTGTAATCTGCCAATAACGCAGTTCTATGCGGCGACCATAGATGAACTGAACCCGGAGCGCACCTATGGCGGAACCCAGGATAACGGTACATTGCGGACGCTGACCGGTAACTTGGATGATTGGGAAATGATTTATGGCGGCGATGGATTCTATTGCATCGTGGATTACACAAACGCTAACATCATCTACGCCGAATACCAGTGGGGTAATCTGGCGAAATCCACTAACGGCGGTTACGACTTCTATTCAGCTACCAACGGAATAAATCCGAATGACCGCACCAATTGGTCTACGCCGGTTGTAATGGATCCGAACAACCATCTCGTGCTTTATTACGGTTCAAATCGATTGTACAAAACCACAAATGGCGCAGATTACTGGAATGCCATTAGTGGAGATTTGACGAATGGTTCGGGTTCGGGGAACCTGGTCTATGGCACGATTACCACGATTGCCGTTTCTCGAACCGACAGCAATGTTATCTACGTCGGTACTGATGATGCAAATGTCTGGGTCACTACTAATGGTGGATCAAATTGGACGAGCATCAACTCTGGTCTACCTGATCGCTGGGTGACGCGGGTTGCGGTTGATCCAGATGATGCAGCCATTGCCTATGTGACATTTTCTGGTTATCGCTATGACTCACCCTTACCGCATGTGTATCGGACAGCGAATTACGGGAGTACCTGGGACGATATTTCAAGTAACTTGCCTGAGGTGCCGATAAATGCCATTATCGTGGATCCGGAAAATACAGTGACACTATTTATTGGGACTGATTACGGTGTGTACTACACAACTGATACTGGTGCTTCCTGGCAACCATTGGGAACTGGTCTGCCGTTCAGCGCAGTAGATGATCTTGTGTTTCACAATGGTACTCGTGTATTGAGAGCAGCAACGCATGGCCGCTCTTTCTTTGAGTTTGATCTGGATCAAATTGGGATCAAGGAAGAGGAGGCATTATCCCGGATCGACCTCAAAGGCATCGGTCTTCAGGTTACCAGTCCGGCACGCAATGAAATTCGAGTATTGTACAGCCTTTCCAAGGCAGGTCCGGTACGAATCAGTATCTATGACATTGCGGGCCGGAAAGTAGAGAATCTAGTCGATAAATCGATATCTGCAGGAAAATATGCGTTCAGCAAGCAGGTTAAACTCCCGGCCGGTACTTATTTCATTAGGATGGATGCGCAGGGTGAGAGAGCGACACAGAAGATAGATGTCGTAAAATAAGGACTTAATACAGAAAAAGTGTAAAAGTGTATGCCTGTCCCCATGATTGAGTCATCGAAATGAGAAGAATATCAAGGATTCTTGTTTTAGTTGTACTGGCGCTTGTTTGCCTGATTGTATTCTGCATGAAGCGTTATGTAGCGCAACATGAAGGCGAGCTGTTCCATAATGTCATTGTGCTTATTCCTGATGGTTGTGGCGTGGCACATATGACGGTTGCACGTTGGTTCAAGGGCGCGCCGCTCGCGCAGGATTCTATGGATGTGAGCTTAGTCCGGACATTTTCTGCCAATTCTATGATTACGGGTTCTGCTGCTGCGGTTACTGCATTTGCCACCGGATACAAGACATGGGAGGATTCGAAAAAAGCTAAGTGTCTTTCTATGCGTCCGGATTCGCTGCTCTTGCCGCATGCACAAGAACTTCCTGCTTCTGTGCAATGGCGACCGGCAGCGACAGTACTGGAAGGCGCGCGTCTTGCAGGCAGAGCAGTTGGACTTGTGGCAACGTGTCGCATGAGTCACGCGACACCAGCAGCTTATGCCAGCCACTGGCATTCCCGAAGCGATGATAACGTTATTATCGAACAGATGGTTTATCAGAACTTGGATGTCGTTTTCGGTGGTGGGTTCCGATACTTGATCGATGTTGATACCGAGATACCCGGTAGGGTATTCAAAGGAACCCGCAGAGATGGAGAAAATCTCTATGAGGTTCTATTGTCGAAGGGATACTATGTTATCAGCACAAAGGATGGACTTTATGCCTTGGAATCGAGCATTCGAAAGGTATGGGGGATATTTGCAGACGGTCATATGGCTCATGATATCGACCGGCAATTACTCGCGCCGGAAGAGCCGTCTCTAATGGAAATGACCAAAAAAGCGCTTGATATACTCAGCCAAAATCCTAAAGGTTTCTTTCTAATGGTTGAAGGCAGCAGCGTTGACTGGTCTTCGCATGATAATGATCCAGTCGGCGTGGTAACTGATTACCTTGCTTTTGATGAAGTAGTAAAAGCAACGCTTGAATTTGCGAAATCTCACCACGAACAGCGAACGCTTGTTTTGCTTTTCCCTGATCACGATTGCGGGGGCCTGTCGCTTGGTAATTGGGGTGTCGAATCCTATGCATTTAATCCCGACGACATGGTTGATATTATCAATAAAGCGTCTTTGACCGCAGAAGGCGTTGAAGTGTTTATTAGAAATAGTAAAGATAACTGTCATCCCGATACAATAAAGAAAATCCTGACTCAGTACTATGGCATTGATGATTTGACATCGGAAGAAACGGATGATATTCTTGCTGAGCTCTCAGACACTGTGTACTGCAATCTTAGGAGAATAATCGGACCTATGCTCAGTGAACGTGCGGGTATTGGGTGGACTACGTTTGATCATACGGGTAATGATGTGCCGATGTTTTGTTATGGGTTGAGTAGAGCTTTGCAGAATATCGACAATACTGAGATTGCGCATCTCTGTGCGCGCGCATTGGATTTTAGACTCGGTGATGTCACTGAACGGCTCTTTGCGGATGCCGGTGAGCTTTTTGAGCGTGCTACACTTACAATTGATACCGTGGGCGTGCAGGTGAGTAATGGCCATCTCGTTGTGCAAAAAAATAGTAAGAGAGCGATGTTTCCTTTCTTTAAGAATATTATGATCATCGATCAGGATACAATACCACTTGAAGGAATCACCGTGTATTCATTGTATGCACACAAAGTTTTTCTGCCGAAACAAGCCGCAAAGCTATTTGAAAAATACTAGCAAAATTCCATTTGAAGGAATGGAATGAACACAGTGATTATTTACTGGTCAAAAACCGGGAATACTGAAAAGGCAGCACGGGCTGTCCAGGAAGGTTTGGAAGAGGGTGGAGCGCGTGTTGAGATCCGGCAACTCAAGAAGGCTAAAGATGTAGAGGATATTGATTTCTTTGCATATGATTTGGTATGCCTTGGTTTTCCATCCTATGGTTGGCGGCCGCCGAGTCCTATTGAAAAATTCCTAATGAGCAAATTCAGAACGTATGGCGATTCTGGACATGTGAAGATCGGTGCGCCAAAGGTACCGGGCAGGAACGTCTTGATATTCTGTACGTATTCCGGACCCCACACTGGAATTCGCGAAGCCACGCCGGCGGTTCTTTATGCTGGGCAGTTTTTCGAGCATCTCGGGTTCAATGTTGTAGGTGAGTG
>Ga0209636_10008767_pt1 | contig 10305 bp, 3 predicted proteins | sample DeeMarSWOR152_54_FD_187464 | JGI IMG/M metagenome (GOLD analysis project Ga0209636, IMG submission 187464) | Marine sediment microbial communities from White Oak River estuary, North Carolina - WOR-1-52-54 (SPAdes) (version 2) | ecosystem: Environmental > Aquatic > Marine > Intertidal zone >... | reverse complement strand
CACTTCCAAGATCGCCACAGTCAAGGCTAAAAAGGCTTTTAATAGCTATAAACAAGCTATTAGTTACCTGTTTGAGAAGACTGATTACGAAAAGGAAGACCATCTGCGCTATAATGTTACGACGTTCAACCTCGATAGGATGGAAAAACTGCTGTCGCTGGTAGGCAATCCACACCGTAAAATCCATACAGTTCATATAGCCGGCACAAAAGGAAAGGGTTCGACCGCTACCATGCTGGCCAAGATGCTCGAGGCAAACAACTATAGGGTCGGGCTATATACTTCGCCGCACGTGGTACATTTACATGAGCGGATTGCAGTCAATTCAAAAATGATTAGCGAGTCAGAAATGCTTGGCCTGCTGAACCGCATTTACAGACCGGTTGAGAGATTGTCAAAAACTGGTCCGGCCACTTTCTTTGAGATTATGACGGCCCTGGCGTTTATGCATTTTGTTGATAAGAAAGTTGATATTGGGGTGATTGAAACCGGTTTGGGCGGTAGATTAGACAGCACCAACGTTATTCAGCCTAAGGTTGTCGGTATCACCAGTTTGAGTATCGACCATCAGCTGCAGTTAGGCAACACTATTGACAGCATTGCCAGGGAAAAAGCAGGGGTTTTCAAGCGGGGTGTGCCTGCTATTACCGTTCAGCAAGAGCCGGCAGCGATGCGAGTTCTAAAATCGCACGCTATTGCCGCCAAGACGCCGTTGAGTATAACCGGCGTCGATATTGATTTTTCCTATCGATTTGAAACATCACGCGAGGACGGCCCGCATACGAGAATTTGCCTGACCACGCCCACCAGTAAATTTGAGCATCTTCGAGTGCCATTGCACGGCCCGCATCAGGCCATCAACTGCGGTTTGGCCCTGGCTATGCTGGACAAACTCAAAGCAAGCGGATACAAAATAGACAATGAAAAGGCAACCAAGGGACTTAAGAAGGTGACATTGGCCGGCCGAATGGAGATGATTTGTGACGACCCCAGAATTATGATCGACGCTGCTCACAATGCCGCCAGCATTCGCGCACTGATACGAGCGATAGGCCAAAACATTCCTTATGATTCTATGGTGGTCATCTTCGGCTGTAACAGTGACAAAGACGTTGAAGGAATGCTGCGGGAATTACAATATGGGGCGGACAAGGTGATTTTCACCCGCAGCAACTCGGCCAAAGCAATGTCCCCAGAAGATTTGGCTGAGATATACGCAGAAATATGCGGTAAGATGTACCAGACGGCTGTCAGCTTAGGCGAGGCATTGCGGCTTGCCAGAAGCGCTATTAGCCGAGAAGACCTGATTTGTATTACCGGCAGTTTTTATCTCATCGGCCAGGCCAAGATGCGTTTCCAGCAGAACAGTTTAAATCCAATTAGTTAATCAGTTAATTAGTTGATTGGTTAATTGATATTTCTAATTGCTCTAATTAACTAATTCGCTAATTTACTGACTTACTTGCTTCGGCTATCCCGCCGTATGCTCCCATATTGATACATCCGCCATTAGGCTGAGGCTCATCTCCAACAGGAAAACTCGGATCTCCAGCATCGATACAGGGACTCGTGACATCATCCTGAACCCAGCTTTGGCTTTTTGTGTCCCATCGGCCAGCCTGAGATTTCAAATGATAATCGCCGTTGATGAGATCAGCAAAGAGAGGATCAGAATCAATGTTGCCTTCACCCGCCTGCCCTGAGCCTGTCGAAGGGGACCAGCCGCCTTGAACATCGCTGTAGGTCACGGTGGCAAAATCACTTTCTATCTGAACATCATTACCGTCGCTGCCGTTGTAGTAGATGATAGAGTTGGTTATGATCGGCATGACAGCGGAAATACCATGTTGCCGATTTTCGACAATGGTACAGTTAGTAAGTGTGGGCTTGCCGCCAAAAATACCGTGTTGTAGATTTCCGGTAATAATGCAATTGGTGATAGTAGCATAGTTGTAATTGACAGATCGCCGCCCTGCCCGCTCTACCCACATCTCGATACCAGCGTCAGAATTGCCGGTAATGCTACAATTAGTGATTGTGGGATGGCTACTGTCCCACAACTTAATACCAGCACCTTGGTTCCCTATAATTCTGCAGTTGATAATGGTGGGTGATGCACCTGAGCAGTATAGGCCTGTCTTTGCGCCTGTGATGGTAAAGCCGGCCAACACACAGCCTGCATCTTCACCACCGGAAAAAGTCGCCGCGGGGCCTTGACTGCTGCTGATAACAGTAGCCGCCACGATGGCTGGGTCATCAGGGTTAGTTGATCTGACCATGAGGCTTTTGCCTTTGAAATCAATGCTCTGGCCATAAGTTCCCTCGCTGACCACTATCTCATCACCGGGGTAGGCCTCATCGATAGCATACTGAATATGATCGTATTCTTTCTGCGTAGTTAGATTCTCAATTGCCCCTTCGGTAACGGAATATACAACCTCCAACGAAATTCCCTGGACTTGGCCATAATAGTCATCTTGCCAAACGATAATATCGCTGTCTATTGCAGGGCCGCCACCATAAGCAGAACCTGAAATGGGTATATCCAGTGTGGCTCCGTACTGCCTTATCGGGTAACAGGCTTTAATTTCACCGAGGGGACCACCGTCAACGTAAACAATCATACAGCCATCAATAGCCGGCTGTTCCTGTGTTCCAGCCTCTTTGATAATCTCAAAGTCCTCGATATTTTCCAGGTCAGAGATATCTGCGCCATATATGTCCCCTCCATCGTCTCTCTTATCCGTCCAGACCACCAGATTACCTGATATGGCAGGGTCGAGCTGCCGGCCAGCAGCGCTGCAGATGACAAAGACACTGATGTCATTCAAGTCCGAGATATCGGCGCCATAAATATCATCCTCGGCCTCCCATACCACAGTAACACCGGAAATATCTATAACATCATCAAAGTCACTGGAATAACTGTGGCAGGGATAGGGGTCTCGACTGCCGACATTTTCTGCGATCGTGAAATATATAGGGTTATCCAAATCGGTGATGTCCGCGCCACATATATTATAAGGTGTGTTCCACCAGTTATTAGCTTCGTTGCCAGAGGGGTTGGGGTCGAGGTTAAGGTGTTCCAACCAGACAACCTTATTGCCCGAAACAGCCGGATGGCTGTATGATTCTGACCAGGTATATTGTCTCAGAGTTTTTTGTACACGGCTAATTACATTCCCGACAAAGACACTGCTGTTTGATGGCTCGTGATACCACGGGTTTCCAAAGCCCTGCCCGGTGCCGAACCATACAACGATGTCACCATCAATTTTTGGTTGAATATCGGTCCCGTGGGCTGAGAATGAACGGACCTTGCCCGTTGCCAGCTCTTTCCATCTGGTCTTCCAGGTGTAGTCACAGGCCCCTCCGACGCCGTATACAACTACATCGCCGGAAACATCCGGATAATGAAAATACTTATCGGTATCGAAACCAACATCCAAATCCTGCTGATTTATTGTGATATTGGCGGTTACCAGTTGTACTACGATGGGATCGCTGTCGTCAAGGCCGTCACTAACAACCAGCTCGAACACATACAGTCCTGCCTCGTTGCAATCAAAGAAAGGAGTTGAGGTATTCGCATCTTCGAGAACAACCTGGGGACCTTCTAATTGCGTCCAGTTGTATGTCAGTTCATCATTGAGGTCGGGATCATGAGAGCCAGTGCCATCGAGACTGACACGGCTCGGCACCTGCACGACTTTGTTTGACCCGGCGTCGGCAACAGGCGGACGGTTACCCACAACGATCAGAACTTCATCCGGCACACTTGTTTTGACGCCATCACTTACAACTAACTGGAACCGATATTCACATTCAGATTCGGGCATAAAGGTCGGCTGCACCACAGTGGGGTCACTTAGCTGGACAGTAGGCCCGGCAATTTGCGTCCATTGATATGTAAGAACATCACCAAGGTCTCGGTCATAGCTATCTGTCCCATCGAGTGTCACCTGTTCAATTTCATCGAGATACTGATCGGCGCCTGCATCGGCAACCGGCTCGTATGGGGGACCAAGCGAGAATTCTATCACCAGCTCATTATGCAGGTAATGGCGGTCATTAAATGCTGCCTGTGTTCCAATTGTGCCGTCAGCATTTTCTATACCTATAGTATAGGAACGGAGGTAAGCGTCATCGGAGAAATCCTTGAATTGAACGACGATTCTGCCTGATTTGTAAATTATCACTTCTGCGTTTACAGTACCGCCAAAACCTATGTCGTAGTCAGCGAACTGAATAACGGTATATCCGCTGAACTGCTGATAATAGATTTTCGAGACATCTGATGGAAACATATACGTCCACATCCACGCTATCATGTTGTCGTATCCGTCAGCGGCCGGGATCGGCTGGTTTTCGTGGGTTATTGCGTCTGCGCCAAAGCTAATCAGACCGTTCGACTGAACATAGAACTGGTTATAAGTATTGCCATAGAAGTTAAAATCGAATCCTAAAGGGAAGGGCCCAACACATTCCTCGAAACTGTAATCAAGTCCACTTATTTTGGTTCCCGTGTCCTGAATCTCGATCCAATGATACTTTGGCCCCCAATCACTGTCGCTGTCAATCCATCTGTAGCCGTAGGCATCAGGCTCACTTCCGATTTTGCAGGTAACAGTAACGGTATCAGACAGACTCTGGTCTGTTCCATCATTGACAATCAGCTCAAAGATATATTCTCCTTCTATGTTTGGCGTAAAACGGGGAGCCTGAGTATCCGGGTCCAACAGCTCCACGCTCGGACCTGAAATCTGACTCCAACTGTAGCTTAGAACATCTTCCTCGTCGGGATCATGTGATTCTGAGCCGTCGAGTATTACCTCTTGGCCGGGCTCACAAGTCTGGTTGTCGCCGGCATCTGCAACTGGAGCACGATTACCAACAACTATCATTACGCTGTCGGGCGCACTATTGTTTTTGCCGTCGGTTACAGTAAGCTCGAATACATAAACATCTTCGACAGCAGGTGCAAAATTGGGCTCCGCATTATCGGGATTCAAAAGGATCACACTTGGACCACTAATCTGCTGCCACTGATAGGAAATGATATCGCCGGCATCAGGGTCATAGGAGCTGGTGCCATCAAGAGTAACATGCGCGACAATTGTATCGAAGTACTGGTCTTGTCCTGCATCTGCTACAGGTCTGGCATTAGCGGTAACTTCATCAGCGCCGATATCAACCTGTGCGCCCATCACAGCATATTCGCCATCGACGTCACGCTGCCATGGATAGGCGACATAACTTGGGTCTCCTGCGTCACAGCAGGGGGAATCGGCACTGATGTGGTAGCCGTCTTGAAAAAGTGGGTCTTGGGACATATTGCCACCAAGACCAGTCCTGTCAGCCTGGCCGTCGTAAGTAAGCTCATTAGTATTCGAGTCTCTCCCAAAATAATTACCCGGCAGATTGTCCCAGACATTGTTGAATGCAAAAGAAGAATCGTCACAATTTCCCTGCAAGAATATTCCACCTCCGGATTTGGCATTGCAGATTATATTATTCAATATGGAAGTCTGATCTAATTCCAGATTGCAAACCGCGTAAACATTACCAGCCTGGCCGGCTTCACCGCCAAGGCTTGCATCGTTACCCACGATGGTATTGTTGATCAAGCGCCCCCCGAAAATAACAACACCACCGCCGACTACCGCTGAATTGTCATATATTAAATTGTTGCTAATCTTAACGTCTCCCCCAGAGGCCATGATACCGCCACCAGCGTATGCAGAATTGTCCTTGATTATGTTGCGAACAATTATTGCACCGGATCCAATACAACCGATTCCTCCTCCATAGCCCGCTGCAACAACTATTTCCTCTTCTTGCATCAGTCCGGGTCCGTTATTATTGACAATCACGTTACTTTTGATAGTCGGCGAAGTTTTTATACAAAAAATGCCGCCTCCCCAGTAAAGTTTAGTTTCATCTGTTATAGAGGCAGCCATCGTTCCATATCCGCCGGTGATGGTAAAGCCTGTGAGCACTGCGTCGGGACTCTCACTATTATCAAAAGTTACCACGCTACCCCAGCTATTACCATCGATAATGGTAGCCGCTACAATTTCAGGATTGTCTGGATTTGTGCTGGTAAGAACGATATTCTTGCCGTTGAAGTTTATGTTCTCGACATACGTGCCGGGATTGACCATTACTATATCGCCGTCGTTAGCATCATCGATGGCTTGCTGAATGGTGGCGTACTGCTCTGGTACTCGGTGAGTTGTTGCCGGAGCTAACGCTTCTATAACCAACAGCAGGACAAGACTTAAAAGAACCGTCTTTTTCATTTTAATGTCCTCCGACAAAGTGTATTTTAATACAAAAGCGGCTAATTTTGCAAGCATTTTCTGCAAATTCTGTACTCATGCGCATCAGCGACAAAACCCCGCCTCTTCGTGCTTCGATTTTCAATTTGCAATAGCAGAGAATCTGGATTATAAATCACACACGGGCTAACACGGACTTTTTAGACACGGATTTGCACGGACTAAAAATAAATATGCAGGAAATCGATGATGGCAGAAGTGAAGAGGTACATCGCGGTGGACCTGGGTGCGGAAAGCGGCAGAGTAATGCTTGGTTTGGTCTCCGACGATCGACTTGAGCTTGAGGAAATCCATCGCTTCAATAATGGGCCGATCCAAGAGAACGATTCGCTGCGCTGGGACTTTGACCGGCTGTTTGCTGAGGTTAAAGCTGGCATAAGTAAGGCCGTAAAACAGGCAGGCACGGGCTGGAAGCCCGTGCTACAAGTTGAGGGAATCGGCGTCGATAGTTGGGGCGTTGATTTCGGCCTGATAGGTGCCGACGGAAAATTGATCGAAAATCCATATCACTACCGTGACAGCCGAACCAACACAATGATGGAAAAAGCATTCGAGTTGATGGGCAAGCCCGCCAGACGTAAGGCGGGCAAGCGCCAAATCTACGAAGACACCGGCATCCAATTTATGCAGCTAAATTCGATCTATCAACTACTGGCGATGCGGCTGGCAAATTCAGATGTTCTGGCCAAAACAAAAAAGCTAATCTTTATGGCGGATTTGTTCTCGTATTACTTGTGCGACCATGCTTTTGGTGAATACACCCTGGCCAGTACATCTCAGCTCATGGATATGAGAACCAGCCAGTGGTCGAAGCCGATTTTCGATAAGCTTCAATTGCCGATTGAGATTATGCCGGATATTGTCCAGCCCGGCACGGTCGTAGGCCAGTTATCCAAATCAATCGCAGGCGAACTTGGCTGCGAGCAGATTCCCGTTATTGCGACCGCTTCGCACGATACTGCTTCGGCGGTGGCGGCGGTGCCAGCCGGTGACAACGAATGGGCATATCTTTCATCCGGTACCTGGTCCTTAATGGGTGTTGAAGTGCCAAAAGCAATCGTGAATGATAAAACCTTTGAATACGAATTCACAAATGAAGGCGGAGTTGAAAATACAATTCGGCTTCTAAAAAACATAATGGGACTCTGGCTGGTTCAAGAATGCAAACGGCAATGGCAAAGAGAAGGTGTCGACCTGACCTACCCTGAGCTTACCGAAATGGCTGAGACAGCCCAGCCTTTTGCCAGTCACATCGAGGTCGATAGCAGGGAATTCCTGGCACCGGGCGATATGCCAAAAAGAATTAACAGTTTCCTTGCCGAGACGGGCCAGATGAAAATCCAGGACAAGGGGCAAATGATACGAGCGATTTTGGAAGGCTTGGCTTTTAAGTACCGTTTGGTGCTGGAAAGACTCGAAGATGTCGCTGGCCACAAAATCGATTGTCTGCATATTGTCGGTGGCGGGATGCAGAACGAGCTCTTAAATCAGTTTGCTGCTAATGCGACGGGTAAAAGGGTAGTAGCTGGGCCGGCTGAAGCCACGGCCACCGGAAATATTTTGATGCAGGCTAAGGCGACCGGACAGATAAAAAATCTGGCCGAAGCCAGGAAAATTGTCCGCAACTCGTTTGAGCTAAAAGAGTATCAGCCGCAGGACGTGTCACTCTGGCAAGAAAGATACAATGAGCTAAAGTGCCTAAAGTGAGCTAAAGTGAAAAGTTGTAATTTTAGGCACTTTAGTCACTTCAAACTTTAGGCACTTTTGGAAAGGTATGAGATTGATTGAAGAACTTGAGCATAAGCTGGATAGTTTTGATTCCGCTGAACGAAAGCAAGCGTTGTTGTCGTTATGCGTGAAGGTTGAGGCTGGTGAAATCGCTTTGCCTGAAGCTGGCACTGATGTCAATCTTCATTGTCATACTTTTTTCTCCTACAACACATACGGCTATTCGCCGAGCAAATTTGCCTGGCTGGCTCGCAAGGCGGGATTGGCTGTGGTAGAAGTGGTGGACTTTGATGTACTCGATGCGGTGGATGAGTTTCTTGAGGCGGCCAGGTTGCTCGGTCTTAAAGGCTGTGCCGGCATGGAGACGCGGGTCTTTGTGCCGGAATTTTCCGATAGGGTGATCAACTCGCCCGGAGAGCCGGGTATCTCATACCACATGGGCGTAGGTTTTCCCAGCTCGCATGTCCCCGACGAGCAAAAGGGATTTTTGCTTGGTCTGCGCGAGACTGCTCAGCAAAGAAATCGAGATTTGATGGGCCGAGTGAATAAATATCTTCAGCCGGTGATATTAGACTATGAGCGTGAGGTGCTCGTTCTGACGCCGTCCGGCAATCCGACCGAGCGGCATATTTGTTTGGCATACGCCCGCAAGGCTCAAGAAATCTTCGGCGAGGCCGAGGCCCTCGCCGATTTTTGGTCTGAGAAATTGGGCACCGACGCAAAATCTTTGGGACTTCCCGAAGGTAGAGACTTATTGAATACTATTCGAGCCAAGACTATGAAACGTGGCAGTGTCGGCTATGTGCTGCCCGACAAAGGCTCGTTCCCCACTATAGCTGACACCAACCAATTCTTACTGGCGGCCGGGGCCATTCCCACTTTAACGTGGCTGGACGGCACCAGTGAAGGGGAAAAAGCGGTCGAGGAGCTTCTTGAGGTGGCTATGAGAACAGGCTCGGCTGCCATCAATGTCATTCCGGACCGCAACTACGGGCCGGGAATGCCAGATGAAAAGCTTAAAAATCTCTATGAGGTAATTGAAATAGCCGAAAAGCTGCATCTTCCCGTAGTGGTGGGAACGGAGATGAACAGCCCCGGCCAGAAATTCGTGGATGACTTTGCTAGCCAAGAGCTTTCGCCGTTGGTGCCGGTCTTTTTGAAAGGGGCGCATATTGTTTATGCTCATTTGGTGCTGCAACAAAAATGTGGCTTCGGATATACCAGCGAATGGGCCAAGAAAAACTTCAAAAGTGGCGCAGAGAAAAATGAGTTTTTCCAGAAACTTGGAAGCGAACTTGAGCCGGAACAAGAAGATAAACTTTGCGGTTTAAATGAGGACGTAACTGCTCACGAGGTATTGGACAAAGTTCACAAATAACGTTTAGTAGTCGCCGGCACGGCGACAGCGAACCGAAGAAAATAATGGAACTCAACGATGGCAAACCTGCCCAAAACACAATATGCTGTGCAATTGGTGGGGCCGGATGAGCTGGTTTTGAATAAGTCCAAAGAGGTTTTTAGGCCTGGCCCACATCAGATTCTTTGCCGGGTTGAAGTAGTCGGACTTTGTTTTTCTGACCTTAAATTACTAAAGCAGTTTTCCAGCCACGTTCGCAAAAGCGAAATAGTCTCCGGCATTGGTGCTGAAGTGCTTAGCCAGATACCCAGCTATGTCCCTGGCGAGGCACCAACTGTGCCTGGGCACGAAACGGTGGTAAGAATTGAAGCGGTTGGGACCGTGGTCGAGAAGTACAAACCAGGCGAACGCTATCTTGTACAGACCGATTACCGTTGGCTGCGCACTGCCAGTTCTAATGGCGCCTTCGGCTATAATTTTGAAGGGGCACTTCAGGAATACGTGCTGATGGACGAAAGAGTCATCACGTCACCTGAAGGTGATTCCATGCTTCTGCCTGCCAGCGAGGAGCTTTCCGGCTCAGCTATAGCTTTGGTGGAGCCGTGGGCGTGCGTGGAAGATGCCTATGTTTCCAGGGAACGGACCAATCTAAAAACAGATGGGCGTATGCTCATAGTTGCAGATACAAAGGTGCCGAAAGATTCTCTTGTGAAATTGTTTGATCGTTTCGGCAGGCCCAAACAGCTAACATGGCTGGATGAGGGACGAGAGACGAGAGACGAGGGACGAGAGACGACTCGTCCATCATCCTTCGTCCATCATCCTTCGTCCGTTGCCCGCTATGATGATGTAATCTATTTTGGTTCTAATGCGAGCATT
>Ga0209636_10008766_pt1 | contig 10308 bp, 12 predicted proteins | sample DeeMarSWOR152_54_FD_187464 | JGI IMG/M metagenome (GOLD analysis project Ga0209636, IMG submission 187464) | Marine sediment microbial communities from White Oak River estuary, North Carolina - WOR-1-52-54 (SPAdes) (version 2) | ecosystem: Environmental > Aquatic > Marine > Intertidal zone >... | reverse complement strand
TAAAATTCAAAGAAAAGTTACAGAATAAGCTAGAGCTTTTGGCACCTCCAATCATCAGTGCGTTCTGGCTCAGTGCTCATCCGGAGAAGCTGCGAGCAATTAGGGAACCTGAAAAACGGCTTGTCAGGGCGCTCTTCAATCTCCGAAGAGCGCTGGAAAAGAACTTCACGGAAAAAGTCATAAAAGAGGTTGGAGAGTTTTTGGACAACACCGCTGGACAGATTGAAGAATTAAACAAAAGAATTGAAGGAAGGTGACGATTCTGATCACACCTGTTCTTCAGACAATAAATCTTCAGAAAACATACATGTTAGGCAAGATTCCTGTGGAAGCTTTGCGGGGCGTAGATTTGAAGGTTGAAAAAGGCGATTTCTTGGCGATTCTTGGTCCTTCTGGAAGCGGCAAATCAACTCTGCTGAGTTTGATTGGGGTACTCGATAAGCCAACTGAGGGAAAAGTCTTCATAGAGGGTGTTGATGCTTCCACATTAAGTGATAATCAACTGGCTGATTTGAGACGTAGTATAGGCTTTGTATTTCAGTTCTTCAACCTTATTCCACGGCTCACTGCAAGAGGAAATGTTGAATTGACAATGGCTATACTTGGCTTAGGCAAGGCTGAAAGAAGAAAAGGAGCTGAAGAGCTTCTTGAAACTGTGGGTTTGAAGGAGAGAATGAATCATAAGCCCGCTGAACTTAGCGGCGGTGAACGTCAACGCGTGGCAATTGCCAGAGCTCTGGCAAACAACCCAAAGTTTCTCCTGATGGATGAACCTACCGGAAATATTGACTCAAAAACCGCGAATGAGATAATCGAGCTGGTTAAGAGGCTGAACGAGGAGAAAGGCGTAACCACAATAGTTGTTACACACGACCAAAACACAGCATTGCAAGCGAAGAGAAGAGTGCGGATGCTTGATGGCTTAATAGTTGAGGAAAAGGTGAATTGACATGAAAGTAAGCGACATTTTCTCTTATGCCTTCGGTGCAATAAGATTGAGGAAACTTCGTGCAGGCTTGACAACATTAGGCGTAGTTATTGGCATTGCAGCTATCGTTGCTTTGCTTTCAATTACCCAGGGTCTCCAAGCTACTATATCTGAGCAGCTTCAAACAGGATTCGCAACCGACACGTTGATTGTTTCTACTGGGGGAGGCTTCTTCATGGGTGCTGGCGCAGTGACTGCAGCTGAATCTGATTTCAATCTGTTAGTCAATTACACAGAGATAATTGATGAAATAGAGGGTGTTGTCACGTCAGTGGCGGTAATTGAAAAGCCATGCTACATCAAATCTGGTGAAAGAGAGTTCATACTTGCCGTAGTAGGTGTGAATTTCACTAAATACGTAAACATTTACAGCAGCACCTTTGTAGCTGAAAGTGGAGACATACCATTAAATCCGGAAAACGAAGTTGTTGTGGTTGGAAAACGGGTTAGTGATCCTTGGAAGAATGGAACAATATTTTGCAATGTAGATGACGCCGTTGAGATCGTTTGGACTAACGCGAGCAGACTTCCGCCAAGAAATGAAACTCATACTGGCCATGTAGCGGCTGTTCTCAAGGAGATTGGAGGCTTCGGCATCGGGCCTTCGGATTCTCGTGTTTACATTCCAACTTCGCAAGCTCAAAGCTTCTTTGGAACCGATGAATGCAACTCGATAATTGTGAAGTTAGAAAACGATGACGAAGCAACGATTGAAAGTGTTTCTGAGGCTATAGACGAGGCATTTGGTGGCCAAGTTCAAGTAACTTCTTCAACAGCGGTGCTTGAGACCATTTCATCAATTTTCTCTATCGTAGAGCTTTTCTTAGCTGGCATTGCAGCCATCTCGCTTCTGGTAGCTGGAGTAGGCATAATGAACATCATGATCGTTTCGTTGATGGAGCGCACACGAGAAATCGGGATACTGAAAGCGTTGGGCATGAAAAGCCGAACAGTGCTTGCAATTTTCCTAAGTGAAGCGGTGATAGTTGGTTTGATGGGAGCAATATTTGGCATAGGCTTTGGCTGGGTTCTGGCAAACGTTGCTGCAAGAATATTTACTGGAGGAGGCTTTGCGGCTGCAGGAGAGCAAGGTGCGGTTGGAGGTGAATTTGCCATAACGCCTATTGTTACTCCAACAGTAATGCTAGGCGCTTTGGGTTTCGGCATCGCCGTCAGCGTAATCTTTGCACTTTACCCTGCGTGGCGAGCTTCAAAACTTAAACCAGTGGACGCGTTGAGGTACGAATAAATTGTGTGAGAGTGAAGCGATTGAGTAGAAACAGTATAATTGAAGTTGACGCTTTGACCAAGGTTTTCAACCGTCAGGTTAGGGCAGTGGATGGGATAGATTTTGATGTGGAAGAAGGTGAGATTCTTGGTTTCCTCGGTCCTAATGGGGCTGGTAAGACGACTACTTTGAACATGTTGTCAACATTGTTGAAACCCACGAGCGGTACCGCTACTGTAAACGGATATGATATTATTGAAGAACCAGACGCAGTTCGCCGCAGCATAGGATATGTATTCCAAGACCCAACACTGGATTTGGAATTGACTGGTCGAGAGAACTTGGACTTTCACGGACGTCTATACGGTCTCAATAAAGACGTGCGAGAGCAACGGGTTGATGAGATACTGCAGTTAGTTCAGCTTGCTGATCGTGCTGACAACTTAGTGAAAACTTATAGTGGTGGTATGAAGAGGCGACTGGAAATAGCTAGGGGATTGCTTCATCATCCTAAAGTGCTTTTTCTGGATGAGCCAACCCTTGGTCTTGATCCACAGACCCGACGTTCTATTTGGGCACACATTCAACAGTTGAATCAGCAGAAACAAGTCACAATCATCCTCACTACTCATTATACTGAAGAAGCTGATTATCTCTGTGGGCGGATTCTCATCATCGACTTTGGCAAGATCGTGGCACTAGACACGCCTGACAACCTGAAAGCACGGTTAGAAGGAGATGTTGTAAGTCTCACTTTTAAAGATCCAGAGATGATTGCAAAGGTTCGTCCGCTGTTTGAGAGAAAAGACTGGGTTCGTCATGTTCATATTGTGTCCAGCAGTAACGATCATGCTGCAGCAGGCGAGATGATGAATATGATGAATGTTATGCGCGGAATGGACGTGAGTTCAGGGGTTATGGGTAGAGTAGGCTCTGAAGGTGCAATTGGCAAAAGGGCACCTAGACAGATTGAGAAGATGTTGTCAACGGGACCTGTCGAGGGTTCTCCAGCTTCGAGGCGGTTGATTTTGTTGGTGGATGATGGTGGGCATCGGATTCCCAGCATTGTTAAGCTTGTGGATGAAGCTGGAGTAGATTTGGAATCGGTGGAGCTGCATAAGCCAACGCTTGACGATGTTTTCATCTCAGTGACGGGACGGAACATTCGGGATGAGCAGGGGAGCTTTATGGAGATGATTCGGCGCCATAGGATAATACGGCAAGCTCGGGGGCAACGGGTTCCTGGCTGACGTGTTCAGTTGAGAGGAGGTTTGAGTGAGAATGGTTCAACCATTGTCTGGGCAAGCAATTTATGTGGTCTTACTTCGGGAGTTGAAGCGTTATTGGCGAGCAAAGGCACGTATCATCTCTTCTGTGGCTCAGAGCTTCTTCTTCCTAGCAGTGTTCGGGTTTGGATTAGGCGGATTCATCGGAGGAGTCGGTAGAGTCACGTATCTTTCTTACTTGGCTCCGGGCATTATTGGCATGGGGCTTCTCTTTGGCTCCGTGTTCTCCGGAGTCTCTGTTATTTTCGACCGGCAATTCGGCTTCATGAAGGAGATGTTGGTTGCACCTGTCAGTAGAACCAGTATCATTTTGGGCAAAATCCTTGGAGGGGCTGCAACAGCGTCGATTCAAGGTATATTGCTGATGGTTGTTGCTGGGATCATGGGTGCTTTTACGCTAACTCCCGCATTGGCTTTTGGTGCATTTGCGGCAATAGTCGTAATGCTGCTGATCACCGCTGGCTTTGTAGGACTTGGAGTGGCAATCGGGTCAACTCTCAACGATTTCCATGCATTCCAGCTATTATCTACCTTTATAATATGGCCACTATTCATGCTGTCTGGAGTGTTCTTTCCCATAGATGCTGTTCCTTTTCCTTTTCAAGTGGCGATGCTACTTGATCCCATGTTCTATGGAGTTGAACTGTTGCGGTGGTGCCTGCTAGGAGCAGGAACACCCCTGCTTGGCCCACTTGGATGGCTGATCAGCTTAGGCGTACTAATAGGCTTCAATGCATTAATGATAGCCATTGGCACATACCTCTTCTCTCGCGCCCAAGTTTGAAAGCATGCACAACAAGAATCTATACGTATTAAGCAATCTCCATAATAATGTGTCATTATAACATCTTTTTTGCTGACAACTTGTATAGGTTAATTATGCGATTCTGTCCACTTATCGGTTGGCATAGAAAGCTAATATTTTTATGAAATAGGAGGAATATCAACGTTGGATATTTATGCAAGAAGGAAAAATGGTGTGTGTGGGGATAAAAATTTTAATTCCGTCCTTATGATATACTTTTTCTTTACATTGTTTAGCATTAAAGGTCTTATTCACCAATATCATCGTGTCTTTGTAATTTTTGCATCAGTATTTGGATTAATCTTCTTAATTTTTTAAGCGCGTCTTTGGTCTCTTCTGTTGACATCTTGCGGTCATAGGTTTTGGGTCGTATCGAGGTGACAGGTTCTCCATGACCGTATTTTAGAATAAGCCATCGTTTACTGAGCATTTTTGGAAGCCATTCTTCCTTTTCGGGTTCGTCGTGATGTTTTCTTATAACCTCAATCCAAATGTAATCACAGTCAAGCTCTTTTGATATAGTAGGGCGCAAGTGGGAAATATCAACTATTAAATAGCGCGCGCGGGACTAATTTTAATCTGTCTAAAAAAGAAGTTCTCATTTCAACCCTTTCACTTCACAAACATTCCAAGGACTTCTACCCTGCTATCCATAAGTCATATTAAATGAAATAAAGCAGAACTTGCCTTGAATAGTAAGAAGTAAGTGGAACACATGAGTACTGACGTGGTAAGCATAGTTTTGCTGAGCACCCTGGCAGGCTTGGGCACTGGTTTAGGAGGCCTTGTAGTTCTTGTTCGAAAGCCTGAAGAAAAGCTGTTTGTGTTCTTAATAGGATTGGCTGCTGGCTTGATGATTATGCTGTCATTTATGGAGCTTCTCTCTGATTCCTTAAGGATATCAGGGCTATTCCCAGCAGCAGTGGGCTTCATTGCAGGTTCACTTATACTTTTCATATTAGACTTTCTTTTACCTCACAAGCACATCGTAAGTGAAAAAGGAGTTATCGATGCTAAAATGCTTAGGACAGGCACATTAATTGCCATAGGGATCTCTCTTACAATCTTCCAGAGGGTATTGCTGTTGCCTCAGGCTATTCATATGCGCCAAAAATCGGCTTGATTATAACTATTGCAATTGCACTCAATAACATACCTGAAGGCATGGCAATAGCCTTGCCGATTCGTATGAGTGGAGCTTCAAGATGGGCTGAATTTCGCGTAGCCTTGCTTTCAGGATTAACGGAACCAGCGGGAGCTGTGATTACAGCAGTATTCCTCACCACTTTGTCTGAGCTGATGCCCTTTGCATTATCCTTTGCAGCAGGAGTAATGGTGTTTATCACTGTGGATGAGCTAATTCCAATAGCTCATGAGCATGGACACGAGCATTTCACATCCTTTGGATTGATAGTGGGGTTTATCTTGACACTTGCGTTGCTTGCTGCGATTAGGTAGGAATTCAAGCGCCCACATGCTAGAATTTCAAAACAATAGTCAATTATCTTAAGCGCGCGCGAACGCAATGACGAGAGTGCCAAGAAGGACTACTTGGGCAGCAATAACGCAAGGAGAAAGAATCTGCTCATACTGAGCGTTTTGCACCAGCATCATAATGAGGGTTCTTAGTCCCACATGTTCCACAGAATTTCTCCATTATGACTACAGGTCCCTTACATTTTTCGCAATCATATATCAATTGCTTACCACAACTCGTGCAGAACTTCTTCTCCAAGTTATCTGTCCCACATGAGCATCGAACCATAGTTTATAACTCCATTTTGCATGAATATGCTGCTCCGTGTTTATAAGTATTCTACAATATTCAACTTTTGCATCAAGAGTTTCTGTGGGAGTTTCAGACATTAAGAGCCGCGCGCGTCTTATTCAAGTTCTTTTCGTCTTGCTTCTCGTCTTTTCTTTCGTCTTGCTTGTCGTCTTTCCTTGTCTCCCCAAACTTCTTGTCTCTCTTCCCGTTCCATGGCTCGTATCTTTTCTCCTCTCGCTTCTCGTCGCTCCTCTTCTCGCTCCCCTATTCTCTTCTCTTCTTTCTCAGCTTCTCGTCTCGCTTCTCTTCCCATCTCTTTTCTCGCTTCTCGTCTTGCTTCTCGTCTCTCCGCTTCTCCCCTAGTTTCTCTTGACGCTTCGGTTTCCATGGCTCGTATCTTTTCTCCTCTCGCTTCTCGTCGCTCTACGTCTGCGAGCATCGCTAATTTCTCGTTGTAAAAGTGAGCAGCTACATTTACTACGTCATCGATTCTTTTGCTCACAAATTTATAGTGTTCAATGTTTTTCTCAAGGGAAGCGGCGTGGTCGGTGAGCCCTTTCTTCTCTGCCTTTTCTTTTGCTTTCTCCGTCGCGTGTATGGTCTTTGACGCGAGGTCTTGGATAACTTTGATGTATTTACTCCGCTCCTCTGGGTTTTGAGTAGCCTCGAAAATGGCCTTATCCACTACCACACTGTATTTCCGTATAGCTTCTTCGTAGTTTCCATCCCTAATACTTTTCTCTGCCTCCTCGACGAGGATCTCGAGATCCTTGGAGGATATGGCGGCTATAGGATCGAGATACAGCGTACGTTCGAGAGCAGCAAGCAGTTTTGCATCGCCTGCACATAGCTCCTTCAACAAATCTTCTTCTTTCTGCATAAGCCCATCGCTCTCCTTTGTTGTTTGAACCACTCGAACTTAAATGTCTTGCGTGCGTGCATGCGCGCGTTCAAAAAGAAGTCGAAAATCTGCAAGAAGATATTAAGGGGCTATACCTAGTAAACAGTCATTTCCCGATAACGGTTAAACGAACGCTTTTCAACAAGAAAACTGGAAAGATAGAAGAATGGGATGAAACTATCAATAATCCGAAGAACTGGAAAAAGCCACAAAAAGATTTCTTGAGAAAGTCAGAAAACTAAGGAAAGATGAATCCAAATGGCCTCTTCCCCAAATTTTTTTAATCAGTTGATTAAAAAAGTATAGAAGAGACAATTGACAATAGAGAGGTGACAGAACATGAGTAGAAGAGAAGATGACCGTAAAAAGGGAAGGGGAAGAAAAATGAAAAAACAGAAGGGTCATCAAACGAGAAGAACTCGTGGTGGGAAGAAACAGAAAAGAAGGTAAGAACGCAATCAATATTACACACATACAGAGGGCTCATATATAGGGTGAATTTTATGCCCAGAAAGTACTACGAGCGTGGAGAAGATTGGTTAGTCACCTGTCCAGTATGCCATGGTACAGGCACAACAGGTGAAGGGATTTCCAGAAAACGATGCCCAAAATGTGATGGAACAGGAAAACTGAGACGCTAGCGCGCGCTTTTCATTTTTGACAAGAGTTTTCTGTGAGTCTCCTCGTCTCTGATAATTGTTTCAAGAATGTCCTTTACGTCTTCTAAATCCACATTGTAAATCTCGCGTATTTAGCGCGCGCGAATATTGGCTCGTTCTCATTTGACACCCAAGGGAATGCACTTATATTTTTTGTACTTCCCATTCACGAGTAAGTTTCTGTGCTTCTTCCAGTTTCGTCATTACGGCATCAATTTTTCCCTGTATTATATCCCATTCAATATCTTTTAAACAGTCGATTATCCTCTGTTTTTTTTCTTCAGATTGTATCACGCTTTTCGACAAGTTGTTTCCTCAAAAGAGGATTAATCCAGTGACTTACTGATAAACATTTGAATTGGAAACCGCTGCTTTTGCTCTCTCTTTGAGAGAGCGTGTGTGTTTTTTATTTTTGTTTTTTTCAGAGAGAGAATTAAAATTTAATTCCTTCCTTCGCTACTCCATTATAGTATAATATATTACAATGTAATGCATTATGAGAGATAGCTCTAGAGGAGTTTCCCCATTTTGGGCTTGCTCCTGAGATCTAACAAAGGAACACTAGTCGCTCGCTCGGATAGGTTAATTTGCTTGTTTTCATTTATATTGTGAGCATGTCTTCCATTGCTAAGAAGATAGTCTTCCTTACGAAAATCGCTTGCAAATTAATTCAGACTAAATATCTTCATAAAAAAATTCCCGTATTTGGTTCTGCTGATATTACAAATTCCTGTAACTTAAAATGTAAACATTGTTACTGGTGGCTAAATAGAAAACGACACAATGAATTAAGTCCAGATGAATGGAGACGTGTGGTGAGGGAGAATTTCGCCAAAAAAGGTGTAGTGTCTATCAGTCTAACCGGCGGCGAACCACTTCTCAGACCAGACGTCATTGAGGCCATTCTCGAGGAGATGCAATGGAGATACGTCACGGTAGTAACAAATGGAACATTGCCATTGGTCGATTTTGGAGTGGGATATTTCATTTCGATTGATGGAACTGAAGAAGTTCACAACTTAATTAGAGGCATGAAAATATACCAAAAGATAAAACATAACGTCATTGATCATCCGGAAAATGTTGTCATTAACATGACGATAAACAGACTAAACTATGAATGCATCGAAGACGTCGTTCATGAATGGTACAGTTTCGCCAGAGCCTTCACATTTCAGTTCCATACTCCTTTTTCTTACGATGATGAATTGTGGTTGCCATACGGCAGACTAAGAAATAATACCATAGATAAGTTATTAAAAATAAAAGAAAATTATCCGGATTTCATTGCCAACACGTCAAAACAATTAGATTTATTCAGAGACGGGAAATGGACTGTCAGCTGCCCAGATTGGTTTTTTGTAAATTTAGACAGTAGCGGCAGAAAAAAACAATCTTGTGTCATATCCAATACAGAAGAGAATGGAGTTGAACCCATATGTGAAAGATGTGGGATATCTTGTAACGCCGGTGCCTACTCAGGATTATTTCTATCCGATACCGAATGGTTCAGGATGTTTAAGTTGCGAAAAAGAGTGAAACCTCTCGAGAATAATTTTGCAAAACTCCATGCCCAATAATAATGGGTTGTGAGCGCGCGAGTTGCGTTTTGGTATAGCGTGTGCTAGTTAGTTGGGAACTTCGATAAGTCAAGTGCGTACATAGAAACTGGATGCATGATTGTAAAGGTTAATAAGGAGCGCTGCTGTATCAAGGGTAAGCAGTTAGCTCTTTCTGAAAGAGGTAGAACGGCTAAGACGGTTTACTTTTTTTAGGACAATTCTAGCTGACAAATCATTCGAGGTGATAGAATGTCATATGGATTTGGAAGTAGCAGACCTAGATACGACGTGAAGAAACCAGTTGAACTTGACAAAGAATATGAAGCCGAAATTGAGGATATGAGCAGGAGAGGCGACGGTATAGCAAGAATCGAAGGCTTCGTCATATTCGTGCCAAACACTAAGCAAGGAGAGAACGTGAAGTTCAAAATAACAAGAGTCGGAAACAGGTTCGCAACTGGAGAACTAATACAAGCCTGATAAACCGTTAACAGGTAGGATTCGAGCAAAGAGAAATTTCGTAGTTTTTTTGATCATTCCTGAGAGGTAGTTTAACGTGTTAAGAATGAGAAAGGTGTTCGATAGAAACCGTAGCAGACTTGAGATCATAGCGGAGATTCTGAGGAAGTTGCGAAAGCCAACTTGTAAGACGAATATTATGTCTCATTGTAATATGAGCTCTACACAATCAGGGCGATACTTGGATTTAATGAGGTCAAACGATCTCATTCAAAAAGATGCGACATCGGGAAAAGTGACGTATCAGAGAACAGAAGCTGGCCGAGAGTTTATGAAACATTACAACAAGATGGTTCTGTTACTTGATCCTAGCATTTCTCCAGCCTCCCTAATTGCCTGCATGTAGGAGTTTGATGAATGAAATTTCCGGGTGATCGTGATGACGATTGGGAAGATCCAGATGATGCCGAATTTGAAGAAGATACGCGGGGTAGAAACACACACACGCGCGATTTAACTGAGATAGAAAGGAAAACTTACGAATTCATAAAAGAGGCTGGAGAGATTCAGACCAAGAACATGCCTGACAGCAGAATGGTTGGAGCAATCTCCAACCTGAAGAATAAGGGACTAGTAGAAATCTATAAGAAGA
>Ga0209636_10008765_pt1 | contig 10308 bp, 9 predicted proteins | sample DeeMarSWOR152_54_FD_187464 | JGI IMG/M metagenome (GOLD analysis project Ga0209636, IMG submission 187464) | Marine sediment microbial communities from White Oak River estuary, North Carolina - WOR-1-52-54 (SPAdes) (version 2) | ecosystem: Environmental > Aquatic > Marine > Intertidal zone >... | reverse complement strand
CACATCATTAGTCAAATTTGGATCCTTTATTGATTCTGGTACGCTGATCAACGCAGCTAAATGAACAACAGAATCCACATCCCTAATTGAATCCTTAACAAGGCTAGAATCTCTAACATCCCCACGAACAAAACGAAAATTCCTCTCTCCAACATGCTGATTAACATTCTCCATTTGTCCCCTTCGCAAATCATCCAAAACAACCACTTCTAGACCCTCTGCCAAAAGTCTATCCACAGTATGGCTACCAATAAAACCAGCCCCACCAGTCACAAGGACCCTCAAACAACCACCACAATCAAGAAACAAACAAAATCAATTTAAAACTTACTAAATCGGCAAACAAGGCGAAAAATCTATGGATAAAGCCTTAGAAATGGGCAAGGTTTCAGCAACCGGAAGCTTCCACTTGTTCATAGGACAGGCAACATCCACCATAATAATGGCTGTTGGAACAATAATCCTAACAAGACTCATGTTACCCGAAGAATATGGACTATACTCCATCGCGTTAATTCCATCTCTGATGATAAGCCTATTCCGAGACTGGGGAGCAGGCTCTGCAATGACAAAGTACATCGCCCACTTCAGAGCCACTAACAATGACGATGACATACATGACGTAATTACCGCAGGACTAACATTTGAGGTTGTAACCGGACTGGTCTTATCATTCCTCTCCCTATTTCTAGCAAGCTTCCTCGCATCAACAATTTTCCACAGACCCGAGTTAACATCCCTAATATCGATAGCTTCCATCACCATATTTTCTGGATCACTACTAACCGCATCCAAATCAAGCTTCATAGGTTCCGAGAAAATGCAGTTCAACAGCTTAATAATGATCTGCCAATCAATAATAAAAAGCGTAGCAGCTCCACTCTTGGTTTTCGTTGGATACGGAGCCTTAGGAGCCGTTCTTGGCTACACATTCTCATTTCTAATTGCAGGCTTTACAGGCCTAATTATGCTTTACTTCATCCTACTCAGAAATCGGAGAAGAACTAAGACAAACCGAAATAAAACATTCAAAACCTTAAAAACAATGTTACACTACGGAGTCCCACTATCCATATCCTCAATTTTAGCAGGATTTAGAACACAGTTTTACAGTTTCATGATGGCATTCTTCTGCAGCGACATACTGATAGGAAACTACCAAGCGGGAACCAACTTCGCAGTACTACTAACCTTCTTCACATTCCCAATATCAACAGTGCTATTCCCAGCCTTCGCAAAACTTGATCCACCAAATGAACATCAGCTTCTGAAAAACGTTTTTGCAGCATCCGTCAAATATACCGCCTTGTTCCTAGTGCCCGCTACCATGGCTGTAATGGTCCTGTCAAAGCCAATGATCGGCACACTATTTGGCGAAAAATATGTTTACGCCCCCTTATTCCTAACCTTGTATGTCATAAACAATCTATTCGTTGTTTTCGGAGGAACAATCATGGGAAGCTTTTTGACTGGTCTTGGAGAAACAAAAATGCTGATGAAACTAGGTATATTAACAATGTCGTTTGGCCTTCCTCTAGCTTTTCTTCTAATTCCCACATTGGGAATAACGGGTGTGATACTTGGAAGCATCTTCGCCGGATTGCCAAGTCTGCTTTTGGGTCTCCGTTGGATATGGAAACGTTACCAAGCCAAAGCAGATTTCAAATCTTCAACCAGAATATTCATTGCATCAGCTATTGCAACTGTAGCCACATACTTATCCCTAAACCTCGTTAACGTAGCTGACTGGATAAAACTCGCAACGGGAGGAATAGTTTTCCTAGCAACTTACATCCTTACTGCCCCTGTCATCGGTGCAATCAGCCAAAGCGACATCAACAACCTTAGAGCCATGCTATCCGGCTTAGGAATCATTTCAAAACTAATCAACATCCCGCTGATCATAGCGGAAAAAGCATCCGAATTTGTTACTTAGTCAAAAGCGCACGGTCCGCACAAAAGCACAAAACATATAATTGTCTTTTTACTAATTAACCTTCAGACATGCGTGAGAAAACAAATGGGACACCCGTTCAATTTTTTCACAAAGTTCCCACGTCCTTCAAAAAAAACAGTGGTGCTCGTACTGGCTGTCGTAGCAATAACAATTCTCCTCACCACCATAATCTCCATATGGTCAAGCAAAGTTACCAATTTGAAGGTTCCAAGCTTAGGAACCCTAATGACTTTGGGCGTCGAGGCTTACAGGGACGTAAACTTGACCGACAAAATAGATCAAGACGAAAAAATCGATTGGGGCGCTCTCTGGCTGGGATCATCAAACAATGTCACGATCTACCTGCTTAGCATCAGCAGCATCGAAACAACCCTCAACAAAAACAAAACAAACTTGGAATTCTATAATGCAAGTGGAGTTGCCATACCCGCGCCCAATAACATTGCAACCTACATGAACCTCTCTTGGGACTACAACGGAGGCATAGTTGAGCCTGGCGACGTCATCCAAGTAACCTTGACTCTGTCAGCTTATTATTCCCGAGATTTCGCGAGCTACCTCATTGAAAAAGACATAAAAAGTTTCAGCTTCGACATCCACATCCGCACCACCGACATCGCCTGAGTCGCTCGCGAATGACAGTACTATATCTCATAATCTTCTATATCATTTTGAAAAAGTTCTATACACATCTTCCATACAAATTTAAATGCTGAGTCACCTCTTTTAAAGCAGAGAAAGGAGAGCACAATGCAAAGCTCGGTCATATCAGTGGTTATTCCAGCCTATAACGAAGAAAAAACCATAGGCGATGTTATCTACAGCACAATATCAACTATGGAAAACTCGAGGATGCCTTACGAAATCATCGTTGTTGACGACGGATCCACAGACAACACAAGACGAATAGCCACAAGATACAAGGCAACAGTACTGTCAAATGGAAAAAATAAGGGAAAAGGATACACGTTAAGAAAAGGGTTCCGTTATGCACAAGGTGACATTGTTGTCACTGTCGACTCTGATGGGACGCATAAACCTAAAGAAATACCTGACATTATTTATCCATTGTTCAACGGTGTCGACATAGTAGCTGGTTCAAGATTCCTAGGTCACGTAAACAACTCTACATCAAGACTTAATCAGTTAGGCAACTTCCTGTTCAATGTTATCATCATGATACTTACCGGAAAACGCATCACAGATAGCCAAACAGGGTTTAGAGCCTTCAAGAAAGAGGTCTTGCAAGGAACTAATCTCGAATCCATTGGCTACGAAATTGAAACTGAAATCACAGTGAAGGGATTAAAGAACGGTTTTGTTTACCAAGAAAAACCAATAAACTGCAAGAAAAGAACATATAACATCTCGAAACTAAAAATACTCTCCGATGGCGTTAAAATTCTCAAAACAATTTTCAAAGCAAAGTTTACATAAATGTGCCCAGTAGCAAAAAATAGAACTTTAGCATCAATCTTCTATACATATTCTACAACAGGTTTTATAAAGGACAAGATCCAAGTTGATCAAGGTTAGACAAATGAAAATTCGATTCGTAGCTTTAACACTGTTGTTATGTATGCTGTTTGTCGCAATTGTCAATGCACCATGGTCAACTCTAAGCTCTGGCTATGCGATATGGACAAACTACCATGGCATAGATGTTCCACCAGGGACACTAGTGACTGCAACGGCTGGAACCACAGAACACCCAGATTCAAGTGCCCACAACAAACTTCAAAACGTCACAGCAGTAAGGTTCAGATGGATGCCCCCAGAAGGCTCAGGTCTGCCAGACTTATATAGCCCAATTCTCACTGATCCACCAAAACCTTTGACTTGGGACACTACCACAACATATGATGAGTGGCCAGTGTACACCGCAAATGACACTCAGACTCTTGATGCTTTGGGTGACTGGGGTGTTCAAGCATGGTTCTACGACTCTGAGGGACACCTGAGGAATGAAACAGGCATAGAAAAAATTAGGGCAGTTTCGGTCAATGTCACGCCTGAAATTCCAGTTGTAGGAACCGCAGGAGCAGTAGCAGTAATGCTTCTCTGCCTAGGATTACTTTGGCACAGAAAGAAAAAGCGCCCAATAAACAACTCATTTCTTCCAACCTGATTTCTTTTAGAGATCACTGGAGCTTGTCAATTCAGGTCAAAACACAAAGTATAATGATACAACCAGGTGATTTTTATGGAAAAGGCAAAACACATTTTGAACAAAACAGCTGCAAACATAAAAACCTATTATCAGCACATTCTTTCAGCTGCCCTCATAATGATGTTAATTCTAATTGTTTACAGACAGGACCTTGAAATCCTTGCGAACGAAGCTTTGCAAAGCGAAGCTCTCAGCCACGTGCTTTTGATACCTTTCTTTGTAGGCATTCTTCTCTATCTAAAAAAAGACATTGTTAAAGCTTCGCTTGTCTTGGAGAAGCTTCGTAAGAAAACTAAGACACAGTATCTTGATGAAGTCATTGGCATAGCCTTATGTCTAATTGCTTTTCTTCTTTACTGGTACGGCTCCCACACTTTCTATCCATTAGAATATCATCTATTGTCAATTCCCATATTCATCATGGGTATTACATTGATTCTGTTCAACCTAAAAGTACTAATCGTGTTGATTTTTCCAATCTTATTCCTCTTGTTTCTCATACCAATACCCACAGAGTCCATGTATACTATAGGCGGGGCTATGGCCAACTTCAACACCCAAGCATCGTACACCTTGCTGAAGACTTTAGGCTTACCAGTCACATTAATTTCATCCTACGGCCCACCAACAATAGCACTCACTACTTCCGTGGGACAATCTTTGTCGTTCTCGATTGACCTACCATGTTCAGGAATATACACCTTCATAGCTTTTGCCATGTTCGCCGCTTTTCTAGCCTTAGTAACTTCAGCTCCGATTTTGAAGAAGATCAGTCTGTTTGTGTTAGGATTTTTAATGTTTGAGGTTCTGAACATAATTCGAATAACAACGATTGTTTCTGTTGGCTACTTGTTCGGTGAAGAAGTAGCCATGCTCGTGTTTCATACTGTTGCAGGCTTATTACTCATCTTCATTGGAATGCTACTTATTCTTATCGTAGCAGAGAAAATTTTGAAGATACAAGTTTTTCTCACTTCACATGAACAGTCGCCTTGTCGAAAATGTAAATCAAGCTTGAGAAAATTCGAAAGCTTCTGCTCAAACTGCGGTAAGTTTTTCAACCCAGTCTACACCAAGATCTCTCAAAGATTTTGGGTGAAGCTCTTTTTGTTGTTACTAGGCTGCTCCCTAGTGACTCTGAGCATTCATGCACCCACATTTGCCATTGCTCAAGAATCCATCAACGCTACATATGGTTTTGAGATGGCAACAAACATTTTCCCAAATATTACAAGCTCAGACGGAAATGAAAACTACACAATCAGTTTTCTTTATCGAGATACAGACTACGAAGAAATAGCGCATCAGGATGCTTCGCTTATGTATTATTACAATTCAAGTCCAACAGTGTACGTGGATTTGGGTGTCGCAAGCAGTATTTCAAATCTTCACAGCTGGGAAGTGTGTTTAGTGGCGTATCAGACCGCCTATGGACGGACCCCTCTAATATCAGTACTGGATTCAAGGGACATCCAGCTCTTACCAGATGTTTCCATAACAGCCCGCTATTTTGTCTTCAAAGACGAGGAAGGAATATACGTGCCAAAAAACTACATACAAGTCACACTTTACTGGTATGAAAGAGCAACGTTCAACATGGGAGTTACAGTGGAACAGAGGTATGTTAGAATAAGCTTGATAGCTTACACGCGAAACATGACAAACTATCAGCAGCTTGAAGATGAACTTTTAACCTTTGCTCAGGCTATTGCATCTTATTGGGAACCATTAAAAACCCGGTCTCTAATTTCCTTAGGCGTTCCTGCTCAGCAATTATTGCTGGCCTTGTCAGTAGCTTTCATATTATTCACAAAAACAGGGCAATACCTCAACGAGTTAAGAAAGAAAAGTAACAATCTCGAAATCTTCAACAAGTTCGCTCCTGCAAAAGAGAAACTCATACTACAAACAATTCTGGACTTAGCCGAAGAAAAGAAGAAGATGGAAACAAAAGACATATACGCAGCTCTCAAAACAAGGAAGGGAAAATCCGTCAAGTTTGACGATTTATTTAACATCCTAACCCGCTTAGAAGAATACGGAATTATAAAAAGAGATATTATGTCCGTCAAAAACAGTCCAAAGCTAATCTGGAAAATTCGATGAATGGGAAACTGTATGCGGAGACCATTAGTTGACTGTTTCAACTGACACGTAGTCTTGAGCGTTTCACGAGAGAAACGTAGCTAAGGCAGTTTTGTACTTTTCGTATCGTGTACCCAAATCCCCTTTAGCGCATATGAAAACTTATGTATTTAGCATCTGGAAACTTTAAATGACAATTAGTGTTATTTGTTCATGAAAGACATGTGCTCTGATCGAAGAGAAGAAATAGAGAATAAACCAGTCGAATTAACTACTACACAGTATCTAGTAGAAACAGTCAAACAGCAGCAAGCAGAAATCGAAAATCTGAAGCTTGAACTCGGAAAAGCAAGAGGTCGTGTCCCTTCCGGAAAAATTGGCACAATATTTATAGTTCTAGGTGCACTGTCCCTCATCTTCTCAGTGTTCAACAACTCACAAGTCCTAGCCTTTATCGGTTTAGGCTTGACTTTTTGGGGAGCCCTCTTCTTTTTCGTCAGACCCGTAAAATACGTCAAGAGCAGTCTCCTTGATTCCACAGCGATTTCATCGTATTCCACGATTGACAGAATAGTCAAAGACTTGAAATACAAGGGCAAAAGCTATTACATACCACCCTACCCAAAGGAAGTTTACCTCCCAGAGTACCTCAAGGGCCTAAAAGACATGATAGTATTTATTTCGGCTGACAGTGACGCCAGTATGCCCTCTATAGAAGAAATGGCGGAAACCAAGTTCCTGCTTGAAAACCCGAAAGGAATATTGGCGGCTCCGCCTGGTTTAGGTCTCTTGGCGCAGTTTGAAAAGGAACTAAGGAGAGACATCACAAAATTAAAACTCAGCGAGCTATGCGAAAGTCTTCCTCAATTGATTCTTGAAAACTTCCAACTGGCGAATGAAATTGAAATGGGAACTGAGAGAAACCAGGTTCATCTGAAAATATTTGATTCTATATACAAAAACCTCTACAGTCAGGAAGAAAACCTGAGAAGTGTCCATTTCTTGGGGTGCCCTCTCGTAAGCGCTATAGCGTGTGCAATAGCCAAAACCACGGGTAAAATCGTCACAATTCATAGAGACAGCATATCTCCAGACGGTCAGACAATCGAAGTTTTGTACCGTTTCATAGGAGGCTAGGAAATGAATTTCCCCCTGTCAATATCAGATGTAAGTCTCTGGCTTGCTGTCATGGCAATTATCCTCTTAGTAACGTCTGAATTGCTATCATCCTCAACGGGATATTCCAGAAACATCGTAGTAGAAAGGGAACGCTTGAGACTGGTAGCTTTAGGATTAGGAACGGGCTTCATGATAACTGTTATCATGCGAGTTTTTCAACCATTTTGATCGCCTGGGCTTTTCGTTAACCCAGAATGAAAATGGGAAAATACAAAAGGAATAGAACTCATGAATCCTACAACATTTCCGGTTTTTCTAGCTACTCCACCTTGAACATAGATCGTTCCACTAATTAGAAGAACCAACTTGAGTATCGACTGGTTATTCGGCCTAAACGGCAACCGTCGATAGCCAAATATGATACTAAACCGTGGCTATGTAAAATGCAAGGTTCATAATGTAGAATTTCTTAAATAAAGAAGAACAGTAAAAATGCAAAAAGTGTTAGAGGTAATTAGTTGAATGATGCTAATCTTGGCAAGCAAAAACCAAGAGGTTTAGTCGTATTCGATGTTGAGGGTGTTCTACTGCCCAAAAAACGTTATATACCTTTTGAAGTAACAAGAAGACTCGAGTTTCTAAAATTTTTGAAAATCATATTTTTTGGTTTTCTTTACGAAACTGGATTATCATCACTTGAGACTGCATTAAAACGAATCTTTAAGTGTTTTAAAGGATATACCGTCGAGGAACTACGTTATTATTATGAAAAAATGCCTCTACTTCCAAATTCAGAGAAAGTCCTTGAATTTTTGCACAAAAAAAGATGGAAAACAGCCCTCATAAGTTCAGGTCTTCCCAACATTTTTGTTCAAGAATTAGCAGACAAGCTGAATGCAGATTACGCTTTTGGACTGGAACTAGTAACGGTCAAGGGCAGATTCACAGGCGAAATTAAAGGAGATGTTATAAAAAAGAACGGCAAAGCAATAGTTCTTAAAGAAATTCTACGCCGTGAAGGCGTGTCTCCACAAAACTGCATCTTAGTTGCTGATGATCGAAACAACCTGCAAATGTTCCAATACACCAGCTTAAGGATAGGCTATAATCCAGACTTCATGTTAAGCGCTAAATCAGACTATGTTGTGACCGAAAGACTGGACGAAATTTTGCCAATAATAACAAACAGGAAAACTGAAAAACCTAAGCGAACTCTTTCAAGAAACCGAATCTTCCGTGATACAATTCACATAAGCGGTTTTGCTATACCCTTCCTTTGTACTTATCTTCTTAATCGCTATCTTGCATCTCTCTTGATTCTTCTTATAACACTTCTTTACGTTATTTCGGAATTAGCCAGAATCGCGGGAATAGCCTTTCCGATGTTTACTTTGATAACATCACATGCCTCAGTCAAACTGGAACTATATGAATTCGCAGCTGCCCCAATTTTTTATGCCTTCGGTATAGTGCTTTCACTTATAATTTTTCCTCCACCAACTGGGTATGCGACGATAGCCATACTCACACTAGGCGATGGATTCGCAGCCTTATCCGGAAAGAAATTCGGAAAAACACAATTTCCATTCAACAAAGCCAAATATCTTGAGGGCTCCTTTTTCGGTTTTTTCTTTGCTTTTCTTGGAGCATTTTTCTTCGTAGATCCGATCAGAGCGTTTATAGGCGCAATGGTTGGGATGCTTGTTGAATGTCTTCCTATGCCCATTAGCGACAATCTAACGATTCCATTAATCAGCGGCGTCGCACTCAGTTTACTTTGAGGTAAAAAAATGAGAATTTAATGGTTTCTATGCATATTCTGTTCCAGTTATCACTATGTTAAAGCTGAACTCTATAACTCCGCTAATATCTGATGATACTGAAAGAGTCAAGATCGCTTGAACTGATCCCGGATCTAACACGTAACTTTCACGATTCCAGGTAAGAGTTATGTTTTCAGAAGCTGACGTTGGGTCCCAAGTGTCTGTTGTCATACTAAGCGTTACAGGTATGTTACCTTCATTCTTTATGTAGACTGTGACATTGTCTGTCGCTCCAGGCTCCAGAAAACCCCAATTAATGGAGGTCACATTGTTAGTGCAGTCGCTATCCCAATACACCCCTACCCCCACTCCTTTCACATTTCCAGTGTTTGGAATACTTTGATACGCCATAAGTAAACTTGCAGCCAAAACACTCACAACAACACCCGTCATTGCAATGGCTAAAATCGCTCCCACATGAATTTTTTGCATAGCCATATATTTAACCTCGTGCTGTAAAGCATATAGTACGTCTTAATAAACCATATTGTTTACATATACTACGCAGATACACTTTCGAACATATAAAAATCGGAAACTTTTATATCACATAAGGTGCAAACCCATAAACTTCTGTTCAACTAGTCCTCACAACTATTTTCCTTGGGGAGCCATTAAATGAAGAACTTACTGGCTCATAGGTACACATGGCATTTACCAATTTAGACCTGCATATAATCTTCTGAATTCGTTAGTTTTAAGGCTAAAGTGCTGACAGCTATTCCGGCAACAAAAAGTTGGCAGCTGATCGACACCTAAATAAGACTATCAACGTTATTGAAATGGCGAATCAATAATTATAGAGGAAAGCGTTTGTTTGCTGTTGGACACTTAGCCCTAGGGCACATCTGCGGATTTGCGACATCAAAAGTATTTAAGACAAACCTAAACATCCCGCTTATTCTAGTGCTATCAGTAATACCAGACGTGGACATCCTAATTCCACAACTCCAACACCGCGGACCAACACACTCAATAATTGTCGCAACCATTCTCTTCATCCCCTTCTTCATTATCTACAAGAGAAAAGCATTACCATACTTCACAGCTTTGACTCAACACTTTCTAGTTGGAGACTTCATCGCTGGAGGAAACATACAATTATTTTGGCCCTTAACCACACAATATTATGGAATAGAAATAGGCATAACAAA
>Ga0209636_10008764_pt1 | contig 10308 bp, 12 predicted proteins | sample DeeMarSWOR152_54_FD_187464 | JGI IMG/M metagenome (GOLD analysis project Ga0209636, IMG submission 187464) | Marine sediment microbial communities from White Oak River estuary, North Carolina - WOR-1-52-54 (SPAdes) (version 2) | ecosystem: Environmental > Aquatic > Marine > Intertidal zone >... | reverse complement strand
TGTTCATCATTGTTATGGTAGCAATTGCGACGATTGCAGCGATCATCCTTTTTATACATTTCTCGTCAGTTCGGCAGTTCAAAAGACGCTCGCGTGAGGCATTCTTCAAGCTTGAGGCTGACCGTGCAGAACGAGAACGACTGGAGGAATTGGAACTTGGACTGGAAGAGCCGGAAATGTTTGAGAGTGAGGAGGAAGAGAGTTCCGGGCCCGGCGAAGGGACCGGATTAGAGGATGAGCTTGCTGAGGACGAAGGGGAACTGGAAACGTATCTCGAACTGGAACCAGAACCAGAACCGGAACTGCCAACAGAAACTGAATCCCTGCTCGACTGGGAGGTGACAGAATGGCCAAGCGTAGGCTTATGGGACTTTATTCCATCAAGTGGCCAAGATCTCACCCCTGAAGATGATCCTATCTTGGTAGGAGTTATAGTTGAAACACCAGCAGGTCCAAGTGAAGATTTGATCGGAGAAGTAAAGATTGTCAATAAAGAAGATTACTACCACGATTTCTGCATCATACCTGTTTCTTTAGATTTTATTATCCCTCAATTGTACTGTGAAGGTAGCCTAGATTGGGAAGATGTGAGCCCTGGAGAGACTATTTATGGAACCTTCATCATTGAAAATATTGGAGATCCTGAATCAAAACTAGATTGGGAAATTGCTGAATATCCAGATTGGGGAGAATGGACCTTCGATCCAAACAGTGGATTAGATCTTACCCCAGACGCTGGGACGGTAACCGTTGATGTAGAAGTAGTCGCACCTGGGGAGGAAAACCAGGAGTTTACTGGAGAAATATTAATTGTCAATTCAAATAATCCCGACGAAAGTTGTACTATTCCAGTATCAATAAAAACACAGATGAATTCAGAATTCATTCAGCTTTTGAAATTACTGATATATCGATTTCCAATCCTCGGACAAATATTTAGTAAGCTCCTTTAAATAAAATTAAAACCATACACCTCTTTCTTCTTAATATTATCTAATCTTAGGATGAAAAACAGTGGTTAGGGTAGATTTTTAAATATTTATTTGTTATGAAATTAGTGAATAATGGCTGAGGAAGAGTATAAATGCAAATATTGTGGCAAAGAGATGCGCAAGTTTGATTATGAAACTTATAAGGGTTATTGTGGTAAATGCAGAGAAGTAATTGATTGGAAGCAGATATTAAGTAATTTAAAAGATTATGAAAAATGATTGAGATCAGGATTTATTCTTAAAGAATTAATTGTCCTATTCTTATAATTCTATCAAATCCTGTTATAAGTAAGTACTAAATAATTTACGGAAAACTTATTTACTGAAAGGTAATATAGAATTGCATAAATTAAATACCGGGGAGGAAAAGGAAAATGAAAAAAATTTTACCGATAGCGGTAGTATGTATCTTAGTTGTAAGTGGAATTGGAGCTGTTGCTTTACCTGAGGATGACCATGAACAATTAGAGAAAAACTTCTCTCTGTTTTTTTCGAAACCCACAATGCAAGATGAAGGTGAATATCTATCGCTGTATTTGGATGAGAGTAATTTACACATTACAGAACCAGGCAAACCAATGTTGCCCATGTATGTTAAGGCTATTGATTTGCCATTCGGTGCAACAAATATCAATGTATTTTGTACTGTTAAAGAGATTCATGAAATGACTATTTCTAGAGTTATTATTCCAACACCTGAGCCAATCCCTCTGTTAAATACAATAAAGTCATCTAAAGAGACTATGATTGATAAAACAGTTTATTCCAGTTATGATTTATATCCAAATATATGGTATAGTTACCGTTCTGGATGTGGATTGAATAACGGTGGAGAGCACGTTACTCATGTTGCAATCCAGATTTATCCAGTAAGATATTCCCCTGCAGCTAGTAAACTCTGTTATATCGAAAGTATAGATATTAAAGTAACTTACGATGCTCCTTTAGAGCCTACTAATTTTGTGGATGACTATGACTTGGTAGTAATTGCTCCAAGGAGATTCTCAATCTTCCTAAATCGTCTTGTCAATCACAAGAACAGATTTGGAGTTAATACAACATTAAAGACTACAGAAGAAATATATAATGAATACAGTGGTGTTGATAAACCAGAACAAATCAAATACTTTATCAAAGATGCAATAGAACAATTGGGCGTCAGATATGTGCTTTTAGTTGGTGGATTGAAACGATATTGGGATAATGAAGATAGAGATAATTGTAATGAGGGCAGTAGCGCTTGGCATTTTCCTGTACGTTATACTAATCTTTATGATGATGACTATCCAGAAAAGTATGATCCAGGTTTTATAAGTGACCTCTATTATGCTGACGTCTATAAAGGAGGAGGCGCATTTGAAAATTGGGATTCTAATGAAGATGGAATATTTGCCGCTTATGATAAACCGGGCGTCCCAAATGATGTTTTGGATTTATACCCTGACGTTTGCGTGGGCAGGTTAGCATGCAGAAATCTATTTGAAGTCATGATACTGGTCAATAAGATTATCAACTATGAGAAATCAGCGGCCAACCCTATATGGTTTAATAAGATAGTTTGTGCTGCAGGCGATACGTTTCCTTCTGAAGTTACATATGAGGGGGAGGCAGTGTGTGAGGAAGCAATAAGCGCGATGGGTAGTATCGAAGCAGTAAGACTCTATGCTTCTTATCGAGATAGCGGCATAGGAGATACTCCATCACCTGATAATATTACTGCAGCTGTATCAGATGGTTGTGGGTTTTTACTACTCGAAGGTCATGGTTCTGCAGGAACTTGGGGAACTCGTTATCCAGGCGGTGAAGAACGTACTCCACCCTATGTAGTTTATGATTTTCCAAAACTTAAGAATGGAAAGAAACTTCCAGTAACCGTAATTGGTGGGTGTCATAATAGTTTATTTAATGTAAGTATCCAGAAAACCTATGGTCCTGAGAATGCGAGTTACTGGAGCTATGGGTTACCTCTTCCTGAATGTTTTAGTTGGTGGTTCACTAGAAAGATTAACGGAGGATCAATTGCTACTATTGGATGTACAGCTCTTGAGTATGGAGTCGTCGATTTTCCCCTTGATGGGCTGGGCGGATATATGGATTACCTCTTCTTCTGGGCCTATGGTCAAATGGGAGAGCATGTTCTTGGTGAAACATGGTCAACTGCATTAACTCGCTATATAGATGATTCTGGGTTCTGGGGAAAGACTGATGTTAAAATAATTGAAATATGGACTTTACTGGGCGACCCAAGTCTAATGATCGGCGGATATTCTTAATTAAATTCGGAAATCTATTATTAATCCAGTTGCTGAAAAAATAAGTAAAGTTTAAATTAGATTTTTCTTTTACTTCGATTATAGAGGTATAGCATGGTTGAATTCAAAACCTTAAAAGCAGAAGATGTAAAATTTGGTAGCAACAACTTTATAGAGGTTGCTAGAAAAAAAGCAAGTAGTGAACAAGGAGAGCGGGAATTCATTTCCATTTCACGAGGCTTTTATCTCCAGGATGGTTCAAAGGCCTGGAAAGCATCTATTACGCTTCCAGATGAAAAAGAAAAAAGGGAGAAAATAGCTAAGTTAATCGCAAGTTTGTAGTAAAGAAAAATAAATAATGAATTTCGAACTTTTTAAACATATAAACATTTGTTATTTAATAACAAAATATTATTCCACATATTCTTCTGCATATTCATCTGCGAAAAAGACACTTAAACTCACTGCTTATTAATAGTCTATCTGTCGACAGATTAAGATGGGGATAAGGAATGGCGGAAGGGAAGGAATATATAATAAAAGAAGAAGATGACTTTACGCGATTTTTTTAAATGCTAAATATGATAGTAATATAGTGTTATAAAAGAATAATATCTGAGACATATACTTTTTCATTTTGACATTTTGACAAAATACATTTAAATATTTTCTAAAACAAAATATTATATGTGCTAGGAGATGATGACAAAGGAGGTAATCATCTTTTGTGAGAGATGTGGTAAACAATTTTCAACAATTGATGAGATTGCAGAATGCATCTGTGATAGTTGTAAATCAAATAATGAAATTAAAGGTGATCATTTCTCCTGTTGGGCATGCGAAAAACGATTAGACATAATGAGTGAGATAGCACAAGGGATTTGTCATAATTGCAAATTATCAATCATTAAAAAACTTAATCCTTTAAGTAATAAAGAAATTGTAAATAGTATTATTTCTAGAGCTTGTGTATCCATTAAAGGTTTATAACTTGAAATGCAATTTTTCAAAAATAAATAGATACAGTTAGATGGGCCTGCTGAGATTTGAACTCAAGTCTATGGCTCCCGAAGCCACAAGGATGCCAAGCTACCCTACAGGCCCAGGTTTACAAATCAAAAATAGAAACTGTATAGAAGATATTTTTGGTAAAATCTACAATTAGTTATTTAAGATTTTTAAGAAGCTTACCAAATTCTCCGTATTTATTCAAAAGGATATTTACAGAGTCTCTGAGGGCATCTTTTGCGCTTAGCGACCCATCTGTCTCGAAACTAAATGTTAATTTGCTTGTGTCTCTCTTAATATTAATAAAATTTGCCTTTGCTTTGCCAATGTATAATTCCAATTCAGTTAACCTGGAATCGTCCTTTAACTCTAGTTTTTCTCCCTTAAGTTCAACAAGATCGTTTGGAAGTTCTTTTATAAAATCTTTTAATTCATCTATTCGGTTTTTATCAATTTCAATTGTAGCTTCCATGCTATAACGAGGTGCCTGTACCGCTTGCCATTTTGCATGATCTTTTCCTCTTCCAAGAATTGCCTCTACTTCAAGAATTATTCGCTGATCTTTTGAAAGCTCAACGATTGGTATCTTATCCTCTTTGATAGCCCAACTCTTAACCTCGGGCTGTAAATCTCCGGAATAAACTACTCCTTCCTCTTCTTTACTTAATGTATACCTAACAGTACAATTCGGGCATCCTTTGCCATTGCATTTGCACTCTTCACGAAATGTAAGTAATCGAAGATCAGTTGGGATTGGAATTAATCCGAGTCTATGGGAAATGATTTCATCAAAAAGTGGACTGGTATTGTCATAGATGATTACGTCATGGATAGCCAACTTAGGGAGCTCAGAAAGCATAATCCTCCTTAAAGAATTTACAAAGTAGAGGTTAGTATCTTCAAATTTTAAAACACCTTTGTTCCCCTTTAATTCCATGGTTTTCACTTTCATGTGTTCACCTTAAATCCGTCTACCTCGTTTGCCACCTTTTACTTTTGTACCATCATGTGGACGTGGTGTAACATCTTCAATGGTTCCAATCCTTAAACCTGCTCTGACCAAAGAACGAATAGCAGTTTGAGCGCCGCGACCTGGAGCACCACCTTTTTTACCACCTTTGCCCCTAATTCTTACGTTAACACTGTCAAATCCTTTTTCCATGGCAGATTCAGCTGCAGTTTGTGCCACTTTCATGGCAACATAAGGAGAGCCTTCATCCTTTGCTGATTTGGTTACCATTCCACCTGAGCATCTTGCAATTGTCTCTGCACCAGTTAAATCAGTTATGGTAATTACAATGTTATTAAATGACGCATAAATATGTGCAATACCCTTTCTCCCCAATTACTCACCCTCTTTTGTTACTTCGGCTTTTTTATCTTTTTCTTCTGATTGTTTTTCAGCTGGAGTAGATTCTTCAGGTTTTGGTTTTTCCAAAGGTTCTTCTTTTGGTTTCTCAGTTGGCTCCTCTATTTCTTTGGGAGTTTTGGTAGTTTCTTCTTCAGACTTTTCTATCTCTACAGGTTTTTCTTCTTTTGGAGGTTCTTCTGTAACCTTTTCTTCTTTAGCTCCCTCTTTTTCTGGTTTTTTCTCCTCTTTGGTTTTTTCTGTTTTGGGAGGTGGAGCACCGGTCTTGTAAACGTCAGTCTTCGGTCGTGCAGGATGTGATAATTCATTCAAGGGAGATTTGTCAGTATAGCCTATATCCTTCTCTTCATCCTTTGCTACCATAAAACTGGGTATAGTAACTTTTCTTTCCCCAATTAAAATATGTCCATGATTAATAAGCTGTCTAGAATGGCCAACTGTATTTGAGAGCCCCTTAAGATATACAAGGGTTTGTAATCTTCTGGAGAGTATTGATTCGGTTTCTAAGGCTAAGACATCATCAAGGGAAGATCCTGCTGGAAGGATGCCCATTCTTGTGAGATGTAAAAGTAGTTGGTCGCTTTCCTTCTTTACTTGAGGGTCTTTACCACCTGCTCTTGCAAGTAATTCCCTGGCTTGGTGTCTATATTTACCAAGATAAGTTTTTGCTTTCCATACTTCTTTATGACTCTTTAGCCCATACTTCTTAATTAACTCTCTTTCTGATTTAATGCGCTCTTCTTTCCATGGGTGGAAGGGGGTATCATATTTCTTTCGAGGAAACTTAGGATGTCCTATTTAAATCACCCTTCATTCTTGTTGTTTCTTGGAGACACCAAGTGCCAATCCTCTTCTATTGTTCGCTCGTGTTCGTTGTCCTCTAACACGCAAACCTGATTCATGTCTAATACCTCTGTAAGATCGTATCATTTTCAGAAGATTGACGTCGTCTCTCAACTTCATTTCAACATCAGAACTTATCAAATGAATATCTTCTCCCGTATCTAGATCCTTACGATGATTGAGCATCCAGCCCGGAGCATTTTTAGTTAAATTCTCTAAAACGTCTCGAATTTTGTCAATCTGTGCATCCTTTAAGTCTCCAACTTTTATTGTTCTATTTATTCCTGCTGTATCTGCTATAAGTACTGCCATATGTCTTCCTATGCCCTTTATTTGGGTGAGCCCCATAACAACAGTTTTTTCCCCGTCAACATCAGTATTAGCTATACGAATAATATACTTGAAATCGTCCTTTTTCTCATCTTTTTTCTTTTCAGGCTTTTTATCTTCTTTCGGGGGCTTAGTTTCTATCGGCATTTCTTTTTCAAGAGCTTCTTCGGTAACTTCTTCTTCCGCTTCAACTGGTAATTCTTCTTCAGGTACGGCCTCTTTTTCTTCCTCAGCTGTTATTTCGATTTTTTCCTCCTTTTCTTCAACGGGTTCGGTAGTTTCTTCTGTTGTTACTTCTTTTGTGGGTTCCTCTTCTATTTTTTCTTCTGGAGTAGGTTTTGGTTCTTTTGATATTTCTTTTATGTCTTTTTTCTCTTCTTTTTTATCTGCATTTTCTTCTGTTTTCTTGTTTCCATCTGCCAAGTTTATACCTCAATCTAATCGTACGGATTTAATCTGTATTTATCCTATATTGTATAAGAAAGTATTGCCAATAATAAAAGAAGCTATATTTAAGCATTTAGGGATATAAGGTTTTTTCAGAAAACTCTCTAAGTTATTTTATTTTATATCTCTATTTTTTCAATTTTCAATAAATAAATTGGTGTTCCCCATTGATAAAAAGTCAACATGCGAGGAAACATACGTCCATAACATCGTACTTTCAAGCCATCTTCTTTAAATTCTTCTGGAAGATTAATCGGCAATAAGCTCAAATTGCCAGTAATTATTCCATAAAAACCTCCTTCAAAGTCATTGTAAATCACAGATCCTGATTCCGCTATCCAATTTCCTACAGTACATCCACTTAATCCAGCTGATAGGAATAAAATGACTATTATGGACAATAATGCTTTCTTATTCGTTCTACCTCCTCCTTATGTATCTTCATAGCAACTGTCATACTTAAGCATTTTGTACGATGCTAAACATAGTAACTAAAAAATGTCAAATATGAAACATCATCATTAAATATAATCTAAATTATTTGATAATTGGTAATAGAATATGTATAATAAGAAATTACGGAGTTGCGCTATAATAATTCTGATTTTGTTTACAATAACACCATTGGCTGTTGGACATGCAATTCCTCCAACCAAAATACATCTGTTAAATAATGACAATCAAAATCAGAGATATGAAGTATTTTACTATAACGTAGATATTTTCATGATCAGTAAGTTATATGAATCAATTGAGATAGACGGCTTTCACGAGACTAATAGTGGTAAAGGTCATGACGAAAAAATTACGCTTGAAGATGCAAATAAATTCTTGACACTTGGCATACTCATCATATGGGATGATAAAGATACTAAAGAATTTGTTTTCAATGGAGGGTGGATTCATACAAAATTGGAGATATTCGATTACGATGGTTGGATGAGTGGACAAAGCGAATCAATTCGTTTAAAAATGTTGGGACACTGTGATAAGATAATCAAAACAGTATATAGATGAGAACAAATTCTATCATTATAAAGAATCTCTGCTTTCGTAAAATAAACTTCATAAATTCCTAAATTTTCATCATATTTTTAGTTACCGTAATCCATAAATGTCAATAACATATCCCATATTGAGCGATTACTATATGGCAAAAAAAACCTGGACAAAAATTGAGGAAGTGCTTTCAGGAAAAAAAGTAGATAAAACAGTCAATATTCGAGGCTGGATTTATCGAACTAGAAGCAGTGGAAATATTGTATTTATGACCTTACGCGATGCCACAGGAATTTTACAGGCTACCGTTAAAAAAGGTAATCTTCCAGATAAAGAATTCGAGGATGCAAAAAAAGCATTGATTGAATCATCTTTAGAATTATCAGGCATTGTCAAAAAAGATAAACGTGCTCCAGGAGGCTATGAACTTCAGGTAAACAATCTCAATGTCATCAATTTTGCAGAACCATTTCCTATTGTAAAAGATCAAAGCCCTGAGTTCTTATTAGACAAAAGGCATCTTTGGTTACGATCTAGAAAGCTTACATCTGTTCTTAAAGTACGATCTACGATTGTGGGTGCAATTCACCAATTTTTTAGAGACAGAGGCTTTTATGAATTCGATGCACCTGTCTTGCAACCAAATCAATGTGAAGGAGGCTCTACTCTATTTGAAGTGAAATATTACAAAGATAAGACCTACCTTTCACAAACATGGCAACTCTATGCAGAAGCTGGGATATTTTCACTTGAAAAAATCTACAACATGGGACCAACATTTAGAGCTGAAAGATCAAAGACTTCTCGACATTTATCTGAATTCTGGATGGCTGAGATGGAAGCTGTTTGGATGGACCTTTACGATGTTATAGAAATTGGGAAAGATGAAATAAGGTTTATTCTTCAGCAAGTTTTGAAAAATAATAAGAGCGACTTGGAATTATTAAAACAGGATTACAAAAAATTAAAACAAATCTCGGAATCAGAGTTTCCAACAATAACATATGATGAAGCTATTAAGGTACTAAACGAAAAAGAACATATGGATATTGAGTGGGGTAAAGATCTAAGAACTTTAGAAGAAAACAAACTAACAAATCATTTTGATACACCAGTTGTTGTAACCCACTATCCAGTTGAGATAATGGGATTTTACAAACCTAGAGACAAAAATAACCCAAAAACAGCTCTTTGTTTTGATATGATTGCACCAGAGGGTTATGGTGAAATTATAGGTGGTTCTCAAAGGAGCATTGATGTAAAAGATATGACCGAACGACTTAAAGCGATGGGTGAAAAAATCGAAAACTATGAATGGTATTTTGATCTGAGAAAATACGGCTCAGTACCTCATGCAGGTTATGGTCTTGGTGTAGAACGTGTTGTCGCTTGGATTTGTCATCTTGATAATATAAAAGATAGTATTCCATTTCCAAGAACGCTTTTGAGATTTAGACCATGAATTATATTATGAAAAAAAGAGCTCATGTAGTAATATCAGGCCGTGTTCAAGGTGTGTGGTTTAGAGCAAATACGAGAGATAAGGCAGAACAACTTGGACTTACGGGTTGGGTAAGAAATACATATAATGGAAACGTAGAAGCAGTTTTTGAGGGGGAGGACGAAATAATTAATGAAATGATAGCATGGTGTCATAAAGGTCCAAGCCTTGCATATGTATCTAATGTAAAGGTAGACTTTGAAGAAGCTACAGGTGAGTTTCAAAGCTTTAGCATTAAGTATTAGACTTATTCATTTTTAAAAATGAGTTACTTATTTCTTTAAAAAATTCTGAAATGCACTTGTCATTTTTTCATTTCGATCGACTAAAATGATTTGATCAAACTTATTTTCAAATTCTTTTACTACAGAAACCATCGCCTTAGCAGCATCACTTTCAGATACGCCACCAACACCGGTACCCATTCCTGGGATTGCAATACTTTTAATATTTAGGTTTTCTCCGAGTTTTAAGGCAGCGTATGTAGCTTTCTGCACATTATCTACATCAGTTCTCATTGCTGGTCTTTCCATGGTTGGAGCGTGGATTACAGATTTACAAGGCAAA
>Ga0209636_10008763_pt1 | contig 10308 bp, 9 predicted proteins | sample DeeMarSWOR152_54_FD_187464 | JGI IMG/M metagenome (GOLD analysis project Ga0209636, IMG submission 187464) | Marine sediment microbial communities from White Oak River estuary, North Carolina - WOR-1-52-54 (SPAdes) (version 2) | ecosystem: Environmental > Aquatic > Marine > Intertidal zone >... | reverse complement strand
TTTTCACTGATCCAAAAGAAAGTGACAAAGTTGCGGAAAAACTAGCAGAAAACTCGCAAGTGTTAGAAGTCTTTACCTCTCTTTCTGAGGAGCTGCTCATAATTGCAAAAATAACAGCAGAAGACCAAGAAAAGCTACACGCGTTCATTGCACAGTTCGTGGCCCCTCTACCGGGTGTTCTGCGGATTCGTACCTCGATTATTACTCGGAAATATAAAGAAGAAGCTTTTTCCTTTCGAGTTTGAATTAGACGGTTAACTGTTTTTCTTTGCCTTCCTTCTTAACAAAGACGCTGTCAAGAAAATCGCAGCGATTAGCAAAACATTCAAACTTATCCAAGCGGGAAGTGGGGACGAGCTTATGGCAAATGTAGAGCCTCCTACAACCACACTTATCAGTTTATAGTGGGCAGTAGCGGTGTGGGGTGAATTCATGGTTACGCTGATTGATTTGACACCAGTACCCTTTAAGGCGCCATCAACATCCCAGTGAAGGAAAGCGTAGCCGGTAACAGAGGGCGCTGTGAGGGGCACACTTGTAGACGCGTCGTACCAACCTTCCCCTGAAATAGTTGTAATTCCAGATGGATCAGTTTTGACTGTTAGGTAGTATTGTGTCTTCCAATTCCACGTGATACTTGAAGGCGCATTGATAGCGAAGGACACAGAGTTTGTCGTTCCAGAGATGGGAACGCTTCCGGTACCCGTCCAACCAGTGCTGACAAATCGTGTACCTGTGGGACCCGCCCATGGCGTAGTCACTAACGCGTTGATGCTTGTTCCAGCGTCAAACCAGTTGCTGAGAGGCGTGGGAGAGCCGTAGGGAGAAGTGACGGTCAGATAGTATTGGAGAATGTAGTGGGCGGTACCAGTGTGATTAGCATTCATGGTTACTGTGATGGGATTAACGCCGAAGCCTTGGGATACGCTGTCAACATCCCAGTGGCTAAATCTGTAACGAACACCCGATGAAACGGTTACGAATTCTGGACCAGTCAAAACCACGTTTTCGCCTTCACTGTACCAGCCTTCGCCTGAAATCGTGGTAACGCTGCTGGGATTAGTTTTCACAGTCAAGTAATATTCAACCATTGCTGTGTAGTGCGCCGTGGCTGTGTGAGACCCATTCATACTCACCGTAGTCGGATTCACTCCGCTACCTTTAGAATTGCCGTCTACGTCCCAGTGGCTAAACGTGTATCCAGAGATTGGTTGGGCTGTCAAGGTGACTGAAGTGGAAGCATCGTACCACCAACTGCCTCCAGGTTCCCCTTCTGGGTTTCTCGTTGGTTGGGGGCTCAAGCTCGGTGGTGCGGTGAGCACTTCTAAAAGATATTGTGTCTTCCAGTTTGCAACCACGTTTTTAGGTCCATCCATGAATATCGGGTCGCTTTGGGCGTAATTTGTTCCCAGAATGATGGTGTCGACGCTCCAATATGTGAAGACTCTGCGGGTTCCGTTTCCATGGTCTGCTATGCCTACGTTTAGACTGGCGTAGACTGTGGTGCCGCTGTTGTACCAGCCTGAGCCGGTTGGGGTGCCGAAGGAAGAAGTGACTGTGAGGTAGTATTGAAGTGTGTAATGGGCTGTGGCTGCGTGGTTAACATTCATGGTTACTGTGATGGGGTTAACCCCGGAGCCTTGGGATACGCTGTCTACGTCCCAGTGGCTGAACTTGTATCGGACGCCCGGTGACACAACAATTATGTCAGGTGCTGTCAGCAGAACATTTGTGCCTTCATTGTACCATCCTTCACCTGGGATCGTTGTGATGCTTGGAGGGTCTGTGTTCACTGTGAGGTAGTGATGAAGAGGGATAACAGTGATTATTTTTGATTCGATGTCCCATCTGCCCTCGCTGTCCGTTATGTTGAGGGTCACTGTAAAGCTTCCATTCATAGCGTAAGAGTGGGTTGTTTCTGGGTCGCTTTCGACAACTATCGGCGTTCCATCCCCGAAGTCCCATGCATAGCTCACGATGGTGCCGCCGTCGGGAGTCGAGTCGGAAGCGTTGAAGGCGACGCTTTCAAGCCTTTCTGGATAGTATGGTGTCCACCAGAAGTCGGCTAGTGGTAAACCTTCAATGGTGATTGGTTTTGACTCAGTGTCCCATTTTCCTTCGCTGTCAGTTACGTTAAGAGTGACTGTGAAGGTTCCCAAGTTTGGGTAGGTATATTCTATTACAGGGTTTGTCACGGTTGTGATGTTTCCGTTTCCGAAATCCCACATGTAGCTGACGATGACCCCGCCATCTGCGGTTGAGGCCGATGCATCGAAGGTTACTACTTCATGCCACAGGGGATCAGGAGGAGAGTAAGTGAAAGCAGCCACGGGAGGCTGTATAACGCTAACCGTTGATGTTGCCTCGTCTGTTAAACTTTCGTCGTCTGTAACGGTCAACGTCACAGTATAATTTCCAAAAGCTGCGTAAATATGAGTAGTTATCGGGTCACTTTCCGTAACAATGGGGCTTCCGTCCCCAAAATCCCAACTATAGCTGACGATGTAGCCATCTGGGTCAAAGCTTTCAGAAGCATTAAAAGTCACCATCTCATCTGTATTCGGATAAGAGGGGTTATGAAAGAAGTTGACTATTGGAGGCTGTGGTGGTGGCGCCCCGGTTTGGAATAAAACTGTGGAATCTGCCGAAATAGGGTTATGGGCTATGTAGCCACTCGAGGATGGGGTGTAGGAAACTGTGCTTCCGTAGGCGTCAAAATGCATCTTAACGCCTGCCGCATCTGAGAAACTAACTGAAACAGAGATGTCCTTGTACCCCTTGCGATTAATGGTGCCCACGTTCACGTAGGTACTATACCATGTGGGATATACGTCGCCAGACGGCCAATTCCAGAGATTGAATGGTCGTGGTGTGCCGTATGTAAACGAGGATTTGGGCACAGTCGTGCCGTACACGACGAGGGTTTGAAGGTTGTTATGGCCGGCCTCGTTAAGAGCGATTATAACGCGTGTGTTGTACGACCTCTTCGAGGCACTGGTGTTGTTAATTCTAACCGTAAAAGTCTGAGATATCCCTGTTAGGTTGAGCAGCCAGCATTCGCTTAGCCACGGGTCCATGTGAGGACCGTGGTAGGTGCCATCTGGCAGGGAAACGTGAAGGATGGCGCAAGGGTCGGCTCTCACGGTGTGAACGAAAACCGATGATAAGAGCAGAAGAATCGTAAGACCTAAAATACTAAAACGTAGGGAATACCTCGTATGCATACGCAAAGCTTCTCCTTCTCCCTCGGCAACTATTTAGTTAACGCTAAAAACCTTTTAAAGCTTCTGGAACTTCTTTCTATATCTAACAAGGAATTTGTACAATTCATATCGGTTGAATTTACGTGATATTGTTATGTCAAAAATGAGCCGCAGTTCCATAAAACAGAAGGAGGCCAAGAGATTACTCGCGAATTTCTTTAAAAGCATAAATATGAAGTCTCAGAACTTTTCCATTAAACCACCTGTCGAACTCGTCAAAACTAACGATGAAGAAATCGTTTTTGTCAATAAAGCGCCAATCTTTGCAAGATCAAATAATAAGCTTATTCCCACTCTTCTATCGGACAAACTTCTATTCCAGCTGCCAAAAGTTACAGTGAACATGGGAGCAATACCACATATCTGTAATGGCGCAGATGTCATGGCTCCAGGTGTAGTCCGCTTCGAAGGAGACTTTAACGCAGAAGATGTAGTTGTAGTACTAGATGAACGGCATCAAAAACCCGTAGCTCTAACAACAGCTCTTTACTGTAAGGAAGAAGCTGAGAAACTCAAACACGGAAAAATCCTAAAAAATGTTCATTATGTTGGAGACAGGCTTTGGAATACAGTTAAACAATTAAGCTCAAAATGAAGCAACTGGGACGTCTGCGCGTGCAAAACAACAAAAAAAGAAGAGAAAAAGATGCCTTTTTACAGTGTTCTATTTCTCTTTTTTCGCCTTCTTTGTTGCTTTTGTTGTCTTTTTCTTAGATCCACAACAAGACATGTTTTTTGCCTCAACAGTTTATTGTTAGAAAACACCCTTTTTAAAATTTTATCTTTTTAATGTTTGCAACCTCCTGTAAACAATAGAAGGTAACATAACAGAGCATATTTCTGCACAAGGGGAATTGAGAAGTAATAAAAGCTTTGTTTTGGAAAAATTTTTAAATGACTGGTAGAAAGCTGTTCTAAGGAGGTTGATATTTTTGAGTGAAGGTTTCTCCTTGACTGAACTTAACAAACCAAGGGATTGGAACAACTTAACTGTCATGGATAAGAAGCACACACCTATAATAGAAGCACCAGAAGCTGCCAAACCTAACGAGCCTTTCGAAGTACAATTAAAAGTTGGAGGAATTGATGGTGTTGAGCATCCTAACGTGCTTTCTCACTACATTGCTTGGATTGAGCTTTATGCTGGAGAACGTTACGTGGCAAAAATTGAATTTGCTCCGATGGTCAGCAATGGTTATAAGGCAAAACTTAGTCTAAGCTTAGAAGGTTCGGCAACATTGCGTGCAAGAGCTTTTTGCAATCTTCATGGTTTGTGGGAAGGAAAAGAGAAGAAGATCACAGTGAAATAACTGTAGACTCCTTTCTTTTTTCATACTTCTTTAACTAGTTTAAGAACAAAAACAATTCCAATTAGGAAGCTTGCAAAGCCTAGAATCATTGCGTATGTGTTAGGGATTATGTCGTTTATCAGTGGTACAAAGTATGTTGGTCCAATGAAGCAGAGCAGTGCGGCTAAAACTGCGTATAATGCTTGTTTGGCTTCTTTTCTTCCGAATCTGCTTGTGGTTTTTGCCAAATGAGTATTCTCCATTTGCAAGAGATACGTTTCGATTTCACTATTAACCTTTTTCCTCTTCTAATGTTGTCTGGTTTTTTGCTTCCAGAATTTTCGTTAACATGTTGAAAACTGCGAATCCTGCATCTTTGTCTGTTCGTAGTCCTTCTGTTGCGCCTAGGAGGCAGATTCCGTCTAGTCCTCGTTCTTTAGCCAGTCCTAGTAACAGACCAGTGGCGCCCATGATTCGTCCTTTTCCGTAGATGATGCATCCTTTTTCCATGATTTTTGTGGTTAGTTCTGTTGATGTGGCTGCTACGTAGACGTCTTTTTTTTCACTTGATATGGGGACTCCGCCTATCGTTATTATGGTGTTGGAGCCTAGTTTTTGGGCATAGTCTAGGAGTTCTTCGCAGATTTCGTAGTGTGCTGTGACGTTGTCTAGTGAGGGCTGGGAGTTTCCTGTTAGTATTATGGCGTTTAGTTTTTTCCCGGTTGGTGGGGCGTAGAGTTTGTAGCGTGGGGGTGTGCAGATTCCTTCTTTGTTGACGACGACGTAGTCTGGGAAGTAAGGGGAGTAGTATTCTGCGAAGAGTTTTGCTTCGCTGAATTTGGTGAGTAGTTGGGCTGCAACTTTTCCTACGTTTCCGAATCCTGGGAGGCCTTCGATGAAGGTTGGGTTGTTGAGTTTTGGCTGGAATCGTTGGTGGATGTAGGATTTTTCCATTGGTTTCGCACTGGTAGAGCTGGGTTTGCGGTGTTATTAATGTTTTTTGTGTGTGATGCCTCAAAACATTTAAAGCATGGCATAATATCAAGATTGCAAAGAGAAGCGGGGTGGGGTAGCCAGGTTTAACCCGCTGGGCTCATAACCCAGAGATCGGTAGTTCAAATCTACTCCCCGCTACTTCTGTTTGTTGTGTGTTTGGCGCAGTGGATAGACTGTTCTATTTGGTGCCAAATGTGTTTGGGTGTGGTGTTTTGTGGTTGGAAGGGGAATTTTTTGGTTTCGTAACAAAAAAAGGAAGTATTCACATCTAAGGCGCGATCCATTGTTTTTCCAAATATTCTTCTGTTTAAGAAGATGCTGAATATAGACTCTGAAAGGGTCTCTAACAGTTTCAGTCGGGTCTCCCAGTAATGCTGCTGTTTTTGTTCGTGTAACTTAAATATGTCAACATTCAAAATGTCCCCTATAACCGTGTGTGCACACCTGTTTAGGATAGTCTCTTAAAATGACAGTTACAGAACAAGAAGACGAACCCCTCACCAACTCAACTCCTAATAAGAAGTATGAAGTTTTAGAAGACCTTCCAGGCGTTGGTCCCGCAACCAGCCAAAAGTTAAAGGAAATGGGCTTTCACACCATCGAATCCCTCGCCACCGCCACTGCCCGCGAACTCGAACCCGCAGGTATCAGTGAAAAAAAAGCCCTCGACATCATCCGCCTCGCCCGCTCCAACATCCAACTCCCCTTCATCCGCGCTGATGAGCTGCTCAAACAACGCCAAACCATCAACCGCCTCACCACTGCCAGCAAAGTCCTAGACGAACTCCTCGGCGGCGGCATCGAAACCCAAACCATAACGGAATTCTACGGTGAATACGGCAGCGGCAAAAGTCAACTCTGCCACCAACTCTGCGTCAACGTCCAACTCCCACTAGAACAAGGCGGACTCAACGGCGGCGCACTCTACATCGACACCGAAAACACCTTCCGTACCGAACGCCTCGTCCAAATGTCACAACACCTAAACCTAAACCCCGAACAAATCGCCCGCAACGTCATAGTCGCCGACGCCTACACCAGCGACCACCAAATCTTCCTCCTCGAAAACGCCGACAAAATCATAAAGGAAAACAACATCCGCCTCATCATCATCGACTCCCTAACCAGCCACTTCCGCAGCGAATACGTAGGCAGAGAAACCCTAGCACTCCGCCAACAAAAACTTAACAAACACATGCACAGACTCATCCGCCTCGCCAGAGCCTTCAACGCCACTGCAGTCGTCACAAACCAAGTCATGTCAAAACCCGATGTCTTCTTCGGCGATGCAGTCCACCCAATCGGCGGACACATAGTAGGACACACAAGCCACACACGTATCTACCTCCGCAAAGCCTCAAGAGGACCAATCCGCATCGCCCGCCTCGTCAGCAGCCCCTACCTCCCTGACGGCGAATGCACGTTCAAAGTCACCACCAACGGAATAGAAGAAACTGAAGAAGGCGAAACAAAGAGGCGCTAACATGGCATTCCCCAAGGCATTAACCACACGCTACTTCCAACTCATAACCAACCGCCAATTCACCGAAGCCCAACGCGAACTACAACGCATAAAAGAACAAATCAAAAAAACCGAATGGAACCACGGCTACTACCGAGCCCTAAAAGGCATGCTCCTCGCCCAAAAACACAACGGCAACCCCTACACTCTCCTCCAAAACCTCAACACCAACGACAAGACAACCTTAAAACAACACAAACAAGAATTCCAAAAACACGTCCAAAACCGCTTCCGCGACGACTACGACCGAGGCTACTTCAGCGCCTGGCACGACTACACCCGACTACTCATAAAAACCCAAGAACTACCCCAACCAAGCAGCCCAGCCAACCCAGAACCAAAAACCGTCAACCCAGCCCAGCAAACTCACACTCCACCAGAGACAAGCCAAAAAGAACCCCAAACCAGTCTAACTCACTACTCAGAACCCCAACACACAACCCAAGCTAGCCAGTAGCCGACGTAACATTAAACGCCACACTAACCGACTGCAACCAATCAATCTGCAACAGCTGATCTTCAGGATTGTTAAGCCCCGAAAGATTACCACCCAACTGCAAGGTATAGATTCCAGGCGGCAACAAAGCCAGCCTCAAACTCCCAGACAAAGTTGACACGTTCTGAAACACTTGAGTACCAATGCGGGCAACCACCCACAAATGCCGCCCCTCAACCAAACCGCCCACATCATTGTTGTATATGCTCACCGAAGCCGAAGGCAACAGCAACGAAACAATCAGCGTCCAAGAGATTACCCAAGCAAAGAAGTAAATGCCGATTCCATGGGATATCAGCTTCGACTGCTTCTCAATCCGCGCATAAAACTTTGCCTTAACCACGTAGTAGGTGGCTATGTAAAAGAGTAATGCAAACGATATTCCTGTCAACAAGGTGTAGAAGCTGAAAAGTTCGCTGGTGACTGAGAAGTATATGTAAAGGGCACAGAGAATTCCGATAACCATGCCCAGAACTGCGCGGAGCCAATAAATCAGATCTAGGGGTTTCATGAAGCTTCACTCAAACAAGTTATGCGTTTTCTCTATACATTCAACGACTCCCAATTTAAGGTTTTGACTACCCTATTCCATTTTTATAAGCTTTAAGCACTCTAACTAGTAGTTTGTCAAAAAAAGGGGAAAGCCATGCAAAAAACGCTGACAAGCTTCGACATAGCAGCTACTGTGTTAGAGCTCAAAGAGAAGCTGAAGGGCGCACGGCTACAGAACATCTACCAGATTGGGGGAAACCTTTTGATCATGAAGCTTCATAAGCCTAATCAGCCGCCCTTACAGCTTCTAGTCGAATCGGGCAAGCGTTTACACTTGACCTCTTATGTTTTGAAGAAGCCTCAAAAACCGCCAGCCTTTTGCATGGTGCTACGAAAATATCTTAGGAATAGCACCTTCACTGACATCAGCCAGTGTGAGTTTGAGCGCATTGTGGTAATCAGAGTTAGGACGAAAGAAGGAGAATCTAAGCTGGTTTTGGAGCTGTTCGGCGACGGTAATGTCATACTTGTTGATTCTGATAACATTATTCGACAAGCACTTGTTTTTAAGAAGATGCGTGACAGGAATGTTTTGCGGGGAGAGGTTTTTCAGCAACCGCCTTCTAGCGGAAAAAGTCCGCTAAACCTTAAGCTGTCGGACTTGCTTGAGCTAAGAGAGTTCAAGGGGCTAGAGGTAGTTAAAGCACTTACGAAGTTTTTGAGCATTGGTGGCATGTATGCTGAGGAAATTCTTCTTCGTGCTAAAGTGGCTAAAGACAAGAAGTGTGAGGATTTGAAGAATGGGGATTTTGATGCCTTGTTTAAGGCTCTCAATGAAATTGTCCTGCCTCTTGAGACTGGAAACCTCGAGCCATGCATAATAATAGATGAAAATGGGGAGTTGATTGACGCTGTTCCCTTCAAGCTAAAAAAGTATGATGGCTTCAAATATAGAGCTTTTGGCAGCTTCAACGAAGCCTTAGACGCGTACTACGCGAAAACAGTGGTAGAACGAGAAGTAACAGAGGTGACAAAAAAGGCTGAACAGAAGATTGCTAGGCAGCAGAGAATCCTTCGAGAGCAACAAGAGTTGTTGGAAAAGGCGAGGCAAGAGGCTGAGCAGTTTAGAAAAGTTGGAGACATTATTTATGCTCATTTTCATGAATTGCAGATTTTTCTGCAGCGAATTATGGACGAAAAAAGAAGTAGAAAAGCTTGGGAGCAGATTGTTTCGAATATTAAAGAGGAAAAGAAGAGTGGAAAAGCACCATCGGTCTACTTTGAGTCCCTAGACACTAAGAATCTTGTTCTCAACTTGTCCTTTGAAGACTTAGCTTTCTCTCTCATGCTTCGAGACTCAACTCAAAAGAATGCTGCAACTTATTACGACCGAGCCAAAAGAGCTGAAAAGAAGTTGGAAGGCGCTGAGAAGGCGATAGAAGAAACCTTAGGTCGCATCGAGGAGCTGGAACATCAGAAAGAAATAGCGATAGAAGAAACTGACAAACCGATTAAGAAAAGAAGGAAAAAAGCTTGGTACGAGAAATTCAGATGGTTTTACACCTCAGAGAACCTGTTGGTAGTCGGGGGCAAGGACGCCGTTACAAACGAAATCCTAATAAAAAAACACACGGAACCCCACGACATAGTTTTTCATGCCGACATTGCCGGTGCACCCTTCGTTATAATAAAAACCGAAGGCAAAACACCTTCTCAACAGTCAATATCCGAAGCATCCCAACTGGCAGCTTCCCACTCACGAGCTTGGAAAGCCAAATTCAGCGCAATCGACGTATACTGGGTCCACTCCGAACAGGTGAGCAAAACACCACCAACAGGAGAATACCTTCCACGGGGCGCCTTCATGATTCGCGGCAAGAAAAACTACATCAGAAAAACACCAGTTCGCCTTGCCATAGGAGTTGACCCCAAAACAACACCACCAACCTTGATAGGGGGACCAAAAGAAGCAGTGCAAAGCAGAACCAATATCCTTATGGAGATAGTCCCAGGAGACCTACCAAGCAGCAAGCTGGCAAATAAAGTAAAGCAGGAATTGACAAAGAAAACAGCAAAAAATCTACAGGAAAAAGTCGCCAAAATCCCCATTGACAAAATTCAAGCTTTCATTCCTTTCGGAAAAGGAAGAATAGGAAACCAAATCAAAGAATAGCCATAATAGTAGACAAGGTCTTTGGTAGTGGGCTCTACGTATTCTTGGAATCTCCGACGGTTTTTATCCAAAACTGG
>Ga0209636_10008762_pt1 | contig 10309 bp, 11 predicted proteins | sample DeeMarSWOR152_54_FD_187464 | JGI IMG/M metagenome (GOLD analysis project Ga0209636, IMG submission 187464) | Marine sediment microbial communities from White Oak River estuary, North Carolina - WOR-1-52-54 (SPAdes) (version 2) | ecosystem: Environmental > Aquatic > Marine > Intertidal zone >... | reverse complement strand
TATGCAACCGTGGGCGGCGGTTATGAGGATACCGCAAGCGGCTACGCTGCGACCGTGGGTGGTGGATATAGAAACAGGGCTAAAAGTACGTGTGCGACGGTGGGCGGTGGAGGAGGCAACCTGGCCGACAGCAATTATGCTTCGGTGGGCGGAGGGGTAGAAAACACGGCCAGCGGCAGGATGAGTGTCGTCAGCGGTGGCGGATTGAATTCCGCCGGCGAAGAGGCCTATAGCACGGTCGGCGGAGGATATGCAGACACTGCCAGCGGTGAGAAAAGTACTGTCAGCGGAGGAGTTAAGAACAGGGCGAGCGGCCAGGCCAGTACAGTCAGCGGCGGAGAACGTAACCTTGCCGACAGCAGTTATGCTACGGTGGGCGGCGGCTACGCGGATACCGCCAGCGGTTGGAGGAGCACCGTCAGTGGAGGTGCGTACAACAAAGCCAGCAACTCAGGTAGTGTGGTTGGAGGAGGTTGGGGCAACGTGGCTAGCGGGTACGCGAGCACTATTGGAGGAGGCCTCGGTCATGCGGCAAGCAGCGTCGCCAGCACGGTGGGTGGCGGGAATTACAATGTCGCCGAGGCAGAATATAGCACGGTTGCTGGAGGTTGCTTCAATATCGCCAACGGCTATCAGAGCACGGTGGGGGGTGGCTATTATGACACCGCCAGTGGCCACGGGAGCACAGTCTGTGGCGGAGAGGCAAACCATGCCAACGGCACTTATAGTGCAATTGGCGGGGGAATCGCAAACAGCAACGCGGGCGACAGGTCTGCCATTCCCGGCGGTTCGTACGATACCCTGACCTCAAATGCCAACTGGTCCATGGCCTTTGGAAATCGGGTTTATATCAATAGTCAATATCGGGTGGTCTTCTTCGACAGCGTTTACTCGGGTCGGCTGGGGATAAACCGGGACGACCACAATGCCGGAGGCATAGCTTATCCCATCCATGTGGGAACCAGCACCAGCAACGGTAATGGCGCATATCTGACTGCCGGCGGAACCTGGACCAACGGCAGCAGCCGAGCGTTCAAAGAAAACTTCCAATCTCTGGATCGACAGGAGTTGCTTGCGAAGATATCAAGCTTACCTGTTCAGGGCTGGCAATACAAGAGCAGCGAGGAACGCCATATTGGACCGGTCTCTGAGGATTTTGTCGAAGCGTTCGACGTTGGCACTGTGAGGGATGGGCGAAGAGATGACAAGTACCTGTCACCTGGTGATGTTGCCGGTGTGGCATTGGCAGGCGTGAAGGAACTCATAGAAGAGAACCGGGAGTTAAGATTAATGATTGAAGAACTGAGGCAGAGAATAGCGGAGTTCGAGAAAGCGAAGGAAAAATTCTGAACGCAGAAAGGAGTGAAACATGAAAAATGTCGTTTCACTAACAGTTATTGTTTCGCTGGTGTTCTTGGTGATGGCATCAATTGCCGAAGCCGATGTTCCTACTCTGATGCAGTACCAGGGGTTCTTGACGGACGAGCAAGGTGAACCGCTAAACGACACCTTGTCCATGACGTTCGCCATTTACCCTGACCCCAACGAGGCGATCGTACTTTGGACCGAAACCCAGACGGATGTGATTGTGACCAAAGGTTTGTTTAACGTTCTTTTGGGGTCAGTAAACCCAATTGTGGATACTGTGTTTGCTGAGACCGAGAGATGGCTGGGAATTACGGTGGCCCCTGATCCGGAAATTGTTCCGCGAACCAGGCTGGTTACGGTGCCCTATGCCTATAGGGTTGCCACGGTTGACGGAGCCTCAGGCGGGGGGATCTCTGGTGATGTTAACCTTCATAGTACACTCACCGTAGGGAGCACAGAGGAAGGCGATCCTGGCCGGATTGAGGTGACCGATGGGGTCGATCCGGTCATTGTCGCTGACGGCGCAAGCGGCCAGGTCGGCATTGGGCTTATCGATCCAGATGGCCAATTGCACGTGGAGACCTCTGATTACCTGTATTCGGCGAGCTTTACGTCGTTTTATCCAGCCGGGGAGGCAAACGCCGTGAGAGCCGAACATCTGGGTGCAGGGACGTATGATGCCAAAGGCGTTTACGGCCGTTCCGCTCAGACAGATTATTATGGGATTGGTGGACTTTTTGAAGGGGGTTGGGTGGGTGTAGGTGGCCTGGTTTTCCCTACCGGAAATGAACAGTACTATGCAGTCCGCGGTGAGGCTTATGGCGGCACCGGGTGGAACTACGGCGTGTATGGAATGGTAGAGGGTGCAGGAGGAAACGTAGGCGTTGAAGGGGATGCCAGCGGTGATTCGTTGAATTACGGCGTCCGGGGATACGCCACTGATGCTTCGGGGCTCAGGAACTACGGCGTCTATGGATCAGCCAGTGGGTCGGAAGTAAGGTACGGCGTCTATGGAAACGCCGGCGGTCCAGCCATTGACTATGCGGGATGGTTTAGGGGCAATGTCAATGTCACCGGCACATTGAGCAAAGGTGGCGGCGGGTTTAAGATCGATCATCCACTTGACCACGGAAATAGATATCTCTACCACTCCTTCGTGGAATCTCCGGACATGAAGAACGTCTATGATGGTGTGATAGTGCTGGATGCCAATGGACAGGCAGTAGTTGAGCTTCCGGATTACTTTGGTGCAGTCAACAGAGACTTCCGATATCAACTCACCTGCATTGGTGGCTTTGCTCCTGTGTATATTGCAGAGGAAATATCTGGTAATCAATTCACCATTGCCGGTGGAGAGCCTGGGATGAAGATTTCGTGGCAGGTTACGGGTATCCGCAAGGATGCATTCGCAGAGGCAAACAGAATTCAGGTCGAGGTTGACAAGCCCGCTAAGGAGCGAGGCAAGTATCTCCATCCTGAGGCTCACGGACTTGGCGAGGAATTTGGCATTCATTACGAAGAGCATAAGCAGATGGAGGAGATGCGGCAGGCAAAAAGTATTCGAAGGATGGAGCAAAGACAGTCAAGGAACTAACGAATTGAGAGGAGAGATTAATCATGAAACAGAATCAATTGAGTAGACGAATCCAGTCACGCAGATTGCGAACTCGGCCAAATGGGGCGGGGCTGGCTATAATTCTTGCGACCTTTCTTGCTCTGCTTATTTTCTCTGTCCCCGAATCTCTTGCCAAGAAGGTTGTCTCGGAAAAAGTAAAAGAACAAGATAGGAAGGGACAGATAGAGCTTAAGAGCACCACGGTCGCCCCGAAGAAGAATCAAGCTGCAGTGCAGTTCGAGCCCGTCGAACTGGAGCAGGATCAGGTTCAGACCGCCTCTGCGGTCACGGAAAAAGGTAAGCAGCTCAAATGGCAGGTGGTCTCCTCAGGAAGCGACTGCGGCACCAGTGGAGTCACCTACCGGCTGGGCGCTCAGGACGGCTGTGAGTTGTGCGGAACGGTCGGACAGCTGGCAGTGGGACCGGGCAGCTCGGAATCATATGGCTTGAACTCGGGTTATTGGCAGGAAGATCTTCAGGGTTATCTTCGAGGTGACACCAACGGAGATGGAATAGTCAATTCAGCTGACATTGTGTATTTGATAAATTACCTCTTTAAAGGCGGACCGCCACCAGATCCTTTATGGGTTGGGGATTGCAATTGTGACGAGGTGGTCAATAGTGCTGACGTGGTTTATCTGATCAACTATCTGTTCAAAGGAGGATCGCCGCCAAGCTGTTAATATCAGGAAATAAACATCAAACCGATTAAGGATATAAAGAGTAGGGCTTTTTCAAGCGAGCAAAGAAAAAAGCGGAGAGGGACAAGAAGACCATCTCTGTGAAATTTCGCAAAAATATCGCCACCCTTGTTACTTCTTCCCAAGAAGAGGCGCGGGGGGGTGTACCCTGCCACAACTTTCAACCTCTTCGATCCAACCGAGGTCAATAGGAAAGAAGCATACCTTATCACTTGGCCTTAGCCAACCGGAGAAGTTGTAAAGTCGTGTAGGCACGGAAGCCAATTTTCTATATCTGAACCAGCTTTTGGATATCCTGAAACAGGGGAGAAGTCGGACATTCGCAGATGAAAAAGTTGCGAAACTCGTTCAGTAGAGGGAGCCAGACCGTGTAATAGATAGAATTTCCTCGTGAGCAGTTCTACTTTTTTCATTTCAAGGGGGGACCTTCTAACTTCCGTTTCCCATAATTTAAATTTTTTCGCTTGACAAAACAAAAAGAAATAACTATTTGATATTTTTAAAAGTGATAAATAAAGGAGTGAAGAGGGTGTCGATGGAACGTACAGATCATAAGTTTAACTATGAGGGACAACTTCCCCAAATAGATTCAAATACACTAATAAACTCCTTGTTTAATATGACTGCCGCAGTTCAAGAAATTAATTCGGAGTTAAGTAAGGAATCTAATATCAAAACAACAACACGAATAAGAATAAACGCATTTTCTGCTGGTAGTTTCTTAGTGCACCTTGAATTGTTGTGGGATATTGCCAAAGACTTACTTCCACCGGCGGCTTTTGTTGATGCTCAGATAAATATACACACCATTATTAAGTTGCTTATTGAATTTATAAAGTCAAAGCTCTTTTTAAAGGGAGGAAAACCAAAAGAGATTCATAAAAGTGGAAAGGAGGTTACGATTACTGATACTAAACCGTTCTGCATTAGAGTGCACACCTTATGCAAGTTCTTTACGTATTGGTTTCATGCGGTGCATTCGGCAGGGTTTTGCCATTAAAAAAGTTGCGATAATCCAGGAGAGTGTTTCGTGTAAATGGGCACAGATTAAGTAACAAAACAGGTAGAAAACGAAGAGTGATTTTCCATCCTGCATAACTTGCCCGTTTGGCACGACCTTTGCTATTTTAGGGGTAAAACTTATAAATTTATGTTCAAACTAATGCGAGGAGGTGAATCGAATGAAAAACGAGCTTAAAAGAGGTCTGTTTTTAGCCTTGGTCGTTCTTCTGGCGAGCTATGGGGTTTCCTTTTCCGAAGAGTTCTATACGGACGAAACGTTTGAGTACGATTACACTTGGGCGCAGGATACTCATACCTACGACTACGTTTCAACCATCGTTTTTTGCCGCGGAGACGATCCGGAGGAGTGCCCGGTGGGGGTCTTTATGGGGAAAGATCATCCCCAGTGGCCCGACTCAGTGTTCTGGTCGCATACTCTGCCGCCTGGCTTGCTCGTGCCACCCGATACGATCATCAGAGCCAGGCTGTGGATCAATGGTAAGGCAGTGAACAACGAGGACGACAGCATAAGCATTCAGGGGATATTCGGCTGGGAACCACTGGATCATCTGGTCCATGATAATTCCACTTATGATCTGTCTCAGGCCAATGGAGGAGGATTCTGGAACCAAGGCTCCCTTGAGGTAATCGCTTGGTCCGGTAGCGAGAGTTTGGTCAGACTGGATGTGGCCAAACTGCTTCTGGACTATGACATCCATACTGATGTGGAAGAGGGAGAGTTTTCCGGAACGATTGGAGGTTTTTCTCTTTCACAGAACTACCCCAATCCGTTTAACCCCGAGACTGAAATATCTTTCTTTTTGTCCGAAAAAGCACCAGTCTCTCTGGTGGTGTATAATGTTTTCGGCCAGAAGGTGAGAGAACTCATCAATGCAACCTTACCGGTGGGTTCATATAGCGTCAGTTGGGATGGAACAGATGATCACGGCAACCGACTGGCAAGCGGGATGTATTTTTGCCAGCTTTGTGCAGGAGAGAAAACCAAGACATCAAAGATGGTTCTGATGAAGTAACCAGAAAACAAGTCAAGGAGATTCCCGCACCCCAGCTCACCTGTTAGTGGCTGGGGTGATGTCTAGGCATCTTTAAGTTTGGCCGAGAATTTGGGTTTTGCAAAATATATGAAGATCTTTGCGAATCGTTTTTTTTCTTGACATGTTTGGAAGAGTCTCATATAATAGCAACGTAACAATCAGTTAGCGACAGCTTGGACGATGTGAGAAACGGCATGAGATTTGCTGAGAGTAGATAGCAGATTGACAGTTCAGATGGCATTGGGAAAGAAAGGAGGGAAGAAATGCTAAGGAAGCTCAGAAGCTTCTTCAAAGATGAAAGAGGAGAGGACATGATTGAATATGCTCTTCTGTCTTCTTTGGTCGCCGTGTTTTTGGTTGCTATTCTGCTGCTTTTGGGACCGGCTATTCAGGCTCTCTTTCAGACGGTTGTCGACGCCTTTTAGTAAAAAGCTGCGATCAGCTTGGACGGAGTGGGAAACGGCACTATTTTTACTGACTGTGGCCCAGGATGACAGTTCGGAAATTTTATCCTGAAAAGAAAGGAGGGATGAGGAAATGCTAAGAAAGCTGAGAAACCTTTTCAGAGACGAAAGAGGACAGGACATGATTGAGTATGCCCTGCTATCTTCTATGATAGCCGTATTTCTGATTGCGATTCTACTGCTTTTGGGACCGGCTATTCAAGCTGTCTTTCAGGCAGTTATCGATGCACTGTAGCCTTTAGAGAGCGTAACTTGCCAGAGGATGGTATTTGTAAACACCTTGATATTTTATCTGGTGAGCAAATGGAGAAAAAATGAAGTTATCACATATCTCAAATGAACCGATTATTCTTATGGTAGGACTGTTAGTTTTGCTCGCCATGTATTCGGATTTGCGCTGGCGCAGGATACCGAACTGTCTTACCCTTCCAGCTATTGCCCTCGGGTTCTTCTTGAACTTTCTGGGCAATAGCTGGAACGGGCTAATTTTTGCATTCCTGGGTTTTTTGGTGGGGATGGGTCTTTTTATCTTGCCTTATTTTTTGGGTGTTATGGGAGGTGGAGATGTCAAATTGATGGGAGCCTTAGGCGCGTTATTGGGAAGTTATTCTATTTTGAATATATTTCTGTTTGCCACTTTGGCGGGCGGAGCAATTGCAATTGTGGTGGCGATCGCAAACAAGAATTTGGTTGACACGTTTAAAAAAGTATGGTTACTTATAAAATGTATTTTTCTGTTTCGTGCGCCCTCGGCTGGCGTAGGTCTTTTCAAGAAGAGCATAGGGATCCCTTATGGCTTAGCCATTGGTGCAGGAACATTCGTTTACCTGATTGCAGGAAACATAGTTTAATAAGGATTTGTGTATGGTGAAAACGAGAAGACTATTTCTTAAAGACAAAGATGGTCAGTCTTTAATTGAATTTGCTCTGGTTCTGCCGATATTACTGTTGGTCGTATTCGGAATAACCGAGCTCGGCAGAGCCATCATGGTCACCAGCGTCCTTAACGCCGCCTCCCGGGAAGGGGCCCGGTTGGCCGCAGTTTCCACTGAAGGCGATAGCCTGTCGGTCCAGGGCAAAGTTCTGGAAATTTTAGACGCAGCAAACCCGCCAATTGTTGCTAAAGAGATAACGATTCGCTATGTACTTGATCAAGATATTGTGGAGGTCACGGTCACTACAGAATTCGAGGTTGTAGGTGGTGGGATATTTGGGATATTTGACCTCATTATACCAGACCCCTTCCTACTGACGGGAAGAACGGTTATGAGGTACATAACTTCTTGATGGGCAATTGCCCTTGTGGACTCAAAAGCCAGAGCGCTGCGTATGAAAGTCGCATTGTTGAGCCAGCCTGGCACAGCCCACAGAATCTTGATACTGAACGGGAATTAACCTTTGTCCTAACAGGCAGAGTTGAAAATGAAAAAACTATTTCGTAAAGACAAAGATGGCCAATCCTTGATTGAATTCGCTTTGGTTTTGCCCATATTGCTGCTGGTATTATTCGGAATAGCTGAGTTCGGCAGAGCCATCATGGTCAAGAATATTCTCCACACCGCTTCCCGGGAAGGGGCGAGGTTAGGCGTGGTGCTCCCTGTAGACGAGAACTTCGAGGTTCAAGTTTTCGACAGAGTTCAGCAGGTTTTAGGAGCAGCAAGCCTCGAAGTGGCCGGAGATGCCATAACGATTCAGACGCCTTCTGAGGGTGACCCCAGCGTGAGAGTCACGATCACCTATGACTTCGACCTATTGACCGGAGGGCTATTCGACGCCATTGTTCCTGAACGCTTCTTCACGCTAACAGGGACTACGGTGATGAAGTATGAAGGAGGATTCGAGTAAAAAAAAGGTTAACTTCAGCAGGCTTCTGCCCGATTTGAAGGAGGTGATTGATTTATGAGAAGGATAGGAATTTTTATAGTTGTCGTTCTAGCCATCGCCTTTGCTGTTGCTGCCAGCGGGCTGACTTATATTTATCTGAAGAGCGCATCCGCAGAAAAAGGCTTAGACCTCGAGCCAGTGGTGGTAGCAGTCAGGGACCTAACCTTCGGAGAGGTACTGGAAGGGGATGATATGAGGGTAGTCCTGTTCCCCAAGGGGAGTGTTGCTAAAGGCTCCTACGCGGTTAAGGACAGCCTTTTGGGTCAGGTCACCAAAGTGTTTCTGATGGAGAATGAGCCGATTTTGGATTCAAAGCTCTCCTCCAAGGGTGGAGGTCTTTCACTTTTGATCAGCCCAAGCAAAAGGGCCTCGTCCATTGAAGTAGATAAGTTCTCCGGGGTCTCAGGCTTTATCCTTCCCGGGGATAGAGTGGATGTTATATTGACAGTTGACCGTCCGGATAAATCCAGAGACGCCGTTGCCAAAACCATCCTCCAAAATGTCGAGGTATTAGCAGCTGGCGAGAAGACCCAAGAGAAGGGCAACAAGGTCATCACTGTCCAATCAGTAACTTTGCTGGTCGATCCTGAAGGAGCACAAGATTTGGCCCTGGCGACCAACGAGGGAAAACTCCATTTGGCTTTGAGAAATCCGACAGATGATGAGATCGTGACTGTTGACCCGGTTACCAAAAGTGGAATATTACAAGAGAAAAAACCGAAGACCCAGGTGATTTATAGAGATCGAATAAAGGAGGTTGTTAAGGAGCCGGAAAGGCCTGACTCTCTCACAGTGATCAAGGGAGCCACCAAGAAAAAAGAGGCTCCAGCAATGACCGAAGAGGAAGAGTCGAAGATGTAGAACCTTGGTCATCTGAGGTTCACATGGGAATCAACCTTTCGAAAGGAGAGTGAAATTGAAAAAAAAAGCTAAAATTAGAACCGGGGGATTTTTGGTTTTAGCAATAGTGGCTTTTCTTTTTGTGTTTTTTGCGAGTAACTTAAGAGCCGAACAGCTCCTTTTGCGAGTGGTAAAGGGCAAATCCATTGTCTTGAATTATCGCGAGAAAATCGAGACCGTTTCTTTGGCCAATGAGGATATAGCCGATGTGGTCTCTGTCACCCCCACTGAGCTGGTTGTCATCGGTAAGGAGGTGGGCATGACCTCTTTGATAGTGTGGGGTGAATCTAAAAAACATACTATTTATGATATAAAAGTGGATCGCGCTATCTCCGGACAGCAGGTGGTTCTGGAGGTGCAGGTGGCAGAGGTAAATAAATCAGCCTTAGGCGAGTATGGGCTTGACTTTCTGATGGTTGACTCAGATCCCAGCCACATAAGGAAAGGTGACAAGATATTAGGGACCTATGCTGGCCAGGTGACCAGCCCTGATCCGGAAAGTCGCGAATTATTTGCGCAGGATGGGATCACCGGGGTTATAAAATGGCTCGGCGATAAAAGAGAATTCTCAACGATTTTTAAAGCATTACAGCAAAAAGGTGATTTGAAGCTTTTAGCCAATCCCCATCTTCTCTGTTTGAGCGGTGAGGAAGCCAGTTTTCTGGTGGGGGGGGAAGTTCCGGTTCCCATTGCTCAGACAGCGACGGCGGCTGGGGCTCCCTCCGTTAGCATTGAGTGGAAAGAATACGGGGTTAGATTAGATTTCCTGCCGACCATCGTCGACACTAACCTGATCAACTTGAAGATTACCCCAGAGGTCTCAAGTTTGGACTGGGCCAATGCGGTCTCATTTGCCGGGTGGGACATACCTGCTCTCCGCACCCGCAAGGCAGATGCAACCGTGGAGTTGAATTCTGAGCAGTCGGTCGTCTTGGGAGGGCTTCTATCCACAGAAGAGACCAAAACCATAAAGAGGGTTCCCATTTTAGGTCATATTCCCATACTCAATTTCTTTTTCTCAAGAAAAGAGACCACCAAATCAGAAACCGAACTTTTGATTATTGTTTCTCCCAGAATCATCTCCTCGGTAGCCGAGGAAGTCATACCTCCCCTTCCCTGGGAAAAGCAAGAGAAAAGTGAAGAGGAGTCCACAGATGAACAAGGGGAGGAGGGATAGGAGGATTTGGTCATGCAGTTTCTAAGAAGACTTTTGAGGGATGAAAAAGGGGCATCCTTGATAGTGGTGGCCGTAGCTATAGTGGTGATCTTTGGCTTTGCGGTGTTGGCCATAGATCTCTCTCTGATCCAGTTAGCCAAGGT
>Ga0209636_10008761_pt1 | contig 10309 bp, 4 predicted proteins | sample DeeMarSWOR152_54_FD_187464 | JGI IMG/M metagenome (GOLD analysis project Ga0209636, IMG submission 187464) | Marine sediment microbial communities from White Oak River estuary, North Carolina - WOR-1-52-54 (SPAdes) (version 2) | ecosystem: Environmental > Aquatic > Marine > Intertidal zone >... | reverse complement strand
AGCAGTAGTTAAACGATTGACTGAAAATGATCCACGTATGTTATACACCGAAATTCGAGAAGTACCTAAAGGAAAACAGGTTTATCCTCCATTAGGAAGGACATTTTTAGCAAAACTTCATTCTAACCCCATAAAAAGCTTTAGAGTGGATGTTGTGCTTCAGAAGCAGCAAAAAATTGAAACAATTCTCTCCCATTTAGCTTATTATTCGATGATTGATAGTTTTCCTGGGTACCCTTTTCCTTTAGTTGACGCTCACAACATTGCTGCCTTGGTTCGACGAGTTCCAGATATGTATAACCATGAATTGGTCGAAGCTGCTACTACTCTTGGTATCGAAGATGAATTACTTCAATATCTTATAATCCATGAACGAATTGAAAGAGACCCCTTTCATCGACATTTAGATGATATCACCCGTTGAATGAAAAAGGAGAATAAAAAGATGGAAGAAACAGATAGCTCCACAAGCTCGGATGAGATTCTTGGAGAAGTAATTTCAGGGGCTGTAAGTTCCACAATTCAATTGAAACTGAAAACTGATAGCGAGGAAGTAAGAATAGGATATCCTGCAGTTGTTGAAGGTAATAAATATGATTTCTTTTGTATTATAGCTGATATTTCCTTTCCTACAAGTAATGCGGTAACAATGTTAGCAAATGCGGAGAAATTACGAAGTACAATTCCTATGACCTCCATTGAAACTGCTCGTGGACGTACTTTCTATAGTACAGCAGAATTACAATGTGTCCAGATGATAGATAAAGAGACGAATAAAACATTTTCATTTGAGACCCTTCCTCCATATTTCTCATCTGGTCGTTTCGCCAATGAAGACGATGTGAATAGAGTTTATCAAACTGATCTTCCAGAATACTCACAATCAGTGGGAACATTACGAGGTGTCGAAGGGTTTGAGATTCCAATTGATTTTCAAGAATTGGTTCAAGTGCCTTTTGGAATCTTTGGCCGAACCCATTCTGGGAAGACTTTTCTCAATAAGATCATTCTAGGAAATATTCTTCAACTTGGGGTCGCTCAAATCTTGGTTTTTGACATGCAATCAGAATACGGTTGGCGAAGTCGTGCTGACCAGTCAGCTGGACTCAAATTCTTCTTTGAAGACAAAATCACCCTGCTAGGATTAGATCCAAAAACAAGTAAAAATCTCGATGAAGTTTTATACCTAGGAGAAGATGAGATTACACCACAGGATATAATTGTTGCGTTTCAAGATCTTAGTCCCGCGATGAAGGATGCAATTCATGAAATCAATAGACACCGAGGTGGTCAAACATTAGTAGAGGCGATCGCAAATGCACCTATTGCTGATCCTAATCCATTTCAAGCGACCCGAGGTACCTTAAGCGCGCTAAGCAGACGTATTGCTCGTTTAGAACGGCTAGAATTTATTGTTTCTCCAGGAAAAGGAACTTTAAACAAAGTTTTAACCTATTTAAAAGCTGGTCAGTCCATTGTCGTTGATTTTGGTAAATATGGAGCAGACTTCTTCGCATACCTATTTGTAGCAAATATACTTTCAAGACGTCTGTATCAAGCTTATAGTGAAATGGTCGATATGGCAGAATATCCCCATTTAGTAGTGCTTCTTGAGGAAGCTCATAAGTTCCTAGACCCATCAATTGCCAGAGGAACAATTTTTGATCGCTTAGCTCGAGAAATGAGAAAATTTAAATTAGTTTTAGCAATGGTAGATCAACGTCCTTCAAGAATTGATCCTGAAATTTTGTCCCAGTTAGCAAATCGATTCATTCTTTCGTTAAATGATCCAAAAGATATTACAGGAGCTCTTTCAGGCCCTGTAGATCCTGCAGCTTGGCGTGCTATCGTGAAAGCAATGCCACCACGGACTGTCTTAATGTTTGGGGATGCAATTAAGGCACCCACCGCTATGGATGTCCTAGAATACAGTGATCAGACTATGACCCACAAATGGAAAGTAACACATACAAGCACCCGCTTAAAACAAAAACTACAAGAAATGTCTGATGAAGAAAAGAGTGACCTGTTTAAGCCAAAATAGCCAGCTGATCAATGATGGCAAAAATCTTATTCGTCTCTGATGTTCATATAGGTATTAGATATCCTTATCGTGTTAATCTTCGAACTGGGATAAGCGAACGAACAATGGATTTCATTGAAGCATTAGTTCGTGTTGTCAAATATGCAATAAAAGAACAAATAGATATCTTTGTTATTTCAGGGGATTTATACGATCGTGTGACTATTGGCCCCACATTATTACGTCAGGTAAGGGAAAAAATCTGGCAACCACTACTTAATCATAGAATTCCAATCGTCTTAGTAGGAGGGAATCATGATTCTCCTCAGATTTTTGAGAAAGGATCTCCTTTTGGTGAGATCTCAATTATTCCTAATAGCTATGCAGTTAGATGGCCTCAATCGCAAAAAGTTAAAGCACGAAACACAGAAGAGGAAATCGGATTCGTTCTCCTTCCCTACATGACAGCTACTCAGGCTGTAGCATATGCAGAGGAACGGATCGGGGAAGAGATCGAACGAGGCCAACATATGATTCGTAGTCAGCAGTTATTTCGTGATTGGATTAAACATGAAGTGAAAATGCTTGACACAAAGATTAAATTCATTGTTGGGCATTTCTATGTAAAGGGATCGAAAATTGGCATAATTCCTTATCCTGATCAGTTACCACATGAGTTCATCTTTAAGAAAGATATGCTTCCGCTAGAAGAGATTGACCTCGCAGTCTTTGGCCATATTCATACAACACAAGTATTGTTTAATGGTAAAGTATTAGTTCCTGGATCTCTGGAACGAGTGGATTTCGGTGAAACAACAGAAGATAAAGGATTTTATGTCTATAATACAAATACGAAGAAATTAGATTTTGTTTCAAACAATCCTCGTCCATTACTAAGGAAGTTCATAGAGGTTCTTCAAGATACTCAAAATCCAACTGATTTCATTCTTAAGCATCTTCCCCAGGAATTTGATAATGCGATTGTACGCCTTGACATTCAAATCTCTTCTTTACTTAAAAAACGTGTGATTCTGCCCCGAATTCATCAAACTCTAGAAGAACGAGCATTTCATTATGAGATTAATTGGAATACCTCAGAAACAATTAGAGAAATTGTAATATCAGATTTAATCTTAGATCCTTTAGTATTATTTGCTGAATTCGTATCAGAACAATATAATGACTATCCTTACATGAAAGAACTTCGTCAAAAGGGTTTAGAAATCTTAGATGCCGCTATCTCAAAAGTGGAGGAAGAAAAATGAGTACTCAAGCACGAACTGGGCTAGGATTTGATCTCCAGAAAATTGAACTGTATCGGTTCATGAACTACCAAACACCTGTAAAGTTTGATTTTGAAGCGCCTTATATTGTAATTGCAGGACAAACTGGTTCTGGAAAGACTACAATCCTAGATGCCCTGACATTTGCCCTCTTTGGTAAGAGTTCCCGATTAGATTTAAGAAATGTGAAGATTGAAGACATTTGCAAGAAAAATGGAAAGGTTATTTGCCAATTTATAACAGGAAATAATGTTATCCGAATAAAGCGTGGACGAGATAATCGGGGAAAGAGCTACCTTGAACTCTTCATTGATGGGAAACGAGTTCCAGGAAAAATTCCAGAATTAAACGAGAAAATTCGATCAACTATACTTGGAATGAACTATCAGTCTTTTGTAAATTCAACAATCATTCGTCAGGATGAAATGAAAGCCCTTGGTTCAAAATCATCCACAGAGAGATTGAGAACTCTACAAAACTTATTTAGGTTAGATATTTTTGAAAAGGCGATTAAAGACACACAGAAACGATTGCAAGAAGTAACGAATGAGAAAAACCAGAAAGAGGGGGAGTTAAAAGTGAAAAAGGAAGAGGTATTAAAAGTAAACCAGATGGAGACCGATTTAGCAGAGCTTAAACCTCAATTGACTTCCTATAAGAAGAAACATAACACTTTGAGCCAAATTATTGAAGAACTACAGAAAAAAGAAGAACATCAACGGTCTAAATTAGAGAAATATCAAGCTTTACAAGGATCAGAAATAAGGGCCCAAACTCGACTAAAGGCATATCTAAAAGACCTCGCAGAAGCAAATGCTGAGTTACGAAAATATCAAGAACTTCAAAAACAGCTTCTAGAATTAGAAACCCAAACCAAAGAAATAAAGAATCTGGAAGAGGAAATATCAAGATTAGAAAGTATTAAAAGAGATTATGAACTAATTGAAAACCATTTAGAAACTTTAGAAAAGAAAAAAACCAATAGAGAAAACAATTTGAAAAAGGATTTGAAGAAAAAGCTTGATCGACTCAAAAAGGAACAGGATAGAACAAAAAATCTAAGTACGACCATTGATCACGAAGCAGCCTTTAAACTTCTCAATCAAGAAGGAAGGCTACTAGAACGGATCCAACGGATATCGTTAGAACAGTCTTGGAACCTTACTGAAAGAATCTTGGAAGAAATACATGAGGAACAGCTTCAAGCTAGGCAGGATTTAAAAGATTTACAAACAGAAAAGAAAAAAATCAATAAAGACTCTTTCATTCTTTCAGAAATTTCACAACGAATCACGGAGCTTGAAGAAGAGGTAAATGAGCTTGAAAATCGGTTGAAACGAGAAAGAGAAGCTGACGAAAAAGAACTGCTTAGAGAGAAAGCAAAATTAGAGAAACTTGATTTTTCTCCTGAAAAAAACCAAAATTTGATCACCTTGCAAGATAAATATAAATCTAATCAAATTCTTAATGAAGAATATGCAAGAATCAAACAAAAAGCTGAAAATGAAGTTGATCCTACCTCTAAGATTACTACCATTAAAAAAGGGGTGAAAGAACTAGAAACAGAAATTGAGGATTATCAAAGTAGACAAAAAGGCTTTGCATCGTTCAAGAAGGAGTATGATAACCTATTAACGGAATTAGAGAATAAAAAGAAAGAAGAAAGAACAATTGATAAGACAATAACTCTATTAGAAGAACGAATGAAAAATCTATCTCAAATGATCACAGAACTAAAACAACTTGAACCTGAAGTAAAAGTATTAGAGAAGACAATCAAAGGACTAGTAAAGGAAGAAGAAATCTTTGAGAAACTGAAGAATGAAGTCTTTCACACCAAGGGGGCACCGTTTTATGCTATAAATAAAGTGTTACCAAGATTAGGAAGACGTGCCTCTTTCATTTTAGCCGAGCTAACCAATAACAGATTCTCTCACATTCAATTGCAAAAAATTGAGGCTGGGAGTCAGGGGATGGGATTTGAAATATTAATAAAGGTTCAAGACGGAGTTCGTGATGTCGCAACATTCTCAGGTGGGGAACGAACGCAAATTAACGCAGCATTACGGTTGGCTATTAGTGAAGAAATTTCTGAACTCGGTCAAGTTGAGAGAACTGCTAGTACTAGTAAAAAGACCTTGTTTATTGATGAGGGAGATTTGGGCTCACTTGATACCTTAGAAGCACAACAGGCATTTGTTAAGAAACTCTTTCAACTAACAAATCGGTTTAAAATCATTTTGATTACCCACATCCAAGAGATTGCAGACCAATTCCCTCATTCTATAAGTATTACCCGAGATAGCTATGGTCGGTCTATAAAAGAAGAAGAGGCAAGATCATAGTGAATTAGTATGAAAATTAAACAATTTCTCCACGAGATAGAGGCAAACTCCTCTTATCGACAACAGATGATATTTGAAACAACGATTCCAGCTAGGTTAGCAAAATACGGAACTCTTGATTTTAAATTAGAACCAGAATTGGCCGAGTGGTTAAAAGAAAACCAGTTAAAATTATATTCCCATCAAACTGAAGCATTAAATGCTATTCACAAAGGAAAAAATGTAGTGATAACAACACCTACAGCTTCAGGAAAAACATTGATTTTTTCTCTTTCCGTTGCAAATGCAGTAGCTCGAAGACGAGCAGTGACCGCATTGTTCCTTTATCCAACAAAAGCTCTTGCAAACGACCAATTAAAAAAACTAGAAGAATTAAACCAAGTATTAAATGGACGATTACGTCCCTATATTTATGATGGAGATACACCCTCTGAACAAAGGCCTAGGATTCGTAATTTTGCTCACGTGATTATCTCTAATCCGTATGCTTTGCATCAATACTTAGATTGGCATCATAAATGGGATAGATTTTTTAGAAATTTAAGGTATATCGTAATAGACGAAGCGCACCAGTATAGAGGAGTTTTTGGGTCCAATGTTGCTCAATTGATACGAAGGTTAAATCGAATTATTGACTACTATGGATCCACACCTCAGTTTATTCTCTCCTCTGCAACAATTAATAATCCTGAAGAGTTTATTACAAAACTTATTGGAAAACCAATTGAAATAATTAAGGAAGATGGAGCAGAATACGGTGTAAAACATCTTGTATTATGGAATCCTCCCTTTATAGACCGATACAAGCTGAAAAGGCGTTCACCCCATCAGGAAACTCGTGATTTATTAATTCAACATCTTAAAATTAACTATCAAACACTTTGTTTCACACTGTCTCGACGGATGGCTGAACTCATCTCAATGTGGACAAGACAAGATCTTAGAAACCATGAACTAGATTATAGCAAAGTAATGTCCTATCGGGCTGGCTATCGTCCTTTAGAACGTCGTAAAATTGAGAATAAATTACGTAATCGCGAGATCCAAGCTGTTGTTTCTACCAACGCACTAGAAGTTGGAATAGATATTGGTAATCTAGATGCAGTGATCCTATCAGGGTTCCCAGGCACCATAATTTCCACTTGGCAACAAATTGGTCGTGTTGGAAGGACTCTCCGACCTTCGTTGGCAACTTTAGTTCTCTTTGAAGATCCTCTACAACAATTTCTTGGTAAACATCCTGACTACTTCTTAGGAAAAAATCCTGAAAATGCAATTATTGATCTTGAGAATCCCTATATTCTGAAAGGCCATATACTTTGTGCTGCTGCGGAACTTCCTCTGTCACTCAAGGAGATTCAAAAAATTTGGGGAGACAACGGGAAAATTATTGCTCAAGAGTTACGAGAGGAAGAATTAATCGAGATAGTTCCCGCTGGGTTAACTAGTAGCTCTACTAAAAGACCAGCATCTGTGGTTAGCCTTAATGCTGCGTTTACGGATAGTATTGAAGTTATAGTTCGAGGAAGTCTCTTAGAAACTATGAGTATCCCGCAAGCTTATCGTGAGGCTCATGAAGGTGCTATCCTCATTCACCAAGGAGAGACTTATTTGGTAGAAAACTTGAACCTCCCAAAAAAGCAAGCTGTTGTTTCCCCCATTGAAGTTGATTATTATACAGAAGCAATGAGCACTTCAGAGGTAACAGTATTAAAGACACTCAAAAGCAAGGACATAGGGTTTCCACTTTTCTTCGGGCAAGTGAAAGTTACCGAAACGTATCATTCATATCGGAAAAAAACCTTTGATGAAATTCTAGAGATCTTACCACTAGACTTACCGACTCTAGAATTTATAACGAAAGCTCTTTGGATCGAAATACCTCAGGATGTTATTAATAGTATCCAACTTGATAAACTCGATTTTCCCGGGGGAATTCATGCAATGGAGCATGCCACAATTGCATTATCTCCCATGTATGCTATGTGTGATCGTTGGGACATTGGTGGAACTTCCTATCCTAGTTATCCTGTTGACGGGAAAGCAAAGGTGTTTATTTATGACGGATTTCCTGGAGGAATAGGGATCTCCGAACGAATTTTTATCAAATGTGATATTTTACTCAAAAACGTTTTAAACCTTATTAAAGACTGTGAATGCAAGGAAGGGTGTCCAAGTTGTATACAATCACCCAAATGCGGCAATGATAACTTCCCACTTGACAAGAAGGTTGCAATCATGATTTTAGAATCATTTCTACTATTTAATGAGAAATTAAATTGAAAAACATCCCCCAAAACACCAGTAAAGATAGATAATTAACTCAAAGCAACGACGATTGGAAAGCTTTCTTCCTGAAGAAATCTATTTGTAAATAATCCTCAATACAGTAAGTTTATTCTAGAGTATTTTTAAAAGATAAATTGACTCCACACGTACTACAGTACTTTGCTTCGGGAACAACCATTGCACCACAGTTGTGGCAAAATTTCCTCGTTAGAGGTAGCTTCTTGGGACTTGGAGGGTGATATTGAGTAGAGTATGTACTAAAAACTGAATAGGGAGATGTTCGATAGCTTGTTCTTTTTTGTATGATGATAACAACGCCTATAACAACAGCCATGGCAATGACTCCGAACAAGACAAGAAAAAAGGGATCAATGTCGAGATAAAAAGAAGTACTAATAAGAAAGAAAACAACCTCAATATCATAATTTCCTTGTGTATCACGAAGGAAGATTAGAAAAAAATATAATTGATTATTAATCTCTAATTCATACTCCTCATCTGGTAAAGGAATTGGCTGGTCAGGAACAATAAATGATCCAATATTTTCACTTTTGTTTAACGTAGATCGAGGTATTTCGAAATAATCCAAGACTGTCCGATCAACAAACCACAAGTAATAATGGATTAGCTGTACATGCACCGTAAACTCATGACTGTTAGTATCCTGCCCTATTAAACGTAGCTCAACAGTTTCCCCAGAATTCCAAATTGGAATGTCTGCTGAAGTTTCGATATCTCTATAATAATCAATGGATTGCCCTCTAATCGTACTTTTTATGCTAAATGTCGGTTCAGGATCAGGAATGATGAAAAATCCTCGCTTGGTTTTTAATAAAACTGTAGAATTCTCTCTTTTGACCCAAATTTGGATTTCATATGAATAATATCCTGTTGAAAAATCGGTTGGAACAGGCCAGTAAAGAGATTGTTGCGTATCAGAATCAATTGAAAATGCAGTTTCGTTGACTATCTCCTCCAGAGTATCGAGAGGGGGAATAATAACATCAAGAGTGTCTTCAAGCTGATTAGAAACTAAGAGAATAGATTGTACCGAACTGGAAACAGAATGAATAATGGAAATATTAATTCCCTCATCTATAACATAGTCATATGAGTCTTCATCAGTCCAAGATGGTAAAATTACGTTAGAAGAGGCCAAGAAATCTATTTGAAGTTCATCGACTTCAGGAAGATCACTAAAATCAAAAAAGTCGAACTCTTTCAGTGTTCCTTGTCCATTCTGAATAGAAATAGATATCTTTTGATTTGATTTTTCTCCGATAGTAACAACCAAACGATGGTGTTTTAGTGTCGTATTATAGATCAATGAATCCTCTAAAAAGCTGCCATTTGAAAAGGTAATTTTTGCAGAAAGAGGTGAAATATCAGAGTAATAAGCTGAAATCTCTAGCTGACGATTTCCAGGGGAAATTCGCGAGTTGACTGTCAACCCATTTTCAGGCTTTAACCAATTAAAAATATTACTTACAAAATTCTGACCATCATCGGTCGAGAGAAAAGATGAATAAAGCCAAGGTTCACTTCCTATGATCAATACTTTACCTTTGTCACTCGGTTCATATGCTGCTGTCACTAGATAGGATTGTTCCATAACCCAGGCTTGATACTTTAAAGTGAGATCATTTTGATTATCTGTGAAAGCCGTACCCATCTGGAAGGGAATTTTATTGACTTCTTCAAATAACGGGTTTCCTTCCTCCCATTTTACTACTTTTTGGGGAGATAATGGGATAGTATTACGATCTCTACCATTATCTGTGTAGTTTGCAAGATCTAACCGATTGGTGAAATTCACAGGAATACCCAGATCTGCTGAAAGTCGTGAATAGGCGTCAAGATTGAAATATGGAAAAGCAGAGGTTACTAAGAGTATGGATCCGCCTTGATTGTGAAATTTGGAAATAGAGTTAAGTTCTTCCTCACTTATGGGGTATTCTAAATCAGTAAGTACCAAAATATTGTTTTGTGACAAGTTTTGCCAAGTTAGGGTACTCTCGTACTCATTCACATCGAATTGTAAATTGGATACAAGAAACTCATCTAACGCTCTATAATTGAAAAAAGTTGAATCGTCCTTACCAGTATAATACGTATCCCAATATATTTTCGAGTTGGGGTTACGTATAGTGAAATTAAGAGGAATCACATGCTTAGAGTCGTAAAAAGTGTAAGTGAGGTTTCCAAGATAGATGCCTGGAGCAGTATTCAACGGAATGGTTAAGTTTAATGATTTTTCAAAATAACCAGCTGCGGATTGGACTTGTAGAGATCTATTAAACTCGATAAACTTTTCAACAGATTCAGAAATTTCCCAAGAAATAGTACCCCCAATTCCTGTGATAAATGAA
>Ga0209636_10008760_pt1 | contig 10309 bp, 4 predicted proteins | sample DeeMarSWOR152_54_FD_187464 | JGI IMG/M metagenome (GOLD analysis project Ga0209636, IMG submission 187464) | Marine sediment microbial communities from White Oak River estuary, North Carolina - WOR-1-52-54 (SPAdes) (version 2) | ecosystem: Environmental > Aquatic > Marine > Intertidal zone >... | reverse complement strand
GGCTTTTTGCCGTTGGTATTTTTCTTACCGAGAATCCGGGTGGGGTGCCGGTGGGCGACTACTGTGCCGTTAACTCTGTGCAAATGCGCTTTTGAAAAGTAAATATAGGGCAGCAGCAATAGTTGTGCAGACATAAATAGGCATACTGAAAACCGCAGAAATTTTCTCAAGAGATTACTTATTTTCTTAAGAATCATTTAAAGTACACTTCCAGAAGAATAGGAATAATTCGACAGATAAACAAAATTTGAGAATAGTTTATAAAATTAGTATCGATCTCTATTTAATTCTTAAAGTCTTAATTGGTTTTTGTCAATAGAGCGTTGATTATTCTAAAAACAGTAAAAGAAGGGTTTGCCCTTTAGGAGCAAACCCTTTCTCTTCACAGCGGGCCATGGTTGACTATTTTAAACTTTTTTGCATCCCTGCCTGAGGAAATCGTTTCCCTTCTTGAACAGACTATGGCTTGCATCATTGTGAAAGATTCAGTATGATCTCCATTCACTTCAATATGTTAAACAGTTAAAACTAAAGAGTGCACCATAAGCTTTTAAGATAAAATTCATCCACCACACAAAGAATTTCTAAAAAGCTCTAAAAGATACGATAGGAGTAATATATCTCAGTATAGAAACTATTTAGATATTACCTTCCAATATATTGCAGAAAAGATAGTTAGCTGTATTTTTGTAAAGATATTTTTAAACTTCTTTTGGTGGCAAAAGAAGCAAAACCATTTCTTTTATAACTAAAAGCGGCTCAAGTGACTGTTCGGGAAAAAACTGGTGGCATCCGGGGATCAAGCTTTTGGGCGGTTTTCCCAACCATAACCAAAACGATCTCCCGGTTGCCGAAATACATTGACTATCTCAAACTACTACCTAAACCAATATACAAGAAACAAAAGTTAATCCTGGCACCCGGGAGCTTTTACTCCGCTTCGCCGAGGTCGCCTGATTCTCACTTGCCTATGACAAGTGAGAATCAATGGCATGCCGGAGCGTTGTACATATATCAGGGCATTCATGGAAAGTACTTGTATTCTACACGCTCCTCTATCAAAGCTCTCAGGTTACAGGACTATTCAAAGCCCGCTTTTTCTCAGACGAAAATATACATCCAGTTTACATCCAGGTTACTTTAAATCCACCGTATATTGTTCGGCCAATATAAGGTGCCCACATAAAGGCAGCGTCGTCGGGACGTTTATCCTCCTGTACATAGTCGAACAGGTTTTTCGCTCCCGCATAGAAAGAGACTTCATGAGAGAGTTTCCTGGATATTCTGGGATTAATCACCACAAAGGGAGCGGTCTGCTTAATCTCCGAGGGGGCCGCCCCTTCGTAGAAATAGTCAATGTACAATCTGCCGGTAAAAACGCAGTCCAATACAAGATTCCATTCACCCGGATTATACTCCAGCTTGAGGCCTCCGGTAACTCTTGGCACGCGAGGGATGTATTTGCTGTTTTTACCAGCCCTATTATATTTGGACCACCATTGGTTAAATAATTCAGTGCCTTCTTCTTCTCCATATTCCTCCTGCCATGCGGCAAGATAATCCTCACGGCTCATCAGCCAGTCCTCTCGTATTTCCTTGTACTGGGCATCAGTAAAAGTAAAGTTGAGCCCGAGGGTCAGGTCTTTTGCCAAAAGCGACCGGAAGCCCAGCTCTATTCCCTGAGTATAAGCATCGCCTATGTTCTGCCACATATAATCATAGCCTCTGCTTTTAAGGTTGCTGGTGGCGTCAACAAAGCCTATCTTGTGCGCAAGGTTGGTGCGGAAGATGTTGGCGTTTACTACGCACCTATCCGAAAGATAATCTACGCCGAGGTTGAAGCTTACAGACTTCTCCGGCTTGAGCCCTCCAGGCTTGTAGACCCTTGGAGAACCACTGCAAAGGTGTAAGTCCTCGCTGAAAGTGTAGGGAACCCTGAATCCCGTTCCCAGGCTGCTTCTGATGGTAAGCGAGGAGGTTGCTTTGTACATTATGGCCATCCTGGGGTTGATGGCATTTTCATTATAGGTGATTTCAGGGATGTCCAAACCTGCAACTTTACCGCTGCCGGCAAAGCTGTCTTTCGAGTGATGAGAATCGTATCTTACCCCTGCCACCAGCTCCAGATTATCAGTTATGGAGATCTCATCCTGCAGAAAAATCCCATAATCATCCCCGTGCTTTTCACTTAGAGACCTGTATGTATTGCCGCTCTCAAGCCCAAGCCCCGGGCTGTCTTCTATGATGCAGTACATACCCGACTCCTCCATCTCATCCCGGCGGAATTGAAATCCCGCTAATAATAGATGTCTTACAAAGGGATGAGAATAGCTGAGATCAGTAAAATAAATGTGCTCATCGGCAATGTAAGGCTTCAGCAAATAGGAGGGAGGATAGTTATCATCATGGGTAGCCATGTAATCACCCAAAAAAGTATCATTGGTTGCATTACGATTATGATTGCAATAGGAGAAGGCTATCCCGAATTGATTACCCAACGCAAAGTCCTTATTATAACCGATTGTTACTTCGTAACGCCTGGTATCGATAGCCTCGGAGGCCTCCCCGAAAGGGTTCTTCCAAACATCTTTTATCACATTTGCAGGATCTTCCGGGTCTGGCTTCTCCAACAGGCCTCCTTTCCGGCTCTCATCTATGGTGTTGGCGGTAACGCTGAATTCGTCATCTCCCAAAAGGCCGCTTACGGTTGCTCTCAGGCCAAGGGCCACATTATCGCTCCAAACCCGGTCGCTGATAAAATCGTTGTTTATATCGATTATATCGCCCGTGTTTTTCTGTGCGCTTATCATCACATCCATATCTCTTACTTTGGTGGACGCGTTTGCGGTGAAAATATTCGTGCCGTACTCACCCAACTGAATGGTCGCTTCTGCTGTGGACCTTCTGGTAGGACTCTTGGAAATGATATTAATCACCCCGGCAATGGCGCTTGAGCCGTAAAGTGCTGAGCCTGCGCCTTTTACTACCTCTATCCTGTCGATATTCGATGCTGGAATCTGCTGCAGTCCATATACCCCGGGCAGGCCGGAAAAGGTGGGCTTGCCGTCGATAAGCACCTGGACATGCCCGGACTCCAATCCCTGCATCCTCACAGTGCTGAAGTTGCAGTAGGAACATTGTTGTTCTACTCTTATTCCAGGAATACCTTCCAGGGCTTCATAAAAGTTCACCGCTCCTTTTGACTCAATATCCTCACTGGTGATAATCTCGGTGCGTACCGGAACGTCTCTGAGCAGCCTTTCCGTCCTTGTCCCGGTTATCGTTATCTGATCCATCTCGAAGATCGTTTGCTTGAGCACAAAATTCAATTCCACCACCTTACCCGCGAGGACATTCACTTTTCTTGTAGCACTTTTGTATCCTGTAACAGAGACAGTGATCTCGCGCTCACCGGCAGGGATATTGTGAATGTGGTAATGGCCGGTTTCTTTCGCCACAGCCCCAAGATTCAAACTCTTAACCTGAACCTGCGCTCCTTCCAGCAGATTTCCCTGCTCATCCCTTACCATCCCGTGGACTTCTCCAGTTTCCTGTGCTATAGGTGGCTGCCACCGTGGCCCGCGTGCCCTCACCCTGCCGTGAACTTCTCCAGTTTCCTGTGCTATAAGGTAGGCGGGCGATATAGCAAGCATTAAAAACCATATAATGCGCAGCATCTTTCTATCCTCCATATGCTTGTGAAATATTTGCAAACTGATACAATCGCACTTTGCCAGTCAAATATGCCAAACGCTTGCCGAAAGCTGGCCGGATGGCATCTTGAGACAATCAGCAAGCAGGGTTATTGGAACTGCTGGCTACTGCCGAGACTGGCAAATGCAATGAATCATTGGGAGGGGAAAAAGTTAGACTGTGCGCATGGCGGGAGGAGAACGTCCGGAGGGGAAAAAGACAAATATTTCGCCCTGTATTTCTTCTTTCAGCGGGGGCAGATATAATTCACAGGTAATGAATATGACAGGTTGATATTCAGTTGCCGGGATTCCCTGGCTTTTATTCTCATTCCAGAGATTGAATATCTCGGCCAGGGAGTGGTTGTGCCCGGCCAACGGCTTTTTGCCGTTGGTATTTTTCTTACCGAAAATCCGGGTGGGGTGCCAGTGGGCGACTATTGTGCCGTTAACTCTGTGCAAGTGCGCTTTGGAAAAGTAAATATAGGGCAGCAGCAATAGTTGTCCAGACAGAGACAGGCATACTGAGAACCGCAGGAATTTTCTCAAGAGATTATTTATTTTCTTAAGAATCATTTCAAGTACACTTCCAGAAGAAGAGCAATAATTTGGCAGATAAACAAATTTGAGAATAGTTTTTAGAATTATTATCGATCTCTATTTAAATTTTAAAGTCTTAATTGATCTTTGTCAAGTCTTAATCGGTTTTTGTCAATAAAGCGTTGATTACTCTAAAAACAGTAAAAGAAGGGTTTGCCCTTTCGGAGCAAACCCTTTCTATTCACGGCGGGCCATGGTTGACTATTTTAAAATTTCTGTAAATAATTTTTAGTCTTATCACCCCAGATAGAGTTTAAAATTTAATCATTTCAATAAAACCATCTTTCTTGTATGTGTAAAATTTCCTGAAACCAACCTGTATAAATAAACTCCACTGCTAAGACCACCAGCATCAAACTCAATAGAATACCTGCCAGGCGCTTTATACTCATCAACCAATGTTCTTATCAACTGCCCCCTGATATTTAAAACTTCTAATCTGACATCATAACTAAATGGAAACTCATATTGTATTGTAGTAGTAGGATTAAATGGGTTAGGATAGTTTTTTAAAAGCCAATATCCTTTGCTAATATCGTGTCCTTTGATAGGCTGAGCATCCTTATTCTCTGAATTTTCCGTGATGATAGGTTCATTTTGGCTTGAAGGAGGAATGGTATATGGAGTGTAAGATGAAATGGAACGAATAAAAAATCTGGAATAATTTAGTAGAGCAGGAATTATGGATTCTAATACAACACCTGATCCGTTAGTGAAAAAAAGATGCGACCGAGCCCCCAATTCTCTACTAAATACAATGGTTGCACTATCTGAATAAGAAAGATGATCCCCAAAAGATAATATCCTGGAGTTATTGTCGTACCTATCTGCTATCACTATCTCTGAGTTGCCTCCTTTTTCGCATACATAAACCAAGTTCTTCCCATCTGGAGAAATAACAGGATTACGGATTATGACTCTGTTTTCGGAGTAGGTGAGCCTATAAACAAAATAAGGGTTCGCTAGGTCTATTTCAGCTATGTAACTTCTCCTTCCTTCTTCCACAGTAACGAGCAATCTATCTTCTGGAGTCCACCTTACGCCAATATAAGCCCTTCCTTTATGAGGAGTTATCTTTATTTCTTCCTCGCCGCCTTCAACATAAATAGAACTACCTGCAACATATGCTAATTTCTTTTGATCAGTTGACATAGATGGAGAACTTTCGTCAAACTCAGATGTATTAGTAAGGGAGGCAACTTTTCCATTAGGTGAAACTCTAACAATTTCCCAGTTATTTCTTATATCTGTTGTGTCAAATGCAGCACATATAACATTCCCGGAGCTGTCCAGGTATATATCTTGAATAGAGACAAACCCTTTAGAGATTAATGAACCAGTAATGTCTGTAAGTTTATCACCACTACTCAGCATAAGATGATCTTTCCCTTTCTCATTATCATATAGAAGGAAAGCAAGCTTTGGGGCATCAGTCTCATTTGGTGGATTAGGCTGAGCAATTAAGTGAGGGCATACCAAGTGAGAAATATATCTTTTGGGGTTAGATATTAAGCCATTTGGGGTGTAAACTTGTTTATCGGATTGTGTGAATAATGCTAAGAAGCAGATTAAGTTTAAAGTAGCAAATGCCCTTCCTAAGGAAATAGTTTTTTTACTATTTAACAGAGGGCCATCGGTATTTTCATCCAAAATATCGGTAAGCCTATTCCTTGATTCTTTTTCTGGTTCCAAGGCTTTCATTTGACCTGTTCCCCCAAGAACCGTACCACTAATTATGAAAGAAATCAAGCATAGGATATAGGAATCTGAGTTTAGTTACGCATTCGTTCCACCATGATCCAATGCCCATCCCCATCCCCTGACTGGAAATACAAGAAGCAAGCGAGAAGTGAATCCCCGATGGCGGGACCGAGGCGACTTGAACTCGCACCCTCCGGCTTAATAGTCTAAAAGTTGATCCCTCTGGATTTTGATTGCCAATCCGTTACACTCTAAAATACAAGACTCTTTCTATAAGTCTACCCTAAATTACTCAAATTTGCAACTTCAGGGTTGGAAAATTAATTTATTACACAGTAAAAAGGGTATACCGTTTCCAGCAGACTCTTTTTATTAATGGCGGGTTATAGTTAACTATTTCTAAACTCGTATCTGATTTGCATGATGCTGATTTCAACTGTGCCTGCTTATTACGATCCGCTGAGGATTTTCAGCAGTTCCAGGAGATCGAAAATATCGGTTTTACCATCCCCATTCACATCTGTTTCCGGGCCGCCTTGGCCTATGCCAAGTACTTTCAACAATTCCAACAGATCAAAAATATCTACTGTTCCATTACTATCGACATCCCCAACGCCATCCGATCCGGGAGTCTCTATGGCCACACTCGTATTCCGAACTTTCATATCAATATTCTGCCCTTTGGGATCTCTGGCTACCAGATCGACAATTTCAAAGTCCGCCCTTGTGCCTGCCGGGGCGCTTGAGCGTACCCTTAAAGAGATCTCTGCTACTGTCCCGTTACCGAAGAAGCCCTCGCCAAGGTTGCTTATAAATTTTAAATCGGCTTTTCCAGGTTCGATAGATTTTGCGAGAGAAAAATCCGTAGTATCGACACCCTCAGCCGGGCGGGCCGAGAGAGCTTCAACCTGTAGTGAGTCATATGCAAGGGTGAAAGACAATCCATGTAAATTGGAAACCTGGTAATTATAGCCAACCTTGATTTGCAGTGGATAGGTTCTATCCGGGAATATCTTATTAGAGGATATAACAGGTGAAATCATCGGGATATTGACTTCGCTTTCTCCAGCCACAACTGCAAACATTGTTACTGCGTATGAAATATACTCGAAAGTAAGTGTATTTGCTTCAAGATCTCGGCTGATCACTTTCTGTCTAACCCATGTTTCGGTCAATGCGTCATAGCCCATAATGGCCAGATCTTTTTCCTCACTACCTGGCAACAACAGGTCTCCTTCATTGTAACTCGTTGTTATGTTCCATGGGAGACCGTCGCGGAAAAGGTTTTTGTCTACTGTTTGTGCAGAACTGAGATCCAGTCTCCATCCACGCCTTATGAGCGTGAATCCTTCGCCAGCATCCATTGGGCCTGGAGAAACCTCTACCGAATTCAATAAAAGCAGGTAGACCCCGGTTGCCATAGCTCCCATGGAAGTGGCTTCTATGGTAAGGATTCCGGAGGAAGATACTCGATGGAAATATTCGAATGCGAAGAATTCTCCGCAGGCTCACTCTCAGCCAAAATCTTACCGCTTTTGTCGTAAAGATATAGACGGGTTTCGAAATCATCGCTCAACATGTCTATATGCACCGAGTCGCCACTTTCTGCGCTGAGGGTATAAATATCGGCGTAACTGCCCTTTTGATAATGGCTTGGCATATCGCTGGAAGTCAGGGTAGCGCTAATAGTGGCACCATAAGAAATTACATCTTCATTTCGGTCATCAGAACTTGAACTTAGTGTCAGCTTGTAAGACCCTGTCTCAGCCAAATCGTAAGAGGTAACTTCGATGGTGTAATTCCCACTTGAACGCAGCTCGTAAGTTATTACAGACTGCGAGATGCTTTCATTGTAGTCATCATTGTAGTCAACCAGGTTACATGCAGGATCATACAGATAGAGATAGGTATCAAAAGCGCTGCTCACTAAATCTATCGTTACCGTATCGCCGATATTTCCTGAAAATGTGTAATCATCTGAAAAAACGCCCTCACGACGGCGGCTCATCTGGTCACCCTGGTATAGAGAGTCGCTTACCTCTTCGCCGTAGGAAATCTTCATGAAAGAACGGTCGGCGAATAAAGCCTGAATGCCTGAGAGCAGAGTAAGCTGGTACTGCCCTGTTTCGTTGAAGTCAAACGATGTTGCCTCAATAGTGTATGTCCCGTCTGAAGAAAGGATGTAGCGGATATATGAATAAGAAGTGCCGCCGAAATCATCATTATATGCCACCACATCACCGTCCGGATCGACAAGGAAAAGGTATGTATCAAAAGCGTTGCTTCTCAGTTTTATTCCCACAGAGTCTCCGGAAGTGCCCTCGAACGTATAATCGTCTGCGAAATTACCCACCTGGTATCGACTTGTCCCGTCGGTAACACTAAGAGATTCCATTAAAAAATCTCCATATGAGATTGCAGCACTTGTTCGCCCGGGCTTAACATCCTCATTGCCCAGCAGGGTAATCCGGTAATCCCCCACCGAGTTGCTCTCATAGGATGTAACCTCCACAGTATAGGTTCCGCTCGAAGTGAGCTTGTACCAGATATATGATCTGGATGTACTGCCAAAGTCGTCATTTTCGGCTACCAGAGTTCCGTCCGGGGCGTAAAGGAACAGAAATGAGTCGAAATCGTCGCTCTCCAGATCGATCACCACCGAGTCCTCTGAACTGCCGGTGAACGTATAGTCATCCGCAAGCCTTCCGGGCCGAAGGCGGCTTGTTCCATCAGAAGCGCTTAGGGATCCGTTCAATGTTCGGCCGTAAAAAATTTCCGTGACGGAGCGTTCTCTGCTCACATCCCAGTCGGAGAGTAGAGAAATCCGGTATTCCCCCCTTCCTTCCTCATCATAAGAAGTTACTTCCACTGTATATGTACCGCTTGAGGGAAGAATATACATGATAACCGAACGAGAAATCCCGCCAAAATCGTCGTTTTCAGCCACCAGGTTTCCTGCGGGATCGTAGAGGTAGAGATAAGTGTCGAAATAGCTGGTGGAGAGGTCTATTAATACAGAAACCCCCTCATTTCCTGCGAATGTATAGTCATCCGCTGGTATCCCGATGCGGCGACGGCTCATACCGTCAGTCTCCTCAAGCGAAACAGTTTTCTCCGTTCCGAAGGAGATCTCCTTGACACTCCGGTCCGGGCTGCTATCCTCATTGCCCAGTAGCCGAATCAGATATGCCCCTGTCTCGTTATCGAAGAAAGAGGTAACCTCGATTGTGTAAGTTCCGCTTGAGGGCACCACATATTTTAAGAATGAACGGGTGATGCCTCCGTAGTCATCGTTCTCGGCTGTCAGTATACCCTTGGAATCATAAAGGTAGATATATGTGTCAAACTCTCCGCTGGTAAGATCGATCGCCAAGGTATCACCGGAATTTCCCTGGAAGGTATAGTCATCTGCATAGTGCCCGCTGGAAAACATGCGGCTCGCACCATCTGTCACACTCAGAGAACCGCTCATTTCCATGCCGTAGGATAATCCTGTCACAGTGCGTTCTACACTGATATCTTCTCCAGATAACAATGTAATTTGGTATTGCCCTGTCTCACCCTCATCATAGGAGGTAATTTCCACGGTGTAGGTTCCACTCGTTGAAGGGGTGAGAAGAATCAGTGAACGCACAGTTCCGCCATAATCGTCATTTTCCGCGAGAGGATTACCTTGCTCGTCATAGAGGTATAAATATGTATCTACATCAACGCTTGTTACCACTATCAGTAGTGGTTCACCGGAATTTGCAATAAAGGTAAAATCATCGGCGAAACTACCTGTGCGTACGCGGCTAGTTCCGTCGAAACTATCCAAAGAGCCACTAACTGTGCTGCCGGAAGCGATAGTTGTGCTGGACCGCTGGGTTACTATATCTCCCCCGGCAAGCAGCCTGATCCAATACTCCCCTCCCAGACCGTCGTATGAGGTGACTTCCACGGTATAGGTCCCGCTGGCGGACAATGTATAATCGATACGCGAATTACTGGAATTCCCATAGTCATCGTTGCTGGCAACTAAGATGTCATTGGAATCGTAAAGGTAGAGATATGTATCGAACTCATCGCTTTCCGCACTGATGGTCACGGCTTCTCCTTCAGTTCCCTCGAAGGTGTAGTCATCGGCATAATGCCCACTCCTTCTACGGCTAACTCCATCGGCAGAGTCAAGCGTACCGCTGATAGAACTGCCGGAGGAGAGCCCGGTGACAGATCGCCTGGGGAAAAAACTTTCATCGTCGGATAATATAATTCGGTAATCTCCGGTTTCGTTACTTTCGTAAGAGGTGACTTCCACGGTATAGGTGCCTGTAGTC
>Ga0209636_10008759_pt1 | contig 10310 bp, 7 predicted proteins | sample DeeMarSWOR152_54_FD_187464 | JGI IMG/M metagenome (GOLD analysis project Ga0209636, IMG submission 187464) | Marine sediment microbial communities from White Oak River estuary, North Carolina - WOR-1-52-54 (SPAdes) (version 2) | ecosystem: Environmental > Aquatic > Marine > Intertidal zone >... | reverse complement strand
GTTGTTAGTCATGAGTTGAAGATTCTGGAGAATGTTTCTGCTGTTTTGGAATCGATTCCGACCATAATAGATTATGCAGTTAACGTTGGGTTGGAAGAGACAAGTGAGCAGTGGATGCGGCATTTGCGTGAGGATGGAAGCTTGTCTTCTGATGTTCGTCTCGAATCCGTTTTGAACAATGTTGTAAAGTTAGACGTGTCTTTTTGAAATATCTCTCTGTATAGAGGACTGTTATGGAATTATCTTCCTTAAGCATTTAAGTGAGCCGAGAAGAGCTCTTTACTTGCCTGAGAGTCGGTAGTCGCTTTCGTGCTCGTGGAGAAATGAGAAGGATGATTAACCCTCATGCGTATAATGTACATTCGCAACTTATTGCCCTTGGTGTTTTTTGTTAAAGGAGAAGGGAAATATGAAGAATAATAGGCTGAAGACGATTGCCGTTATTCCGGCATACAATGAAGAAAGCAGTATAGCCAAGGTAATTTTGGGAACTAAGCGATATGTGGATGAGGTAATTGTGTGCGATGATGGATCAACAGATATGACGTTAAAGATAGCAAAGGAGCTTGGGGCTAACGTGATAAGACACAATGAGAAGCAAGGTAAGGGGGAAGCATTGAGAAGTCTATCCAAAAAAGTCATTGAAGTAGGCGCGGATATTATAGTGACTCTTGACGGAGATGGTCAACACGATCCTGATGAGATACCTATGCTTATAAAGCCGATAGAAACAGGGGAAAGTGATCTAGTCGTTGGGTCAAGGTATATTGATGGTGGCAAAATGGATGCTCCGCTCTATAGGAGATTTGGGTTGCGGGTAATAAACTTCTTGTACAGAAAAATTGGTGGAGTGTACACAAAAGATACTCAGAGTGGTTTCCGTGTCTATTCGCAAAAAGCTTTTGAGTTTTTGATGCAATGTGAAGAGAAGGGCTATGGAATTGAAGGTGAACAATTGGTGTTGGCTGCTAAGAACGGGTTAAGAGTGATGGAAGTCCCAATATCTGTGAATTACAAAGGTACCGCAAATTCAAAGAAGTCTCCCTTATTGCATGGAACAGATTTGATATTCACGTTGTTTAGATTAGTTGTAGAGGGAAGACCTTTAATTTTTTTGGGATTGCCGGCTTTAGGGTTTTTGGGTATTGGAACGATGTTAGGGCTGTATTTGTTATGGATGTTCAACATAACACGGTATTTTAGCATTCCTTTGGCGGTATTGACGCTGGGAACCGTTGTATCAGGACTGTTCTTGGGTATTGCAGCCATTACATTGCAAGGAATAAAGAGAATAAACGAAAAATTGAACAGATTTGAGAAGATTGAACGTGAATTGTTGAACTCGAAATCTTGAAACGCGAAACCTCTCTAAGAAGGTGTGAACCTGAACTCACTTATTAGTTTCCCGTTTGATCTTCTATTCTTAATAGCTCTGTGCACGACAGTGTCTGTCTATCTGCTCTACCCCATTGTTCTTTTTCTTCTCAGACTTCATTTTCGGTCAAAGAGGGAAGTTAAGAATGAAACTGCCCTCCCCGAAATCTCAATCGTGGTTCCAACCTACAATGAAGCTCGTATCATTGAGTCTAAGCTTGCGGCTCTTCTTAACCTATCATACCCTCGGAATCTTTATGAAATCATTATCGTAGACTCTGGATCGACCGATCATACTTGCGACATGGTTAGAAAATTTGAAAATAGAGGAGTCACCCTCTTACGGCAAGAAAAACGCCTAGGAAAGGCCAGTGCCATCAACTTTGCTTTAGGAAAATCTAAGGGTGAAATCATAGTCATCTCTGATGCTAACTCTGCATTTGAACCAAATGCTTTGAGTAAAATTGTGCAAAAATTTGGCAATGGTGTAGGTGGAATACAACCAAGAATATGCCCCCACAGTACCGCTAGTCTATGGGACAAAACATTCCACTGGGTGCATCACATTTATAAAACTTTAGAGTCAGATGTCGATAGCGTTTTTTTTGCCTCAGGGAAACTGTTTGCCTTTCGAAGGATGCTATTTGCTGAGATTGATGAAAATGCAGCAGCTGACGATCTTGAAATCGCTTTAAGTATAAGGAGGAATGAATACAAGATAAAATATGCGTCAGATATAAAAGTGACAGAAAAGACACCTGCAACTCAAACAGAGACAAAGACTCAAAGAGTAAGACGCGCTTTTGGTGCTTTACAAGCAATCCGGAGGAATGCGACTTTTCTTTTTAATCCCAAATACGGGCCATACGGATTGGTTATTTTTCCTGCTCATTTCATGCAGATAACTTTGCAGCCTTTCTTGATCTTTTACCTTTTAATCGTCACGGTCATAGAACTGATTGGAATACTTGGATATGTTAATGCTACTAGTCCCTATTTTGTTGGCATATTTCTCTGTATAGTTCTTTTTTCTCTGTTTTTAAACAAACAATTCAGAAAAGTTTGTTCAATTGGCTATAATTTTCTAGCAACCCAGCTTTACATAATCTTGGCCATTTTTGATTTTGTGCGAGGAAAAAGTTACCGTGCGTGGAAGAAGGTTTCGAGCACACGCGATACGCTGAGTTGAGGTTAAAATGAATGAAGGTCTTGTTCATATCATTTGAGTATCCCCCAAAAGTAATAGGGGGAGTGGGAACATATGCAACGCATCTTGTTCGTGGATTTAATGATAGAGGAATCGACATTCACACTGTAACTAGGGGAGATAAGACTTGTTACGATGAAAAAACGTATAGGATTCATACTCAAGATACACTGTATTGGAGACGGTTTTATTTCACAAGGGAAGCCGTTAGTCTAGCCCATAAGCTGATTGCGCATCACAAATTTGATCTTGTTCATTTAAACAGTACCTATCCAATAACTAGAAGGCTCAGACTTCCAACAGTGTCAACATTTCATGCTCCTCCAAATGCAAAGCAGATGATCATGGGACTTAGACTACTAAAAAATCAACGATCTGTGAAAGATATTACCTATTTAGTATTGAAGAATCCTGTGGGAAGTCTCTTTGATGTCTTTTCTGCTAAGGTGTCAGACAGAATCATATGTCCAAGTCCTGTTTTGGCAAGAGATCTAGTATCATACTGTTTTGTTGATGAACAGAAGATTCATGTTGTGCCAAATGGAATCGATCTCGAAAGTTTTGATAAAGCGGAGAGTTCCGACTGTTCCTTTTTGGACAAATACAGGATTCAAAGAGACAACTTTTTACTGTATATGGGTAGGCTTTCTTTTTTAAAAGGAGTACAGTATCTAATTGAAGCCTTCAAAATTGTGCAAAGCCAACATCCAACGCTCAAATTGGTAATTGCTGGACGTGGAGAATTTGAACCTCAGCTGAGAAGAATGGCGCATAACATAAAGGGCGTTGTTTTTGTGGGATACGTTGAATCAATCAGTGTCAAAAAACTTTTGTATGATGCTTCTCTAGCGGCTGTACTTCCATCGTCCGAGTATGAAGTGTCGCCAATGTCTATACTGGAAGCTATGGCTCGTATTAAGCCCGTCTTAGCAACCAATATTGGCGGCAGCTCGTTTATGATAAAACATGGTGAGAATGGCTTTCTTTCAGAACCTAGAAAACCCAGTGACCTTGCCAAGTACATCAGTATACTATATGAGGATTCAGGTCTGAGGAGAAAAATGGGAATGCTTGGCAGAAAATTGGTGGAACAGAAGTTTTCTCTCGACAAAATGCTAAACAAAACACTGGAAGTTTACGAGTCATTGTTTTGACATGCGCATTATTCACACAAAGCAGGAGACTGAAATGCTTACTGAACTCATTAGCTATCTCACCCATCCTTATTTAGATATCCCACAGGAATTATGTAACATTGAACTTAATCAACAAGAACTGTCCAAAATCTTTGCACTCTTAGAATCGAACAAAGTGTTGTTAAGGGTACTGAGTTCTAGAAACTCTAAGAAATCTTTGAAGCGCAAAGTTCTTTTGAAATTCGTGAACAGTTCCAGTGCGTTCAGAGAGTCACAGAAATATGGATTAAATCTTAAAGGGGAGCTGTTAGATATCATAAAAAAGCTTAACGAACAGTCCATAAGAAATGTATTAATTAAGTCCTTGAATACCTTACCTCTAGATAGCGACAACTTTGACATTCTTGTAACGGAAAAAGACCTCTCCGCATCATTCAAAGTGTTAAGAGACTCTGGTTTCGTACGTATAAGTTGGTATCACGAGCCTTACAAGTGGCTCTTTAGAAAAGTGAAGGAAAATAAAAGCCGAATAGCAGTTCATCTTCATACTGCAATAGCTTGGGATGGAATAAGGTTTGTTGACGTTAAAGACTTATGGAAAAACTATCGAAAGAAAGAAATTGATGGTGTGTTAGTGAGTTTTCCCTCCCCAGAACATCATTTATTAACGACAATAGCTCATGCTTTTTTTGAAAATCGTGAATTCAGGTTAGGAGATCTTACATATCTCATTCAAGATATACAAGGCAATGATATAGATTGGAATTATATCTTGAACTGGGTCACTTATGATGGTTGGCTTGATTCGTTTTGTGGGTTACTATCGTTAGCTGACCACATACATACTGTTATTTTCAAGCGTAGGTTGATCCCAGAAAAGACATACAAGATTCTTGCGAAAGAAAGCAAAATGAATAAAAGTGAACTGGGGGAGAAATTGGTTGACCAATTTGATAAGAAGCCATCCCTTCCTATGAAAATATCAACTACCACAGCTGCCCTGAAACTCGGTAAGAAAATCCTCAAGACTCCGCGTATTTCGTTTTTAGAAAAGGCTAAGACAGCCTCGTGTTTACTTAGCAGCATTATCAAGAGAAGGATTCCAATTTACAGAAAACATCCGTGTTTTCTAGTATGCTTCACAGGTCAAGATGGAACTGGAAAAACAACACATGCTAAGTATGTTTGGAAAGAACTGAAACAAATAAGTAAAAAAATTAAGGCAAAATATGTGTGGTCACGCGGATTTGGATATTCCTTCCAACCGTTTCTACTTATTGTAAAATTACTGCTACTAGGTAGTGGATCACCTAAAATAAATCAAAGTGGGTATGTCCGTAGACGCAAAAGCTTACTGAAAATGGAACCTATGAGATCCCTGTGGGCTTACATTATGATAACAGATCACCTTTTGCATTTGGCAAGAGTAAGGTTGGCTTTATCTCTCGGATATATAGTCGTCTGTGATCGGTGGATCATGGACACTCTAATAGATGTTAAGTGCGATTTAGGTAAACCAATTAGCAAATTTTTGGAGGCACGAGTTGAAGATTTAGTTCCAAAGCCAGAAATGACGTTTATTATGGACACGGAAACAAGTGAACTTGCAAGAAGGAGACCGGAGCTTAACAACAATTCACTTGAATACAAGAGGTACTGTTACCTGAAACAGTCACATAGAAAAGGTTTCAAAGTGATTAATACGAACGATGATATAGAAAAAAACAAGAAGATAATACTTTCAACCATGGTTGAAAGTTTTTTCTCTCATGTTTAAACTAGAATGTAGAGATGTATTATGCAAGAATCAAAGAGTATAATTCCAGTGTTCTATACGCGATGTGTGAATGCTCCGTACACTGAAGGACACATACAAGTAATTAGAATGATGACAAAATCACTTTTGTTATACAATGTCAAAAGTATGATTTTCAATTTTCGGTATAAAATAAATCGGCCAACTGTCGAAGATAAACTTGTAAGCAAACATCGAGTAGAGCAAAGGATTCCATTAGTTGCCAGGGATTCCATGTACAAGTTCAGCTCACCAATAGCCGCATATGCGCTCTCTATGGAAACCTTGAAGACGTTCAGGTTCTTCCTGCTCGAAAAGACCCTGAAAAGTAACAATTATGTTATAAATATAGTTAACTGTTCCAAGTATCCAAGGATTTTTTTACGAAGGCTATCAAGAGCTCCGGTCATACTTCACTTTTATATGCCTAACATACGCTTGGAACCTGTAACGAGAATACTCACCGAGAAAGCCGACTTGATCATAGTATCATCTCACACAACGTCAGAACACCTTGAAAAAATTGGGGTCAACAAGGAAAAAATAAGGGTTGTATATCCCCCGATCGACACGAAGCTTTACAGGCCTTTCAAGAAAGGACAAGCGCGAAGCAAGCTGGGCCTGCCAATGAAAGCCAAGATAATCACTTACATCGGGGGTTTGAAGCGTATCAGATTTCCTGAAGACACCATGCTGAAAGCATTAGAAAAACTGGTGCAAGATATTCCAGAAGCCATGTTGCTAGTTTGCACTTCAGAAGGCAGCGAAAACGTTAAAAGAGTACCGGAGATGCTCAGAAAAGCAAAGTTAGCCAATCTATCGCAAAACTTTACGATATGGACTAAAGATTTAACAGACAGTGAGAAAACCCTAGTTTATGGTGCTGCCGATCTGTTTCTGTTTCCTTGTTTTGTAAATAGAACCGCCATCGAACCGCCATTGACGGTGCTTGAAGCCATGGCAAGCGGTATAGCCGTTGTCACCCCAAAAACTTCGTCATTAAATGAAATTATCACAGACCGCAAAAACGGATTTTTGTTCGAAACCGAAAACTATGATGGCTTGGCTGACAAGCTGGCAAATATACTAGTTGACACAAGGTTAAGGACTGCAGTGGCGTACCATGCTCGACGGACGATACAGCAGAAAGCGTCGCTTTCGATTACAGGCTCGAAAATGGTCGAGCTTCACAGAAACCTACTAAGCAATTAGAAATGCGAATAACAACATGAGCTCTAAAGGAAGAACAACTGACTTGAAAAGGAAAAAGATAGTCTGGCTAAGCTTTATCCCAGCTACTTATCTCAATATAACAGCAGATTTGGAGATCCTCAAACCTTTAGGAGAAAGGTACGATGTTTACCTAGTTGGCCCTTATCTCTCGATAAGACAGCAACTAAAAAACCCGAAAATACACCTAACCTCAATTCCAATTGAAAGTCGACCACGCGCTTTAATTCCAAGCATCGCCCTTAACACAATACTATTTCTTTTTTTCCCCTTCTATATAATCACGCTAAAACCAGATTTCATCATAGTTAAGACGGACGGAACAGTCTTTGGTTTTCTGTCAACACTTTTTTTAAATAGATGTTTAGGAACTAGAGGGTCTAAAGTTATTCTAGATATCAGAAGCACACCTGTGGAAACTGTCAAGTTCCCGTTTACATTTCGTTTTACTGTTTCTGTGGCAAAAAGAGTGTTCGACGGAATAACAATAATAACCTCTTTGATGAAAAACGATATCTGCAAAAAGCTTGGAATAGATCAGAATTTCGTAGGAGTTTGGTCAGTCGGAGCCTCTACAACGCTTTTTGACCCTGACAAATACTCCCTTCAAGGAACATTTTTGAAAAAGAAACTTGGGTTGCTTGACAGATTTGTGGTTCTGTATCATGGTTCAATCTCTCCGAGGAGGGGTTTGATAGAAAGCGTAGATGCTTTTCCAACAGTAGTAGACAGACATCCAGAAATAGTTCTTTTCATACTTGGGAAAGGGTATGCAGAGGGTAACCTGAAGAAACTGATTGAAGAGAAAAAGATTGAAACTAATGTAATTATACATGGTGCTGTTGATTATGTAGAGGTCCCGAAATACATTGCCATGTGTGATGTAGGGATTGTTCCATTACCTAATATTTCATATTGGAGACATCAATGTCCATTGAAGCTACTTGAATACCTTGCTATGAAAAAACCAGTGATAATAACTGATATTCCAGCCCACAGGGAAATCGTTCAAGATAAAGAATGTGGTATTTACATTTCTTCGAGTGCTCCTACTGAAATCACAAATGCAATAATTTATGCGTATGAGAATAAAGAAAGGCTCAGTGAATGGGGAGCATCAGGACGAGAGATCATAGTCAAGAAATACAACTGGGAAAAAGCGGCAGAGAGCTTAGAAAAGTATCTGTTATCGTTGAAAAACTAAATTCCATGGAATGTGATTCGTTTGGAGAGGAAAAAGAAGCTAATATTGTTACCATTCTGTGTTGGATTGATACTCCTATTCATTGCATGGTATCAAAGTTATCCTCTATCGCTTGATTCACATTTCGACTTTCCCTTCAACCATATCTCACCGTTATATTGGATAGGTCTGCCAGTTTTGCTTGTCGCATTTTATGTTATTGCAGACATCGGGAATGATACAGTAAAATGCGTCGCTGTGATGGGAGTTGTGATGTCCATGTACTCGTTATCATACTTTTATTATCTGCTTCCCGGTTCTGATTCACACTTCGCAAGAGGCTTAACAGAACACTTCATAATCACAGGAGATCTGAATCCTTCACACGCCTATCGCGGTTATTTCCAATGGCCTTTTCTCTTCATCTTAGGCAACATGGCTACTGCTTTGCTGGGATTAGAATTGAAATATTTTGAGTTTATGTTGTATGCCACTATGGGTTTTCTTTACTCTGCATCGTTATATGTATATTTTTCTAAGATCTGCAGAGTAAGTGGGTACATAGCTGTTATAGCTTTCTTTATAATGTTGAGATGGCAGTTTAACTATCAATTTGCCCCATTTTCACTCTGCATGGCTCTTCTCTTTCTCCTGTTCATGATCGAAAGCCATGTCACCATGAACCGTGAGGCAACGCTGACAACGCTTATAATCTTCGCAAGTATGACATTTATTCATCCATTCGTATCTATGTTTTTTGTCCTTTACACGCTTGTCAAGTATCTTCTTAGCCGAAAGAAAAGATACATGACACTTTTTGTGTTGACTTCAATAATATACCTTACGGTATTGATCTTCTTCACAGCATACTTCCCTACAGCTATAAAGCACTTAGCTAGAATATCTCAAGAACAATATTCCGAATATGCTCAAAGACTGACTGTGGAGCCAGCAGCGCCTCTTGATGCCATAGCTCAGATGTTTACGAGTGCGGTTTTGATTTCAACCGTGATTATATCAGGGTTAGGTTTCATAATCCTGCTATTAAGACGAAAATTCAGGTCTACTGATCATGCAATTCTTATTTCTGGAGCAATGTATGCAGTGGCGGGTGCTTTTTTCCCAATCCTAGGGTTTCGTTCATTCCCTGTAGTTGCTATTCCTGTTGCTTTTGGGGCAACCTATTGGAGAAGTAGGTTCAAAAGATCTTACAAATATCTATTGTTGATTTTGATCATTTTGTTCACTTTTGTTCCGTTGCATCAGTCATATTCATGGAAGTGGTTCCAGACAAGGGATGACTATCAGTCTGCAAACTTCTTCATCGAATTCTACAATTTATCTGAGCCCGAACGCATTCTTTCATATGTTACCGTAAATGGGTACTTACAACCAAGAATGAGTGACATCGAAGTCTTTGAGAGTGGCTACTACTTTCCTCCACGCGACGTTAAAACTTATCATTGTATATTGTATACGGCGGGTTTGGCGAAAACTTTTCTATCTTGGAATTACTCGTTAGACACGACAACTGATGAGATAGAAAAAAACTTTAACTTAATATTCAGTTCGGATTCTTCGTTTATAGCGATAAATATGAAAAGAAACGAAAGATAAGGATGTGATAGAATCGAGATCTGCTCTCATTCAGGGACATTTTCAGCCCAGAGTTGTCCCACGTCATTGAACTGAGTGTGATCCTCCATAAGCATGCTCCACTTCCATTTTGAAAAAGCAAATTGAAAGAAATAGATGTCATTTGTCTTGCAATATTCATAGACGTCTAGCATCAACGCATCCCAATTGTTAGGTTGATATTCTCGAACTCCTGCGGTGAGACAGAAAGAATCTCGCCCTTTCATAACACCGAATTTCCAGTCCAAGTTTTCATAAAGATCTGTCAAGCCTTCTCCAAGTTGTCCATTGTAATAATAATCACGCCATCCCGTACCTGGACCTGAATAGTAAGGAAAATTAAGGACATAGACCACATTTTCGTATGGTAGGGGGTTATCGTGGAAAACAGACAGATATTTGAATGGTATTCCAAAAACAAAAACTGTTATATCGGGATCTACACTTCTGTATGCTTCGATTGATTCGTTAACAAAAAGTCTGTACTGTTCTTCTGTTATAAACCCTTCATCAATGTCTGATTGGACGCACGGTTCGTCCAATATCAAAATGGCGTCTGGATGACAATGGGATATGACGTCTCTACCAAATTCTATCCAAGCTGAGCGTAACGATGGGGTCCTCATCATTTGGATCTTTCTTGCTGAACCAAAGTCAGCACCATCCATAGCTAAGTCAAGCAAGACTTTTATCTGAGGAGAGCACCATTCACATAATTGTTTGATGTAATCTTTATAGTAAATTCCTAGG
>Ga0209636_10008758_pt1 | contig 10310 bp, 10 predicted proteins | sample DeeMarSWOR152_54_FD_187464 | JGI IMG/M metagenome (GOLD analysis project Ga0209636, IMG submission 187464) | Marine sediment microbial communities from White Oak River estuary, North Carolina - WOR-1-52-54 (SPAdes) (version 2) | ecosystem: Environmental > Aquatic > Marine > Intertidal zone >... | reverse complement strand
TCCTGAACTTTGGAAGATAAAGCTTGCCGACGTTGTGGGTGAAATAGATTATAGGCTTGTTCAGGGTTCTGATGAAGAGGTTCAGTTGAGTGCACTTTTAGCCAGACTTGTTGAAGCTGGCTATGAATTGGGAAAGAAGATTTAGGTGCGAAAGTGTGTACGCTGTTTGGGTTGTTGAGCACAAGCCGAAATCTCTAAACGAAGTCGTTGGCAACAGGGATGCCATCCAAAAGTTTGTCAGTTGGGTGAAGTCGTGGGAAAAAGGCATTCCTAAAAAGAGGGCTGTATTTCTCTATGGACCGCCAGGTATCGGAAAAACCGTTACGGTTGAAGCTCTGGCTAACGATTTCCATATGGAGTTTGTGGAGAAGAACGCGAGTGATTACAGAACAGAAGATGCCGTGAACCGTTTTGCGGGGTTAGCTTCGCAATATGGGTCGTTGTTTGGTGGGAAAAGAATTGTTTTGCTTGATGAGTTGGACGGGTTGACGGGTACGGCAGACAGAGGCGGAGTCAAAGCGATAACTGGAATTGTTAAGACAGCTCAGTGTCCAGTGGTTTTAATAGCTAACAACGCTTATAACCCGCGTTTTTCAACTCTTCGCAACTACTGCCTTCTGATAGAGTTCAAGAAGCCACCAACGAGCGAGGTGATGAAGCATTTGAAACGGATATGTTTGCGTGAGGTAATTGAGGTTGAAGAAAGCGCTCTAAAGTTTATTGCTCAACGTTCACAGGGTGATGTCCGCTCTGCAGTAAATGATTTTCAGGCTTTGGCTCAAGGGAAGAAGAAGCTGACTTATGATGATGTTTCTTGGCTTGGTTACCGCGACAGGCGAGAGAAAATCTTCACAGTGTTGAGAATGATTATATACGGAAAAACTTGTATGGGCGCAAAAAGGGCAGTTGACATGGCTGATGTTAACATTGACATGCTTTTTGAGTGGATTTATGAAAACGTTCCAGCGCACTTGGCTGATCCGCATGACTTAGTCAGAGCTATGGATGCTTTGTCGCTTGCGGATGTTTATCGTGGTAGAATTCGCTCTACTCAGAATTGGGGTTTCACTCGCTACGTGATTGACTTCATGACTGCTGGTGTGGCTATGGCGAGGCAGAACACTAAGGCTGGTGGTTGGATACCGTTTAGGTTTCCTGGGCGTATTCGAATGTTGTCTAGGTCTAAGGCTGAGCGTGCAATGCGGTTGAAGATCGGACGTAAAATTAAGCGTAGATGCCACATTTCAGCGGTTAGAGCCTCCAAAGAGATTCTACCCTATCTGAGAATAATCTTCAAGAATAATGTGGATATGGCTGTTGGGCTTGCAAAATGGTTTGATTTAGAACCTGAGATGATTGAATATCTGGCTGGAACCAAGAAAAAAGCTGGGGCTATTACTCAACTCATAGGATGAAACCTTAACCTCTGGCCTTCTGAGGCGCTAGATGCCCCCTTTATATATAGGCGTTGACGGTCGTGAGATGTTGGAAATCCTAAGGGGTCTGTCTTTTTTGTTTGCGCGGAAAAATCGCAGAAGTTCGAGGTTTTTTTAGTGTATTTTGCTTCCTTCGTCAATGTCTTTTTCAGGTTTTAGACAGATAACGTTTCCTTTTTCGTCTTCGGCAGCCAAAATCATGCATTGAGATTCTACACCCATGAACTTTCTCCGCTGAAGATTCAACATAAAAGCATACTTGTTACCCGCCAAGTCTTCTGGCTTATACCATTGTGAAAGCCCAGCAACCGCTTGTCTCTTTTCTGTTCCAAAATCCACGATCATTCTTATGAGATTTCGTGAACCCGGAATCTGATTTGCCTCTAAAACCTTTCCAACACGCATGTCTAATTTCTGAAACTCTTGGAACGAGATTTCCATTTCGCAACACCATTTTTCAATTTTCATTCAGCATAAACTATTAAGTTTTGTGCATCTTCCTTCTACGTTTTATTTTTTCAACAGTTTTTGCAACTCCTTCCCAGCCTTCGACAGACTTCGAATGAACTATTTCGAAAGCCTCCTTCGAAGTCAACCCACGCAATTCCTCACCAACCGCTTTTCGCGTAAGATATGCTGCTGCGTTTAGAACTTTCCCGTTCAACCTTGAATCCGTCAAATCCGCCAAATGACAAATCAAAGCCTCAACAGTGTGCGGTCTAATCGGACTGTAGTCTCCGTGATGAGCAGACACCACGTGAATCAATTCTAACGGAAAGCCCCTTCGAACAAGCTCAGAAGTCACAAGAGATAAGTGATCCAAGTAATCAGCTAAACGGGATGAGCCGTAACTTCCATTTTCCTTCACAATGTACGTGGCGGGCTTAAAAATATCATGTAACAGAACACCAGCTATAACAAGGTCACGGTTGACTTTTCCGCGGTAAACTTTCTCCACAGACTTGCACATTGCAATTGCCAGATTAGATGTTGAAACAACATGCTCGATGTAACCACCCGCATAGCAATGATGATGAGATAATCCAGCTGGCGAAACATCAAGGGGCAAGCCTGAAAACTTTTTTCCGCTTATTTCAAACGTTGGGTCTTCCAGCAATTCAACAACTTTCTTACGAAGTTTCTCATCGCGAATTTTATCCGCTAATGCCTTAAGTTTAGGATGAAGCAATTTGAATCTCCCTCCTTATTTGTTAACTGCTGAAGCGATATTGATCTTTCGTTTTTCCGCCGTTGCTATCTGATGAGCCTTCAAGATTGGTTCGGGAATACGACTGTGACATACACAATGCCTAACGATTTTAACTGCTGTTTCCAACGAAACCATGTGCCCCACGCTAACGTAAACAGGTTTACATCCACGTTTCGTTTTAACTACTGCACCGATAACTTCATCTTCATGTTTAAGCAATGCAACATCTTTTTCACTCATTGCATCTTCAACCTCACCGAACAGCCTGCCTTTGGCGACACCTATCGTTGGTTTCCCTATCACAAGTCCCAGATAGCTTGCAAATCCACATCGATAAGGATGTGCAAAACCATGGGCGTCAACAAGAAAGACGTCAGGCTGCAAATCCAAATTTTTAATGCATAGAACTGTTGGCGGGGTCTCTCTAAAGGAAAGCAGTGTTGGAACATACGGAAAACGAACCTTACAAAGCGCAATCTTTAATTCAACAAGTTCCAGAGAAGCATAATCCAAAACTGCCACGGCGCCAACAGCCAAGTCTTTCACGTAAGCAACATCAACACCGGCAACAAAACGAATTTTTTCTGCCAACACATCCTCAAGTACAATCTTTTTAGACAATTTTAACTGCGTTTTATGTGCCTTTTCAATTGAAAAGTTGGGCTTTAACTTGACAGCATCCATTCTTTTCTACTCATAGCTCTTCTCACAGCTTGTCCTTCTCTTTTTTGCCATTTTCTCAAAACGCTTCAAATATTTTTCCAGCGAGCTTCTCCGCGCCTCTTGTGTTACGTCGCCTCGTGTAGTCTCGATAATCCTTCTTGCAATGTCGCATTTTCTTCTAAGTCCTGGAACAAGCATGTAAGCCTCATCCATACCCATAAGTTCCGTGTATATCTCATCCATTATCTGCAAGCATTTTTCAGCCTTTTCTACATCTGCCTCACGCAAAGCATCCAATGACAAGCGTCTACATTCCCCTATAACATCGGCTAGTCCAAGCACATAATCAACCGAAGGCACGTTGATCTCCTCCGGCATTATGAACCTTGATTCTTCGATTAGGTTAAGAAATATGTTAGCTTCGGAATATTCTTGCCGCGCAGCATTAAACAAGCCACTGTAAATGATCTGTGGATATTTGGTCGAGGCGTAATTAAGCCTCAAAATGATTTCCTTTGCTTTTTTGATGAGCTTTTTTGCTTCGTCAAGTTTTTTCTGATGAATGAGAAGTATTGCTTGCTTAGAAAGACGTGTTGCCTTTCGCATGTCTTTTTGAGCTTTTTCCCGCACTTTCTCTTTTTCTTTTAACTCCTTTCTTATTTTGTTCAAAAGAGTTTTCAAAGAGGGCATAAGCTTAACATCCTGTTACCCTAGAGGTAGACGCGCAAGTATTTTATAGTATTGTTTAACAAATTGACCAAAAATTCACAATCTTCTTCCTTTTGTAAAAGACTACTATTCTAAAAGAAAAAGTCATCTGTAAATGGACGGCTTCTTGGTTGTCGGATTTCTTAGTCAGTCTCTTCTTCTGGTGGTGGTTCCCATTTGTTTACGAGCAGCTTTTTGGCGCCGCCAGGTTTGAACCCCACGTTAACGAATATGGAGTCTGCACCTTTGAATGGGAACATGCTGTCTTCAGCTAAGCTCTTCGGTAGGTAGATCAAGTATTTGCCGTCTTTTCTTCTGAACAAGCGTCCTCTTCCTTCGCTGACCACTTTGGCAACACCTAGCTCAATTTAAGGTTTAAGACCTCGGACTGAAATTTCAGCAAAAGGATTATTTAACCTTTGTTATGATCTGAGACAAGTAACTCGAATCCGAAATTGAATTTGAACCTAAAAACTGAATCATTTTCAAACCAAACTCAATTATTGGCAAATTTGATGGGCTTCTCAAGTTTACTCAGTAGCACAACTCGGCTCTCTTCTGATTCATCAATCATGTTGTAACCTGTCTCTTCTCCCAACAGCATTGCGAAATCACGTATTTCCTTGTGACTCGGCATGTTCTCATAGTTCAACCGTAGCCTAGAAAACCCAACGTGAACGTAAGCCTTAGGCTCAACATATGCTGAATCCGCCTTTTCAACTAGTTTGGCGTAGGCTTCAGCATTTTTCATGTTGAGATTACGCACGGATGTTATTCGAATAACTGTTGGACATTTGAAACTGGGCAAAATCTCCAAGGTTTCGTTAAGTTTCTCCCAGGCTCTCGGGATCTGTGGGCGGCAAACCTGTTTATAAGTTTCTTTGTCTGGGGCACAGACCGAAATGTAGAGTTGTGTAGGTTCATTGCTTAAATTCGCCAATGCTGAAGGTACTGTTCCATTAGATACTAAAAACGTGGTGAATCCTCTTCTATGGAATGCTTGGATCAGTTCTCCTATTGGCTTGTAGAGTGTAGGTTCGCCTGTTAGGCTTATGGCTGTATGTTTAGGCTTTAAAGCTTCTTTGAGTTTTTTCTGGTTTGTTTTTGGGTTTCCTTTGTATCCGCTTAATATTTTAAGTTGCGCCTTGATGCTTCCTTCAACAATTTGTTCTGGTGAATCCCATTTTGGCATTTTCATTTCGTTCCATGTTATTCCTAAGTCGCCGCTTTGAGCTCTCCAGCAGAATAGGCATTGTTGTGTACAATAGAAAAGAGCTGGTGTCATTTGTATGCATTGATGGGTTTTTATTCCGTAGAACTTCTGTTTGTAGCATGGTCTGTCATGGATTAATGTTTCGTAGAGCCATCTACATCTTTTGACAGCCGAGTGTTTGCCTACAAGGTGGTATTTTTGCTTCTTCAATGCTTGTATAAGCGAAGACGGAACCAGAGTCTCCAAGCATTCACTTTCCCAAGTTATACTTGCTTTTCGAAACATAAGATAATAAACTGTTTTATAAAAGCACACTTCATTTTTCAAAGTTGTTCATAGAGATGATTTCAGGAATATGCGTTTGGATAGTGAATTTTGAGTGTTTTTCTTATTTCCGTGCATAAGTGACATTTGTTGATGTACTGTTCTTCTTGGAATTGATAGTCGCACGCTTCAGGAAGTTTCAACAGTCCTGTGGGTCCTTCTTCTACCAAAATTCTGGTGATTGGATTTGTTCGCCAGTCGTACTCCGTTATCAACTGTCTCAGTGATACGCTTTTTGCATTTCCAATCGGTAAGTTCCAACATATGTCTGCTGACGCTAAGGGTTCGATGGTGATGCTTTCTGGGTTTGTCAGCGTATTACCTTCTAGTGGTTCCTCTTCGCAAGGTCCATACAATGTTGTTGGTTGAAAATATTCACGCAGATTTTGTATCGCGCGTCCTGCTGGTACGATTTTGAATGTGCTGGCGTCTATTCCTACGGGCCGTAGTGTTTTTAGTATTTGAGCGGTTTTCTTGTCATATTCATTTGAGGCGTTTACGGATTCAATTAGGGCAACGTTCCACTTGACGTTTTCTATGCCTGCTTTAAGTGAAGCCAATGCAGCGTTTCGCGGATACTCAAGCGGTATAAATTGAAGATGGAATGCGTCCACGCTTATGTTAATGGTGTTGAGACCTGCAGTTTTCAACTTCATTGCTAGTTTTTCACCTGTTGCCTTGTTTTTGCCCCAGATTCCATTTGTTATCATGTCGATCTTTGGTATCCTGAACTGGCTTGCTTTGTTGAATATGGCTATTGCGCGTTTTGGATAGAGCATCGGTTCTCCGCCGAATATCATGAATGATTCTAAGTCTGAGACTGCGTTTGCCTCGGCTAAGTAGTTGTATGCATCTTTGGCCTGCATGACCCCTTTTCTTAGTGGGGAAGCGTCGGCTTGGCAGTGAATGCATTGAGAATTGCATTTTCTGGTCAGTGTGAACTCTAAGCGATTAAGTTTCATCTTGCTCTGTAATTAGAACAAAACAATGTAATAAACTGTCGTCAAAAGGAGCACACGCGAATTTATCTTGCTTCTTTTGCTCAACTTCTACCTCCTAGGTTTTCAGATGCGATTGTTTCAAATTGCGTTTCAAGAACAGAATGTCAAGATGGCTTAGGTTGCGTTAGATTTCGGTGGGTGAAGGTTGTGGAAAGTTGGGAAAGTGGTTTGAGGGGTACTTTGTTGTGTGATGATGGGTTTCTTGCTAGGTGCAGAGGACTAATAGTGTTCAGATGCCAGTATCGGTTAGGTAGAATCACAGGCTTGAGCTAGATGAGGTTTTCAGCTTTACGTTCGCTGTTCTGAAAAGCTTCGGAGTGAAAGCTTAGAGAGCGCGCACTAGTCTGAAAGCTGGATTCTGTGGTATGCGATAACGTGGGTATTCTTTCTATGGTAGTTGGAAAATTTCTTTTGCGTTTTTTGTGGTTGCTTCAGCCAGTTCACGTATAGAGATTCCCCTAAGGTCTGCAATTTTCTTGGCTATGAGAGGCAGGAATGCTGGTTCGTTTCGTTTTCCCCTCATGTCTTGGGGGGCAAGCCAGGGACTGTCTGTTTCGAGAAGAATCTTGTTCAGATCTGTAGATTTGGCGATTTCGCGGAGTTTGTGAGAGTTGGGGAATGTGACGGGTCCTGCAAAGGATATGTAAAAACCAGACTTGATACATTGCTGAGCCATGTCTCTGCTTCCTGAGAAGCAGTGCATTATCCCATTTATTTTTCGTGTGAATTTTGAAAGCATTTCAAGAGTGTCGGTATGGGCTTCTCTGTCGTGAATTACAACTGGCAATCGTTGCTCTTCGGCTAGAAACAGTTGAGCTTCAAAGGCTTTCTTCTGTGCTTCTCTAGGGGACAGGTTCCGATAGTAGTCCAGTCCGATCTCTCCGATAGCTACAACCTTGGGATTTTCAGAGAGTTTCCTCAGCACGTTCAGAACATTTTGATCCAGTCGACTGGCGTTATGAGGATGAATTCCTACTGTTGCATAAAGCCCTTTGTGCTTCTCGGCTAATCTAACAGCCTTTCTGCTGCCGTTAACGTCAAAACCAATGTTCACTATACATTCTACGCCAACTTTCTTGGCTCGATCTATCACTTCTTCCCTGTCTTTGTCAAAGCTCGCCCACTGAAGATGAGCATGAGTATCAACCAGCATTTTCAGCCTTCCCAACAGCTAGCCTTTATGCACTATTAGTTCACGTTTTTCTATTTGTAGATTCTCTTTAATATTCGCAAGGCTAGAAGAGTGATCCACCTCGAAGGTTTCCTTTTTGGTCAAAAGTCAAAACTGAACCAGACTTTGTGGATTGATTCGAGTGTAAACCTTCCCTTGCTGTCTTGTTTTGAGAGAAGAAGGTTGACCATTTCTGCTTCTTGAAGCCTTGGCTTGACGTATTCAAACTAGGACGGGACAAGTTTGATCATATGCCAAGCAAATCTTTTACTTGTGAGATGCATAGTTGAAGATAGAGGAATAATATGGTGGATTCTGTGGCTCTGGTGAAGTGTGAGGGCGATGTTGGGAAGATTCTCGAAGAGGGTATTAGGCTATTAGGTGGTTTGGGTGTCTCAAAGTCACCTTTCATAATAAAGCCCAACATCTGTGCAAGTGTGGATAAGACTGGTTTCGCCGTTACCGACGTAAAGGTAGTTGATGCCCTAATAAATCTAATTCTCAAAGAGGATAGAAACCTGTCGATTAGGATAGTGGAGTCGGACAGTGAGTCCAAGTTCGCTGATGAAGCGTTCGAAAAATTCGGTTATAAAAGCCTTGAAGAGAAAATGAGGAATTTAGGCTTCGATGTCTCTCTAATTAACCTCAGTCATTTACCCACCGTTTCAGTTAAGCTGGACGGACTTTATTTCAAGAATCCTGAGCTTCCCAACGTGATCACTGAGCCCAAATACTTCGTCTCCATCGCTGTGGCAAAAACCCACTACCTAACCTTTATAACTGGAGCCCTGAAGAACCTATTTGGTCTCCTCCCGAGAAAAGACCAATCATTTTATCATGCCAACATCAACGAGGTCATCGTTGACTTGAACAGGCTTGTAAGACCAGATCTTTGCATCGTCGACGCAAGAGTGGGCCTCGAAGGATGGGAGGGCCCGAAAACAAGACGCCTTAACACGTTTATCTTGGGAAGAAAACCCGTATCCGTGGACGCCACCATGGCTAGAATCATGGGGTTTAAACCAGAGAAGATCCGTCATTTGGTGGAAGCAGAGAAATACGATCTGGGCAGTCTGAACCCAAAGATTCTAGGGGAAAGCCTCAAGTCCACAACAGTAAAATTCAATCCACCATCTCATCTATCCCCAACCGCCGTTCTAAACTGACTCATCGTCGCGAGCGTGACTTTCAATTTTCAAAACAATATTCAACTTTCTGGAACTCGGCGCAAAGTTTAGCAACCTCTTTTTTGAGATTTTCTGGTTGTTCCTTGTCGATAACTGTTCTCTTAATTAGTTCAGCTACTTCCAACATTTCTCTTTCCTTCATCCCACGCCTCGTAACCTCACACGTGCCAATCCTAACACCACAATCAACAATTATGTTGGCATATTGAAGTTTTTCTGCTATAACTCTACCCTGTTCAAAGCCTCCATAATCCAAAAGCACCTGATGGGACTGAGTGAAACCCAAATGCTGACAGGTAACTGGAAAACCATAATCATACAAAGCTCCAGCCAAAGTCTTTGCGTTACGTATCACCTGCTCTGCGTAGGCTTTGCCAAAATTTTTCACTTCAGCCAATGCCAAGGTCAATGCTGCTATCCGATTCCAGTGGGCATTGTCCACAAAAGTCGGATAAATCTTTGCTTTCATGATTTCTCCATGCTCTTTATCTGCCAAAATTATGCCTCCTTGGGGTCCAAATAGAGTTTTATGGGTTGAGCCAAAAAGCGCAGATGCTCCTTCCTTTAAAGGGTCTTGAAAATGTTTACCAGCAATCAGGCCCATGACATGAGATCCGTCAAATCCTACACGTGCACCGTTTTCATGAGCAACTTCAGCCAACTCCCTAACTGGATACGGAAAAGTAATCAGACTTGCACCAAAAATCACAATCTTAGGCTTGACGCGTCTTATGGCTTCTTTTGCTTCTTCAACCCTTATGCTCATGTCATGTTTCGAAAAAGGAAAAGGCACAGCATTAAGGCTGAAAAGTCCAGCCAAGCCATCTTTCCACATTCCAGGATATCCACCATCTTCAGGAGAAACACACATAAGCACATCATTTGGTTTCGCGAAACTAGCTATGAAACTCAAATCAGCAATGTGCCCAGAAAGAGGACGCAAATCTGCGGTCTCAGCTCCAAAAACGTCTTTCGCGATTTCTTCGCCATCCTGCTCAATGTCGTCTATGAAACGTGTGCCCATGTAAAAACGGTTTCTTGAGGTGTAACGATGCCCCAGATCTGACGAGAGAAGCCCTCTAACAGCAGGGCTCATAACGTTCTCGGAGGGAATAAGGTTCAAGCATTGTTTTCCACGCCATTCCTCATGGTTGCGAACTAAACTGAGGATTTCTTCAATCATGTTCATCGCCTAGTCTTAGAGGTATTACTTTTTGACGTGTGATAGTTAAAACTACCTCTTACCCCTGATATGCGGCATTAGGTTTCGGTGTCTTTTCTCATGCACTACAGAGTAAAGTACGTTGCGAAGGTAAAGTTTAAAATGCTCCCAGTATTAGAAGTGTTCACAAACTTAAATGAACTCAACGAGGGAAAACATTTGACAAAATCCCTAT
>Ga0209636_10008757_pt1 | contig 10310 bp, 6 predicted proteins | sample DeeMarSWOR152_54_FD_187464 | JGI IMG/M metagenome (GOLD analysis project Ga0209636, IMG submission 187464) | Marine sediment microbial communities from White Oak River estuary, North Carolina - WOR-1-52-54 (SPAdes) (version 2) | ecosystem: Environmental > Aquatic > Marine > Intertidal zone >... | reverse complement strand
TATGGCAATACCCCAGTCAGCAGCACTCAAAGCATATGTATGGAAGATTTCTTGGAGGAAAGGAATATAGATCAGCGGGATAGTCATGGCTAAACTAGCAACTATTGCCAACAGTAACCATCTATTGGTGAGGAGACCAATTCTAAACAGAGAGTACCCTTCTGAACGGCAATTCAGGGCGTTGAAGAACTGGACAAGTATCAGGGTGATGAAGCACATACATTGGGATTCGATAAAGCTTCGCCCTGAATTCAGCGCCCACAGGAAGACTCCAAGGGATACAATGCCCGTCCAGACCCCAGCACCAGCCAGAAATCTGAGGACAGGTCGAGTAAAGATGCTTTCTCCGCGCGGTCGCGGCTTACGGTTCATAATGTCCGGGTCAGGTGGGTCTATAGACAAGGCAATTGCTGGCAATCCATCAGTTGTCAGATTTACCCATAAAATCTGGATAGCAATGAGTGGCAAAACTCCACCCGGTAGCCCTAGAAGGGGTCCAAATAGAATACCAATTGCCATCAATAATATCTCACCTATATTGCAAGAGAGGAGATACATCAGGAATTTTTTAATATTACCAAAGACACCTCTCCCTTCCTCTACAGCAGCCACGATAGAGGCGAAGTTATCATCGGTAAGCACCATGTCGGCAGCTTCTTTGCTTACATCAGTGCCAGTGATACCCATAGCAACGCCGATATCAGCTTTCTTCAAAGCTGGAGCATCATTTACCCCATCTCCCGTCATAGCTACTATGTGTCCTTTCCCGGCTAGCATCTCCACCACACGCAGTTTATGGGCTGGTGAGACCCGGGCATAGACTTCTACTCTTTCCGCAATAGCCTTAAATTCATCATCGCTTAAGTTATCTAACTCGGCACCACTTAAAGCTACCTCCTCTTTAAGTAGACCTAATTCCTTAGCAATAGCCATTGCTGTTAATTTATGGTCGCCTGTTATCATCACTGATTTTATACCAGCTTGCTCACATAGGTTTATTGCTTCCTTGACTTCCTCGCGAGGTGGGTCGATCATGCCGGCTAAGCCGACAAAGACCATCTCCTGCTCTGCAGTTTCGATCGACTCATCACCCCCCCCGGGAAAGCGCTTATAAGCCATGCCTAAGACGCGTAGAGCATCACCAGCCATAGTCTGGGCTACACCGAGGACTTTCTCCCTATCTTCGTCAGTCAACTCTTTTTCCTGTCCGCCCTCATACATATAGTTGCAGGAGTTAAGAATTACCTCCGGGGCTCCTTTAGAATAAGCGACCTTACCTTCAGGTGTTTGATGAACAGTGGTCATCCTCTTCCTCTCTGAAGAGAAAGGCACTTCGCCAATGCGAGGAAATTGCCCATTTAATTCATGCTGCCATGCACCAGCTTTAGCAGCAACAACTGTTAATGCCCCTTCAGTCGGGTCCCCTTTAATCTGCCACATATCGTCAGCAGAAGTAAGATGAGTATCATTGCACAGACTACATATATTCAACAAGGCTTGCAAATGAGCATCCTCCTCTGGATTATAAGTCATCCCATTTAAAAGAAACTCCCCTTGTGGTTCATAGCCCACCCCAGTAACATCGATTGAATTGGAATTAGTGTAAATTTGACGCACCGTCATCTGGTCCTGAGTTAAAGTGCCAGTTTTATCCGAGCAAATAACTGTGGTACAACCTAGTGTTTCCACAGCAGGCAGCTTTCTCACCAAGGCATGGCGTCTGACCATCCTCTGTACTCCAATAGCTAACCCAATGGTAACTACCGCTGGCAAAGCCTCAGGCACGGCAGCTACAGCCAAGCTCACCCCCCAGATAAACATCTCCAGAATTTCATGTCCTCTCATAACCCCAATCCCTGCCAATATGAAACAGAGCGCCAGAGCACCAATGCCAATCCACCTTCCCATCTGGTCAAGGCTAACTTGAAGAGGAGTTTGCTGGACTTTCACCTCCTGGAGCATGGTGGCAATTTTGCCAAACTCAGTACTCATCCCAGTGGCAGTTACCACAGCTGTTCCCCTGCCATAGACAGCCGCTGTACCCATATAAACCATATTTTTTCTATCACCAATAGCTATATCGTTGGCTAAGGGCTCAGTCATCTTATCTACAGGCATAGATTCACCAGTTAGCGATGCCTCATCTACCCTTAGGTTTAGTGCTGCAATAAGTCGAGCATCAGCCGGGATTCGGTCCCCAGTTCTAATCAAGGTTACGTCACCAGGTACCAACTCCGCAGATGGTACTGCCACCTCGTTCCCATCCCTTATCACTGAGGCCGTAGGTGCTGCCATCCGCTTCAAAGCTTCCATGGCTCGCTCGGCTCTATACTCCTGAATAAAGCCTAGCCCACAGGCGAAAAGAACGATGACGAAAATAACAATAGCATCGGCCACCTCACCCAAGATAGCTGATAGAACAACCGCCACAAGAAGTATAATAATTAGAAAACTTTTGAATTGCTCGAGGAAAATCGCCCAAGGTGAGATTTTCTCCTTCTCTACCAACTCGTTTGGACCAAATTCAGCCAAGCGGTGTCGGGCCTCCTCTTGGCTTAATCCGTTACTGCTTGAGTTTAAAGAGGTCAGGACCTCTTGTATCCCTAAGCTGTGCCAGTCCCTAGTTACATTAGTCAGCATAGGTTAGAAACATCCTTGTCTCTACGCCAACTAGTCTGTTATTCCCTTAAGAGGTTCATTCGACCTATATAACAAAATTAATGTAAGCCCCTAAAAAGAAGATACCTATTAGTACTAGTGAATACCAACTTGCCTTAAGAGGTGTCTTACTTTGAGGACGAGAAACAAGCCCGGCAATAAATATCGCAGTCATGAGTATCACCATCAGGGCGGTGAAAACATGATTTTGTGACACCGCAGCTAATATTGGCCCTTCAGTATAGAAAAGGTCATCTATACCGATAATCATCATGTTAAAAAGATTGCTCCCTATCATATTGGCCACACACAAGTCTACAGCTCCTAAGCGTAAGGCAGAAAAAGAAACAGTGATTTCAGGCAAAGTAGTGGTAAAGGCAATAAATAAACTGCCGACAAAGCTCTGTCCCCAGCCAGTAATCTCAGCCAACTCCTTGCCTACAAAAGCAAGCCAGGTTCCAGCACCGATGATAACAATAGCAGATAGAGCATAATAAAGAAATGCTCGTCTGAGGGAAATCGCTTCATATTTAAGAGCCAGCTCAGCATCAGAGGAAACCCCAGTCTGCTCTCGCCTCTCATAGTCAAATATCATCCTTACCATAACCAAGTACAAAATGAAGATAATCGGGGTATAAATTCCTACCCAACCAATCGTTAAGCGAGAAAGCAAGGGACTAATAAGCAAGCAAGTAGCTGGAAAAGCAACCATGACTAGGCTCAGACCAGCAACAAAAGAATGCCTCGGGCTGGCCGCAGTCAGCAAGGGACCATGGCGATAAACAATATCAAGCAGAGCTAAATTAAGGAGGTTAAAGGTGTTAGCACCAAAAAGGTCGCCTACAGTTAAATCAGGGGCTTTCAGCAGAGCTACAGCACTTATACCAGTGAAGAGTTCAGGTAAAGAGGTAGCTATAGCTACCAATAATACACCAATCCACAGCCCACCCAGCCCTGTTTTCTCAGCAATGATATCACCATACTTGGCTACTCTCATCCCAGCAAATAAAATGAGCAGTACACAGACAACAAATTTTATCCAAACTAATAACACTTTTCGCTTATTTCTTCCCCAGCTGAGTATGAAATAGGGGGTAGCAACCCCGAAACAGAATTATACTACACCTGGCCTCAACGAGACAAAATAAGTAATGCCTATCCCACCATGCCCAAAAACACACCGGCAGCTACGGCTGTGCCGATAACACCAGCTATGTTGGGTCCCATAGCATGCATCAATAGAAAGTTTCTAGGGTTTGCCTCCTGTCCTAACTTCTGTACCACACGGGCTGACATAGGCACTGCCGAAACACCAGCAGCACCTATCATTGGATTAATCGGCTCTTTGGATATGCTATTCATTAGCTTACCTAATAGCGTGCCAGCAGCAGTAGAAATCGCAAAAGCGACCACGCCTAGAAAGAAAATAAATAAGGTTTGTGGTTTGAGAAATAGCATCGCTGGCATCGATGCTCCAACAGATATACCAAGAAGGATTGTCAGGATATCCATGAAAGCTTCGCCAGCAGTCTTAGCTAATCTATCAGTAACCCCACTGACCATCAGTAGATTGCCAAACATAAACATGCCAATGAGGGGAGCTGATTTAGGAACAAGTAGAATAATAACTATGGCCCCTATCATCGGGAACAAAATTCTCTCTGTCGGCGACACCTCTCTCAACTGTGGCTTCATGTAAATGGCTCGTTCTTTCTTAGTAGTCAAAGCCTTTATCACCGGCGGCTGGATAATGGGTACCAGAGCCATATAGGAGTAAGCGGCTACTGCGATGGGACCAAGTAGATGTGGAGCTAGCTTGGCAGACAGATAAATACTGGTTGGCCCATCAGCCCCGCCAATTATACCTATGGAGCAGGCTTCGCTGATGTTGAAGCCAAAAAGAAGAGCTATAAAAAAGACAAAATAAACTCCAAATTGAGCTGCAGCACCGAGGAGCAAGGTCTTTGGATTGGCAATAAGCGGCCCAAAGTCAGTCATAGCTCCTAAGCCGAGAAATATTAGGGGTGGAACTATCTCCCCGGCAATTAGATAGGTAAATATCTTAGACAGTAACCCTTCAGGCATTCCCTCCACATATTCAAACAAGCCACCAAGCGGCAAATTAACTAGCAGCATACCGAAGCCTATTGGAACCAGCAATAAAGGCTCCATTTTCTTGGCGACGCCCAAATATATAAAGCCAAGAGCAATAAGCCACATTATCAAGTGACCCCAGTAAAGTAAGCTAAAGCCAGTTTCAAATAGTTCCACTATACTTCAACCACCTTCTGCTTGCTTTGCCTTGCCTTGCCTGCCAATGACTCTATAAATCAGTAAGCTTACCAACCATAGCACCAAAGACAGAATGCTGAGAACTACGAAGACTGTCACAAAACCGAAGCCAGCAATCTGTACAACCAGTCCCCAATCTATCATCGATATACTTCCTCGGCTGAGCCCAAGGGCAAATTATAACATGCCAGAGCAGGTTAGGCAATAAAGTTAGCTTTGAAGTTAGTGGCTTTTGTCACCAGATTGAGGATGCTATAATTGTCATTAGCCGGAGAGGTGACCGAGTGGTTGATGGTGCCGCTCTCGAAAAGCGGTGGGCGATGAGCCTCGTGGGTTCGAATCCCACCCTCTCCGCTAAGCTATGGAGAGGTGCTGGAGTGGACTATCAGGCGCGCCTGGAGAGCGCGTGTCGCCTTTGGCGACCGTGGGTTCGAATCCCACCCTCTCCGCTAACCTAAGTTAACTATCGGATGTCCTCCAACTCGCAAGCAGGATAATCAATCAGGTGAGATTTTTCAGACTCAGACCCCCTAAAATAGGCTTAGCTTTAGGCAGTGGCGCAGCTCGTGGCTTAGCCCATATCGGAGTATTGGATGCCTTAAGTGAAGCAGCAATTCCTATTGATATGATAGCCGGCACCAGTATGGGGGCGGTGATAGGTGCTTGCTTTGCCAAGGAAGGTGACATAGCCACAGTGGAAGAGATAGCGCTAAAGACAAATCGAAGACAGCTAGCTCGCCTATTAGACCTTAATTTAGCCTCTTTAAGGAAAGGCCTTATTTATGGGCAAAGGATAGAAAAGCTCTTATACTCCTTAATTGGGGATGTGGAATTTAAAGATTTAAAAATACCGTTTGCAACCGTAGCCACTGATGCTAGTACCGGCGAAGAAGTAGTAATTAGAGATGGCTCAGTAATAGAAGCGGTAAGAGCCAGTATCTCAATACCAGCTATATTCGTACCTGTAAAGGTTCAAGGCAAGTTTCTAGTCGACGGAGGTATAATTAATCCTGTGCCTGTGGATGTTCTAAAGGGTATGGGAGCGAAATTCATCATTGCCGTAAATGTTCTCTGTGAGCCGCAAAAAAGGAAACCCATTAGCCTATCCCAAAAAGGTGAGGTGCCTGAGGCTCCAAACATATTCAACACTCTGATACAGGCAATTTACATTATGGAGTATGAGATTATAAAGTCAAGGATACTGAAGGCAGACATAATTATAAATCCCGATGTTAGTCACATCCAGGCATTTGAGTTTTATAGAGGAGAAGAGGCTATACTGGAGGGGTACAAAGCAACAAGAAACATTTTACCAAAACTGCAAGGATTAATAGGTAAACGGTGAAGAAATCTCGAGAGGCTGAATGGGCTAAATCTAAGATAGGCCCTTTGCGGCCATTTCACGAACGCTTCAAAAAGCTCTGCCTTTTAACCATTGTTCACCTATTCTTACCTATGCTACAATGTTTCAACTTAGATGGCGAGTGCAAATGAGCTGAAATACTGGGTGGGCTTTTCCAGAATGCCCGGCATCGGTCGGGTGAAAATTTCACAGTTGCAGGAGTACTTCACCACTTTAAAGCATGCCTGGAAGGCTTCAGCCGGCGAGCTGAGAAAAGCTGGGCTTGATTCCAAATCCGTAGATACTATTATAAATCTGAGGCCTAAGATTTCTCCAGATGCTGAGATGGAGAGCTTGAAACGGTATAAAGTGAAAGTACTTACCTGTGATTCACCTGCCTACCCTCAAAGGTTAAAGGAAATCTATGATTACCCACCAGTACTTTATGTCAGAGGCAATATTTTGCCTGAGGATGAATGCTGCTTGGCTGTAGTCGGCACCCGCCGGGCCACTGTTTATGGACGGCAAGTAACTGAGGAGATTGTCAGCGACCTAGCTCGAAACAAAATCACTATCATTAGCGGCTTGGCTAAGGGGATTGATTCCGTAGCCCATCGGGCTGCTCTAGAAGCTAGCGGTAGGACTATCGCTGTTTTTGCCTGTGGACTGGATATTGTCTATCCAGCTGAAAACGCTAAATTAGCCCGTGAGATTATGGAGCACGGGGCTTTAGTGAGTGAATATCCCCTAGGTATTAGACCTAAAGCTGATAACTTCCCCCGCCGCAACCGGATAATGAGCGGAGTGAGCCTTGGAGTATTGGTGGTAGAAGCTGGGGAAAGTAGCGGGGCTTTAATCACAGCTAATCAAGCACTAGAGCAAAACCGAGAGGTCTTTGCCGTCCCAGGCAGCATCTTGTCCCCAACCAGTAAAGGAACTAATCATCTCATTCAAGAAGGGGCAAAGCTGGTCCTGAATTATGTTGATATCCTAGAGGAATTAAATTTAGCTATGGTGGCTCAGCAACTGGAGATGAAGGAGCTTCTCCCGACCAATGAAACTGAGGCCTTGCTATTGAAGCAACTCTCCATTGAACCAACTCACATCGACGATGTTTGCCGCCATAGTGGTCTAACGCCAGCTTTAGTTGGTAGCACTTTAGCCATGATGGAGCTTAAAGGAATGGTAAAGCAGGTTGATGGTATGAATTATGTGCTGGCTAGAGAAACAAGAGAGGAATACCAAACTCAGGTAAAGTAATTATGGCAGTCAAGCTAGTTATTGTTGAGTCTCCAGCGAAAGCAAGAACACTGGGTAAGATTTTAGGCACCAGTTATGTCATTAAGGCATCTCTGGGACATGTGCGTGACTTACCCCAAAAAGAATTAGGCATAGATATAACAAATGACTTTGCTCCCACATATGTCATTATTCCACAAAGAAGAAAAACAATTCGTGAGCTGAAGGAATCGGCTAACGGCGCCTCGGCGATTTATCTAGCTACTGACCCTGACCGGGAGGGGGAGGCGATTTCCTGGCACCTGGCTGAGGCAGCTAAGCTAAAAAAGGATAGAGTGCCTGTCCGACGTGTTACCTTTCATGAGATAACTAAGCAGGCTGTAGAACAGGCTTTTCGTAATCATCATCCTATTGACATGAACTTGGTCAATGCTCAACAAGCACGGCGCCTTTTAGACAGGTTGGTTGGCTATAAGCTTAGTCCATTGCTATGGCGGAAAGTACAAAGAGGGCTTTCTGCTGGCAGAGTCCAATCAGCAGCCGTAAGGATAATCGTTGACCGAGAGCGGGAGATTCAAAACTTCATTTCCACGGAGTATTGGACTATCGAAGCTGAACTGGCAAAGAGCTTGCCCGAAGCTCAGAAAACCGGTTTCCGAGCACTACTTATAGGTCTGACCAATGGCACAAAACTGGACATGATTAGTCAACAGGAAGCCCAGAGGCTTGCAGCTGAACTGGATAAGTCTGACTATACTGTTAGGGCGGTACAAGTCAAGGAGGTATCTCATCAACCAGCGCCGCCTTTTATCACCAGCACTCTGCAACAAGAAGCTTGGCGCAAACTACACTTTACCGCTAAGCGCACTATGATTATCGCCCAGCAACTTTATGAAGGCATTTCTATTGGTGAGGAGGGCTCGGCGGGGCTTATTACTTATATGCGTACTGATTCTACTCATGTGGCAGCTAGCGCTATAGCTGAGGCTAGAGATTTTATTAATAGCAGATATGGTAGTGCTTTCCTACCTCCTCAACCACGTTCCTTTGGCAAAAAGGGGAAATGGGCTCAAGAAGCCCATGAAGCTATTCGACCGACTAAGATTCATCGGCAACCAGACCAGCTTCGCCCCTATCTCAAACCAGAGCAAATTAAGATTTATGAACTTATCTGGAAGCGAATGGTGGCAAGTCAAATGGCTGCAGCACTGCTTGATACTACCACCGTAGAAATAGAAGCAAAATGTTCAGAATCCCAAAAGGAATATCTGCTGAAAGCAACTAGCTCCGTGGTCAAGTTCCCAGGTTTTACGTCTCTCTATAGCGAGGGTAAAGATGAAGATGGAGGAGAAGAAAAGGCTATTATCCTCCCTAGATTGAAAGCGGGTGATGGATTAGTACTGCTAGGACTCTTTCCAGAGCAGCATTTTACCCAACCCCCACCCCGTTATACTGAAGCCACGCTGATAAAGGTGTTGGAACAGAAGGGAATCGGTCGTCCGAGCACCTATGCCCCAATTTTATCCACCATTCAGGAAAGGGGGTATGTATATAAGGAAAATGGCAAGCTTTGCCCTGATGAAATAGGAATTATTGTCAACGACCTCTTAGCCAAACACTTCCCTAAAATCGTTGACCTAGGTTTCACTGCTCAACTGGAGAAGGAACTGGATGAAATTGCCCGAGGTAGGAAAGGATGGATACCGGTCTTAAGAGGCTTCTACACACCTTTTGATAAAACACTGCGTAAAGCTTCTGAAAGGATAGACAAAATAAACATTGTCAAGATGACGGAGGAAATCTGCCCTGATTGCGGTCAACCTATGGTGATAAAGGTAAGCCGCTATGGTAGGTTTTTAGCTTGCAGCAGTTATCCTAAATGCAATAGGACAATGCCCCTACTAACCAAGACCGGTGTTACCTGCCCCAACTGTGGCGAAGGCGAATTAGTAGAAAGAGTAAGCAAGAAAAAACGCCGCTTTTACGGTTGTAGCCGCTATCCACAATGCCATTTTACTATCAGCCAGAGACCGGTTTCACAGCCTTGTCCCCAGTGCGGCAAGCTCCTCGTTACATACCGAAATAGCCAGGTGAAATGTACAGCCTGCGAATATAAAGGTGAACTAGCTGAGTTAATCAAAGTAGGAGCAACATTATGAAAATCTTAGTTATCAATGGGCCAAATCTTAATATGTTAGGTAAGCGGAATAAAGCTATTTATGGGGACAAAACACTGTCACAACTTGATGCCATGCTAAAAAAGCAAGGACAGAGCTTAGGCATAGATATAGTCAACTTTCAGTCCAACAGTGAAGGAGGGCTTATCGACTTTATCCAGAAGCATTCTTCTAAGGCCAACGGTATAATTATCAATCCCGGGGCACTTACCCATTATAGTTTTTCCTTGCGGGATGCTTTAGCCGATAGTGGGTTACCAATTATTGAAGTGCATCTGTCCAATATTTATGCTCGCGAAGAATGGCGGACGAAATCAGTGATTGCCCCTATCGCCAGAGGACAAATCAGCGGACTGGGCTGGCAGGGATATATTGCTGCGTTACGAACTTTGGTTGGCGAACTTAAAGGAGAAACTTGGGGGTAAGTCGACTACAAAAACTGCGTCAGAGTCTGATACATCAGGACTTGGATGTTCTTCTAGTTTCTCAACCGGAAAACCGACATTATCTTTCTGGATTTGCTGGCTCAACAGGTTGGTTGCTCATCTCAGCTAGTAACGCCTTTTTAGCTGTTGACTTCCGCTATGTGGAGCAGGCCAAAA
>Ga0209636_10008756_pt1 | contig 10311 bp, 12 predicted proteins | sample DeeMarSWOR152_54_FD_187464 | JGI IMG/M metagenome (GOLD analysis project Ga0209636, IMG submission 187464) | Marine sediment microbial communities from White Oak River estuary, North Carolina - WOR-1-52-54 (SPAdes) (version 2) | ecosystem: Environmental > Aquatic > Marine > Intertidal zone >... | reverse complement strand
GATCTGCGAGCAACACAATCACGCGTGCTCCCATTTTTTGAAAATCCATGAGTTTTTGCACGGCCAGCGCATGCCCAAAATGAATCTTTCCAGAGGGTTCGTAGCCGCAGTAGACTGTAATTTTCTCCTTATCCAGCAGTTTGCGGAGTTCGGTTTCTGTTACCACTTCACTCGTGCCTTGCGCCGCACACTTGAAGCGCACCTCTGCCTCCGTTTGATCACCACTCGAAAAGTATACTGGACAGCTAAAAGCTTTTGTTGGAGATGTGTGACCCCTTTGTTTCGCATGGACGTTAACTAAATAAACAAACCTATTACAATAATACTGTTACAATAGTATCATAAAAACAGTAAAAATCTAAATAAGTTGCAGTGGAAATCAAGGGGTTGGTTGTGTGGAAAGGCAAGAAAAGGCTCTTGCAAGGGTATTCAGCTTTGACATTAGATTTACGGGCACCCGCAAGACGCTTTTTTACCGCAAGCTTTTCGGGTACTCAAGCTCCACAAAGCGAAACAAAAAAGACGGTACTACAAAGACCTACACTCACGTTGCACGGGGTCTACTCGGGACGATTCCTCACTTGAAGCTGGGGAAGAGTGTCATTGCTGTCCCAAAGGCAGCAGCCCCCCGTTTGGAGGAATTCTTCTCTAACCCCCGGTGGCAACCAATAGAGCTTCACAGTTTCGACGCTATCCTACCTCCCAAGCTTAGAGAACGCGCGATGGAGGAGGCGCTCTTTGGTTATGTTGTTGGGCGAGAACGGGTGAAGATTAACACCGAAATGGATGATATTATAACAACTGCTGGGCAGAGGAAGTTGCCCCCTGAGCTTGCTGAACGGGCGCGGCGCCTTTTGCGCGTGATTGAGGAGTTTATCGCCGTTGACTGGACCGATAGACAGGAATTTTCACGCAGGCTTGAGCCGTACTTGATCCAATTGAAAAAAGTAATCTAATTTACTGTTACAATAGTATCAATACTTTCGGTGACCTCCCTCCCCTAAAGACGCTTAAAAATTCCACCCAAGCGTTCGTTTGAAGGGAGAAAATGGATTATTACAGGCGCCTAGATGTGAGACAAACGATAATGGATTTCGCGAGTGCTAGCAACGGCAGCGGCGAGCGAGAATGCACTTTCTACAACTCCCGCATCAAGAGCATGCAGCGCCACCTAAGCAAGCACCCCATTGTTTTGGACTCGACGGCGGCATTTGACCGAGCATTGGCCTCAGGAGCGACGGCATTCTATTGCTCCTACTGGCGTTATCTAGGTCAGGACTTTTCTCGCCCGATTGCCCACGATTTGGTCTGGATCATGCGGGCGAGGCGAGGAGGGTTAGAGTTTGCCAAGATGGTAACTGCTTGGGTGGTCGAAGCGCTGGCGGAGGATGGCATCTCCGAGCCGTGGGTCAAGTACTCCGGCCAACTTGGGTTTGATATATTGATACCTTTAGAAGCCATCCCCAACGAAGCTTGGGCGGGAGATAGCTATGCAGTGGCAGACCTACAGAGAGGACTAACAAATTCTATCGCGAGCTATTTAACCGAGCGTCATTCGAGCATTCGCGTCAATGGCGTCTCTTCCTCCCTTGAGATAAAGCGAAGGACGAATACCTGCCTACTCTCCGAGCTTCGGGTGAGGCGAGGCCTATTGCTGGCGCCGATGAGCCTCAACCCGGAGTCGGGCTTGGTTTCGGTTCCCATCGCTCCAGATGAGGTGGCAGAGTTTTCCGTGCTTGATGCTAGCCCTGCTGATGCGCGGCCGTTCGAGTGGAAGCAGCCTTCAAGGGTGGTGCATGAGTTAGTGAAGCACGCCCACCCGTGGCAGCTCGCTCAAGTCCAAAAGAAGTTCGTGACCGCCTAGCCCAGGGAACGCATTAAACAGGTTGTATTTTCAGGTACTGTTAAATTATTTGGCCTGAATTTCGATAGGTAGGCTAGTTCTTGAACTTGGTGTTTTTCGTAAGTGGCAATTGGCTTAAATGCTTTGCAGCGATAATCAAAAACATGAAAATTAAAGACGTGATGGAGAAGAATTTGGTTTCAATAGATGGGGAGAGAAATATAATAGACGCATGCAAGCTCATGGGTAAGATGCATATCGGTAGTGTTCTCGTCACGCTTGAAAACAAGCCCTATGGGATATTCACAGAGCGGGATTTGCTTTCTAAAGTCATAGCAAAAGGAGTGGACATAAAGAAAGCTAAGGTCAAAAACTATGCATCACATCCTCTGGTAACAGTTAGTGGTGATTATAGTGTTCGCGAATGTGCACGGATGATGTCTGACATGAAGATAAAGCGCCTGATCGTCACTTCGCGAGGAAAGATAAAAGGAATATTCACAGCATCTGATTTGGCTCGCGTGATATCTAAGTCTCCTCTGGATTTCTGAGGAGGGGGAAATAAATGGAGAAATGCTCCTCCTGTGGAAGGGAACTTCGCGATGAAGGGTTTGGAAAAGAATGGCGCAAATGTAGGTACTGTGATATGCCGCTTTGCTTTAACTGCACCCATTATTTAGGAACGTACGTACGTGGGTTATATTCATATTATTTGGATGTTGTTTGTGTTTGTGAAAAATGTAAATTTAAAAAGTAGTAGTTAGCCCCATTATTCAGTTTGTTGTTGTTCATAGTCAGATTTCAAAGTTCAACTTGATTTTAATTTTGTACCTTAGATCAAATAAGTTAACAGTTGGTATTTTCATAAGAAAGTTGGGGCAAGTTGGTGGGCGCGGATTTAGCGGGCAGGGTAAATGAGCTGAGGAGAGGCAAGGCGGGCAAACTCATAGCTCGAAGGATGCGAGAGTTCAAGGATCTCAGCCGTAAGGGCAACAAGGAATGGTTCTCGGAGTTGTGCTTCTGCGTCTTGACGGCGAATTCGACCGCGAGGCTGGGAATGAAGATTCAGCGCGAACTGGGCAGCAAGGGATTTTTGACGCTCCCGCTCGGGGAACTCAGGCACAAACTAAGGACCGCGGGGCACAGATTTTCGAACACCCGGGCACACTTCATCGTCGAAGCACGCAGATTTCGCAACATAAAGAATATCATCGAGAGATTCACGGATGCGCGGCAGGCTCGTGGGTGGCTGGTCGAGAACGTGAGGGGGTTAGGTTATAAGGAATCGAGCCATTTCTTGCGCAATGTGGGATTTGATGATTTAGCAATTTTGGACCGGCATGTGCTCAGCGTGCTGCACGAATATGGGTTAATCGATGAGGTGTCTCGCCCGCTGACACGTGGGCGATATCTGGAGATAGAGGAAAAGCTCGTGAGGCTCGCGGAGAAGCTCGGGCTCACGCTTGGCGAGCTGGACCTATATCTTTGGTACTTGAAAACGGGCGAAGTTTTGAAATAAATCAACTCGAACTCTTTTTTGAAATTAAGTGACTTCCATCGCAGCTCGTACCGGTTGTCAGCTCCCGCAAACCTTCGCGGCAGGAGGCGAAGGTTAGACCATTTTCATCGCACGCTTTCTTGACCGGCCCCATGAGTTCAAGCCTGAGTTTGCGTGGCAAGTACCAGCTGTTGTGGTGCCGTTCGCCGCGTTCGAAGTACAACGGCGCGAGCTTAGCGGTAGCTCTAGGAAAAACCTGCCGAACGCGATGCCAGCTATCGGGGCGGGGTTTAAACGTCGATGAGGTTACATGTTTGGCCCCGGTGGTGGCGGCAGCTTTGACGATTTGTTTAATTTCGGTGTCGTTTAGGCCGGGGATGATTGGGTCGAGACGCAGGCTCACGGGCACACCAGTACTTGAGAGTTTCTTTATCGCCTCCAACCTTCGTTCAGGTGGTGGCGCTCGCGGTTCGAGTTTTCGGCTCAAATTTCTTTTGAGGGTGGTTATAGTGAAGCTGACCACGCAACGCATCTTCGAGAGCAAATCGATATCACGGATGACGAGATCAGATTTCGTTATCACTTGCACTTGGCAGCCCTCGCGCAGAAAGAGTTCAAGGCAGCCGCGGGTTAGCTTAAATTTTGATTCCATCGGCGGGTAAGGATCAGAACTGTTTGACATGCTGATAACGCGGCACTTGTCGACCCGCTTGAGATTACGCTTAACCCTCTTCAATAAATTTTTCTTTATTCTGCATTCGAAAGCTCTCGGCACGTAAGATGTAACGTAACAGTAGACGCACCGATAAGAACATCCAGTGTAAGGGTTGAACCCATATTTTTTTGGGCAGGTGCAGAGAGGGTCATGCCAGGGGTCAAAATCTCGAATGACATCCACAATGACACCTTGTTGTTTCTTGTCGGCTTCCAGAAAAATTCTTCTCCAGCTTAAATTTCGTCAAAAAGCGCGCCGAGATAAGAGCCGCGGGCATCTCGATGACTGCGGACGACATAGCCCACCCGAACCGCCTTTTGAGCAGCTCGCCGAACCACGTCGCTCCGATCCTTCACGGACCGTGTGGATTACCCTTACGAGTTCTCCACGCCGCAACCCTTCGAGCGCTTTTGAATCAACCCTGTCAGCCTGCTGTTCAAGGCCTCGTTGAGCCGGCCTAGCTCTCTGAGGCCCCTACCAGTGGGATCCACCAAGATCGATTCTAGAGGCCCTTCCGGTTTGCTCTCCCGGCGCGAGAAAAATTTAGTTTAACTTCCATAAATAATTTTCTCACGCTTCGGCGGGAGGGTTCAGGCACTGTTGCAAACCCGTTTGATAGGACTTTTTTGAGAGTTTAGGGCCCTAAGTGTTGCGTTTCGTTTGATAAAACGGCTTTTTGATTGTGGAGGAGAGACGTCTGCAACCGCACCACCCTGTCTAGCCGTTGAAATTCGATGACCGGCAATTTTGATATTATTGACCTTGCCAGTTACATGAATGCAATCGTGCGTCACCTTACGCGCCACATCTGAGAGAAAACGGTCAAAGTTTTATCGCGCATTTCCTGCAAACCTTGCGGATGTCGATGTAATCCTTCCATAGACCTCGAATCATGGCTCCCACATAATGAGAACAAGTGATACATATTGGATTGCCGCAGAATTCGCATTTACCCCATTTTTTCCCAATATCTTCCATCAACAGTCCCTTTCCACAACCCGAACAGACAAAACTCAGGCCTGCGTGAACGTCTTCATAAAAGACGGTAGCTGAGTCATGATTTTCCAAGCGCTTGACCTCCCGCTTGACCTCCACGTGTCTCCCTCCCAGTTTAAACACCAAAATGCTTAAATAAATAATTTACTTACATAATTTATGTAGTAATAAGAACCAAAAAATATTGTAAGGAGAAAGATCGTTATGGAGCTGAGGAAACTGCAACTCGTGGGTCGAGCAAGTTTTTCGGTTACATTGCCCCCCAATTGGGTCAAAGAAAATAAACTAAAGCCGGGCAATCAAGTTACCCTTACCCAAGAGGATGACGGATCATTAAGGCTCGTCCCTGGTATTGTGCCCGTACGAAAAGAATTCAAGTTCACGATCGATGCCGACCGCTGCAAGCAGCGCGGGCTGCTCCAGAGGCTTGTCGTCGGGGGGTACATTCGGGGCTGCGATTTGATCGAGGTGGTATCCAAACATAGAATTAGGCGAGATCAAAAGGACGAAATCCAAGACGCGGTCAACGGCCTTTTGGGCTTTGGGATCATGGAAGTGACTTCAAATCGAGTTGCAATCCACTCCCTAATAGACCATTCTAAATTCCCCATCAGGCCACTTTTAAGAAGGTTGTGTGGACTAGCTTCCTCGATGCATAAAGATGCCATGCAGGCGCTAAGGGATAAAGATCTACCCTTGGCGGCGGATGTAACGCATCGGGAAAATGAGGTCGACAAGATATACTGGCTAGCAATAAGACAACTTGTGGCGGTAACTCACGATAAAAGCCTCCTTCAAAAGGTCGGCTTGGAGGGGGCGCCTGATCCATTCAGTCACCAAGCTGTAGCAGTTAGATTGGAGGAAATTGCGGATTGTGCTGAAGATATCGCGCAGAGTCTGCTGGCCCTCGGGAAAAAGAAGATAGGTGATGCGGAGCTACAAGATGTAATCAAGCTCAGCGAGCTAGCTTACGAAGCATGCCACAACGCGTGTGAGGCATTTTTTAAGGAGAAAATGGCGGCGGCCGATAGCGCGGTAAGGATTGTTGACAATTTTGAGGATAGAGTGGAGAAACTTGTCGAGGTAGTGCGCACGCGGGTTGAGGATATTCATGTTGGGACATGCCTGTGTACGATAATCAGGAACCTATGTACGATAGCTGAATGTGGAAAGAGAATTGCGGAGGTAACGATCAACAATTCTATACTTGTAGAGGGCGGACTCCAAAGGTTGTAAACTTTGCAGTAATCTGTGATTAAAAAATTTTGTTATCATTTGGATGTTTCATTCGAGTAATGATTATTACCATTCTTGTGTCCCGCCGCCTTTCTTAGCAAAGAAAGCCATCTATTTTTGCCGCTTGAGTGGGCGTGTTGTTCTTAAATTCCCATTCTGTGGTCTGATGAAGTTAAAGTAAACTCGCAGCCCATCGAGCAAGGCTTGGGCGGTTTGATTGCCGTTGAATTCCTGCATGATTTTATTACGCGGTTTGCAACAGAACTGGGGTTCGAAAATTTTAAATAAGTTATGTTTGCTCCTATCAAATGGAATTCTTGGGAGGGGAAGGATGCCGAGGTGCTGTCCTAAATGTTGGCAGTACTATGAGTGCGAAAATCGGAACGAGTGTTGCCCTGAGTGCGATTACTATTCGAAAGGTGAGTGCATCTACTCTGAAGTGGAACCTTACGAGGAGTTAGAAGAGGAGTAATCGCCCCGGAAGATTCAATTTTTGCGGCGAGAAGCGTCGTAACTACTCCTAAAGTTATAAGTGCTAGTCGAAACATCTAAATTTTGGTGGGCACATGGCGTACGATCCATTCGACGATGAGTTCTTCAAGCGTATGCGGCGCATGATGCGAGATTTAGACCGTGAGTTCAAAAGAATGGAGAACAAGTTCAAGATAGACTTTCGAGAATTCGAGCGAAGGCCGGGGGTCACGGGCTTCAAGGTGGAAATAAGGGACTTCGGTAAAGGCAAACCAGAGGTCAAAGTAACACCGCTAGGCAAGCGCCCGATGAGGATAGCGCCTTTCAAAGCTCCGGCCGAAATACCCGTGGAACGGCCGAAGCCGCCAAAGGTTGAACGGAAAGAGATCAAACCCGTAACCCGCATGCTTGAGACGAACTGCGGGAAGATAGAGCGTCTTGACGAAATCGTGCTCACGATGCAGGTGCCGGGAGTGAAGAAGGAAGATGTGGAGGTTAGGCAGCTGGGTAACGCACTCGAAATCATCGCGCGGAAGACTAGTGGCGAGGCATATTTTGGAGCGTTTGAGCTTCCACCTGATGCGGCGCCAAGTGATCGAGAGGTGGAGCTGAAAGGGAAAATGTTGATTATCTCAATCCCGAGGAGAAGGCGCCCCCGCATGAAGTCTTGAGGGAAGCGAGGGTGAAGAAATGTTGATAAGGCTCGAGATGGAGCTCGAAGACGTCCCAGGACAGCTCGTCAAAGCGCTCGAGCCAATCTCACGCTACGGGGGCAACATTCAAAGCATCATGCACCAGCGTGAGCGAAAGACACCAATCGGGCGGCTACCTGTCATGCTGATTTTTGAGATCGGAGAGCGAGCGAGGCTTAATCGAATTTTAGCGGCACTTCGAGCGATGGGAGTACAGATCACCCGGATTGGGGAACGCGAGGGCGCAGTGAGGACCACAGTTTTGTTGATAGGCCACATCATCCATACCGACGTTCGGGACACTATCGACCGTCTGAACGCTCTTAAGGGGGTAATGGTGTCTGACTTAAGTCTCGCGATGGGCGCCATTGGTCAGGAATCGGCAGCTCGAATGACAATCGTGGCTGATGACGAGAAACATACGAATTTGGCCCTCTCCAGAATGCAGCAAATAGCAGACAGAAAAGAGCTGCTCATGATAACTTCACTTGAGGCGGAATGATGCGCATAATACTCGTTGGATTCGGAAACTTGGGCAGAGGGCTCAGCCGCGTGCTCGTCCAAAAAGCCAGCTTTTTGCATAGGAGCCACGGTTTGATCACACGTGTGGTTGCGGTCGTCGACGAGTTCGGCGCGGCAGTGGATGAAAAAGGGCTCAATTTGAATGAATTGCTAAAGGTCGCCGAGAAGAAGGGGACGGTAGCAGCGTATAAAGGAGGAAAACGGGGCAAACTCGCTCTCAAAGTGATTGATAATGTTGAGGCGGATGTTGTTTACGATCTCACACCGACAAACATCAAAACAGGGGAGCCTGGGCTAACCCACATCAAACGTGCGATGCTGGCGGGAAAGCATGTTATAACCGCAAATAAAGGGCCGCTCGTGGTCGCGTTCGGGGAACTCGATTCATTGGCAAAGCGATGTGGCGTGGAATTTAGGTATTCCGCTTCGGTCGGCGGAGCAATACCTGTGGTAGGACTTGCGAAAAAACTGTTGGCCGGAAATGAAATCCACGAAATCAGGGGCGTGCTCAACGGCACCACAAACTACATCCTCACACGTATGAGCACGGAGAACGTCCCCTTCGAGGTCGTTCTGCGGGAGGCCAAAGAGCTTGGGATAGCCGAGAAGGACCCGACGCTCGACATCGAGGGCATCGATACAGCATGTAAAATCACGATTTTAGCGAACTCCTTGTTGGGTATGAACGCAAGGCTCAAGGAGGTCAAGAGAGCGGGCATCGCACGGGTTAGGCCTGAGGCGATTCGGCTGGCTCGAGAGGCGGGGGGCACGATAAAGCTCATCGGCATCGCGAGACGTGGTTCGTTGGAAGTAGGGCCGAAGCTAGTCCCGCTAGGGCACCCGCTCGCTGTTGGTGGCACCCTGAATGCGGTAACCTTTAAACTCGATTTAGCGCGGGAGATTTCAATCACGGGGTTCGGGGCGGGCCCGAAGGAGACTTCCAGCTCATTGCTAGGGGATCTAATAGATATCCACCGAACGCTTGGGAGCTGAAAAGCGCTTACCCCAACACTTCATTCTCAAATTTTTAGATAAAGAATTTTTACTCCTATGCCAATCAAGTCTAATCTTTACTCTCCTCTCTATTTGATTCGATGGGCCACTTAGAAGGAGTAGGAGTGAAGCGCACGTCTTAAACGCTAAGTCTTGTGTTAATTTACCTAAGGTATTTACCAACCACCCCGAATTAAAATCGGGAATCTCCGTGAGACTGGAGTGCATCGAGTGCGGCAGCAAGTTCAAGATTCACGAGAGGTTTTATACGTGTCCAAAATGCGGAGGCTTGCTCGAGGTCGAGTTCGAGCTAAGCGAGCTGAAGCGAAAGCTCGATCGCAAGCGCTTGAAGATTGAAGCACCGAGCGTCTGGAAGTATCGCGCATTCATGCCGATTTTAGATGAATCGAAAATCGTCAGCTTGAGTGAGGGGGGGACGCCCCTCTACCGCTGCAACCGTCTTGCCAAGGAGGTAGGGGTTCGGGAGCTTTACGTGAAATTTGAGGGAGCCAATCCAACTGGCTCTTTCAAGGACCGCGGGATGACGGTTGGTGTCACGAAGGCGCTCGAGCTTGGAGCTAAGACCGTCGCGTGCGCTTCGACTGGCAACACCTCAGCCTCGCTGTCGGCCTATGCGGCCAAGGCCGGGTTACGCTGCGTAGTCTTGCTCCCCAAGGGTAAGGTGGCGCGAGGCAAGCTGGCGCAGACGCTGATTTACGGCGCACAGACGATAGCGGTAAAGGGGAACTTCGACGAGGCGCTGGCAATTGTGCGAAGGATATGCGAGGAACGGAAGGACATATATCTTTTGAATTCACTGAATCCCTTTAGACCCCAAGGTCAGAAGTCGATAGGATTTGAGATAGCGGATCAGCTTGGGTGGGAAGTGCCGGACCGTGTGGTGGTGCCCATGGGGAACTGCGCTAACATCTGGGCGATTTACAAGGGCTTCTTCGAGTTCGACGCGGTCGGGTTGACGAAGGGAATACCTATAATGACTGGGATTCAATCCGAGGGCTCGATGCCAATCGTCGACGCTATCAAGAGGGGACTTGACAAATTCGTGCCAGTTAAAAAACCAGAAACGATAGCTACGGCGATTCGCATAGGCAATCCAGTGAACGGTCCAAAGGCAATTCGGGCGATTCGAGCCTCAAAAGGCACGGCGGAGTCAGTGAGCGATGCTGAAATCATCAAGGCCCAAAAGTTAATGACCCGTTTGGAGGGAATTGGAGCGGAGCCTGCTAGCGCGTCTACAATCGCTGGGCTCAAAAAACTCGTTCGTGATGGAACCATCAAGCGGGGCGAGCGCGTGGTTTGCGTGGCAACGGGGCACATATTAAAA
>Ga0209636_10008755_pt1 | contig 10311 bp, 20 predicted proteins | sample DeeMarSWOR152_54_FD_187464 | JGI IMG/M metagenome (GOLD analysis project Ga0209636, IMG submission 187464) | Marine sediment microbial communities from White Oak River estuary, North Carolina - WOR-1-52-54 (SPAdes) (version 2) | ecosystem: Environmental > Aquatic > Marine > Intertidal zone >... | reverse complement strand
GTTGTAACGAAAATTGTTGAATAAGTGATAATTATTTTCACTTCAATTCTGGAGTTTTTCTATGGCTGGGCAAAAAATTAGAATAAAATTGAAAGCTTATGATCATCGACTTATTGATAAGTCAACCGATAAGATAATTAAAACAGCAAAGGCTACAGGTGCTCATATTTCGGGCCCAATACCTTTGCCAACAAAAAGAAGCGTATATACTGTATTGAGATCACCCCATGTAGATAAGAAGTCTCGTGAACAGTTTGAAACCAGAATTCATAAGCGATTGATTGACATATTGAATTCAAATCCTAAAACAGTAGATGCGCTCATGAAATTAGAATTACCTGCCGGTGTTGATGTTGAGATTAAAGTATAACTCTGTAAACCATTTCAAATTTTTTGTCGGCTATATTTTTAAATATTGGAAAAACCAAGTTAAATGTTAATACTGAATCTTAAGATGTGTAATCATAATTTGACGAAAAGAGAAAATGAATAGCTTAATTGGTAAAAAGTTAGGCATGACCAGGCTGTTTAATGAGACTGGAGAAAATGTGGTTGTAACCATACTCGAAGCAGGACCGTGCTATGTTACTGAGATCAGATCAAAAGCGAAACATGGCTACGATGCTGTACAGTTAGGATTTGAGAATAAAAGGGAAAAGTTAGCAACAAAACCATTATCAGGTCATTTTAAAAAAGCTAAGGTCAAGCCATTAAAGATATTAAAGGAATTCAAGAATTTTGAGTCACAATCTGATCTGAAGCTGGGTGATGAGATAAAGGTTGATATTTTTTCTGTTGGTGATAAGGTTTCAGTTAGTGGAATTTCCAAAGGGAAAGGCTTTGCTGGTGGTGTGAAACGACATGGGTTCGGAGGTGGTCCGAAATCACATGGACAAAGTGATCGTCATCGTGCACCCGGTTCATTGGGTCAATCATCCTTCCCTTCCCGGGTTTTTAAAGGGCTAAAGATGGCTGGGCGTATGGGCGGAAAAAAGGTAACTGTTAGAAATCTGAAAGTCATAAAAGTCGATCCTAACAAAAATCTTCTCATTGTCAAAGGAGCAATTCCAGGTCATATCAAAAGTTATGTTTTCATCGAAAAGCAAGCATTACAGTAATAATGAGCCAAATGGAAGAGATATGGAACTAGATGTTTATCAAATTGATGGAATGTCATCGGGTACTTCGGTAGTATTGCCAGATGAAGTTTTCGATATTGAGCCAAATGATCATCTCATTTATCAAGCTGTTCGATGTGAGATGACAAATAGTCGACAGGGGACAGTGTCAGCAAAAAATCGTTCAATGGTTCGAGGCGGTGGTCGTAAGCCGTGGAGACAAAAAGGACGAGGAACTGCTCGTGCCGGTACAATCCGTTCTCCTATCTGGGTAGGCGGTGGACGGGTTTTTGGACCTCGCCCTCGAAATTTTAAAATGAAAATTACCAAAAAAATGAAACGTCAGGCTCGACTATCAGCATATACTTATAAAGCAAGACAGGAAGAGGTCATGCTTATTGAGGATTTCAAGTTAGAAAATCCGAAAACTAGAGAAATATATCAGATATTAAAGAATTTGAATATTGAGGGCAAAAAGGTACTGCTGTTAACAAGCGAATATGACCCCATTATTGTGCGAGCAGGACGTAATATTCCTTATCTTATTATTCAGCAGGCATCGGATGCTTCAACCTATGATATCTTGAATTGTGACACGTTGTTAATTCAACAAAATGCTCTCGATAAAATTACAGAGGTTTGTATCACATGATTAAAAGTAATGAAATATTGATTCGACCCATCTTGACTGAGAAGATGTTAAAACTTCAGGAGAGTGAAAGGAAGTATGCTTTCAAAGTTAGTAAAAAGGTAAATAAGATCACTGTGAAGCGCGCAGTTCAGGATCGCTTTGATGTCACTGTGGAAAGTGTAAACATTGTAAATATCAAAGGTAAATCGAAACAGATGAATACACGACGTGGAATCACCAGAGGAAAACGATCGGACTGGAAAAAAGCCATTGTAACTTTGCGTGAAGGTGATGCTATCAATTTCTTTGAAGGCGCATAGATGACTGAGAGTTAGCAATGTATGGTATTGGAGACTATAAATGCCTATTAAATCTTTTAAACCAAAAACTCCGTCTCTAAGATTTAAAACGGTTTCAACGTTTGAGGAAATAACCAGAGATAAACCAGAGAGATCTCTTATCGCCGCATTAAAAAAGACCGGTGGACGAAACAATCAGGGACGAATTACATGTCGTCATCGCGGAGGCGGGCATAAACGAACTTACAGAATTGTTGATTTTAAACGGAATAAACTTGATATTCCTGCTAAGGTGAGTTCTATCGAATATGACCCAAATCGTTCAGCTCATATTGCTTTATTGACTTATGCTGATGGTGAAAAACGATATATCCTGGCACCGGTTGGACTTCATGTAAGTGATACAGTACTTTCGTCAGAAAATGCGGAAATCCGTGTCGGGAATACATTGCCGTTAAGAAAAATTCCGCTGGGCTCTACGATTCATAATATTGAGATGAAAATTGGTAAGGGGGGGCAGATTGCCAGGAGTGCAGGCTCTTATGCCCAATTAGTCGCTAAGGAGGGTAAGTATGGACAGATTAAGTTACCCTCCGGCGAAGTAAGATTAGTATTGTTAGATTGTCGAGCGACTTTAGGTCAGGTCAGCAATGTGGAACACGAAAATATAAGCTATGGTAAAGCGGGGAAAATGCGCTGGTTAGGTAGACGACCTAAGGTACGTGGTGTAGCAATGAATCCAATTGATCATCCCATGGGGGGAGGCGAAGGTAAAGCTTCGGGTGGTAGACATCCCTGTTCTCCGTGGGGACTATTAACAAAAGGTAAGAAGACTCGTCGCAAAAAGAGTTCAGATTCTCTAATCGTTAAAAAAAGAAAATCTTAATGGGTTATTGAATTATGGCAAGATCGGTAAAAAAAGGTCCTTATGTAAATGTAAAATTGTTGAAAAAAATTCAGGCATTAAACGACTCCAATCAAAAGAAAGTTATCAAAACCTGGGCAAGATCATCTACGATTACACCTGAATTTGTTGGACATACTCTTGCAGTACATAACGGCAATAAATTTATCCCTGTATTCATCAGTGAGAATATGGTAGGACATAAATTGGGTGAATTTGCACTGACACGTACTTTTCGAGGACATGCAGGGAAATCAGATAAGAAAAGTAAAGTAAAGTAAGATAACATACAGTTTATTGTATAATCAATATCGATCTCATTGGAGTGTTTTAATGGAAGCGAAAGCCGTTGCTAAATATATCCGAATGTCCCCTCGTAAGATCCGTCGCGTGGCAGATTTAATTCGAGGTAAAAATGTTGGGGATGCATTGAATATTTTACATTTTTCAAGAAAAGCTGCATCGATGCCGTTGGAAAAAACATTGCGTTCTGCAGTATCAAATATACTAAATATTGAAGGGAGTTCAAAGGTAGATCCCGACGATCTTTATATTAGAGAACTTCGGGTCGATGAAGGGATTACCCTTCGAAGATTTCGTGCAGCATCGATGGGAAGAGCCGTTAGAATTCGTAAACGTACCAGTCACATTACTATTAAAGTTGCAGAATTAGAAGAGTAAGTTTATTTCAGGAGGAACTTTTGGGACAGAAAGTCAACCCTATTGGTTTACGGTTAGGCATCAATCGAACGTGGGATTCGAACTGGTTTGACGAGAGAAATTTTGCCGATAAGTTAAAAGAAGATTTAAAGATAAGAAAATACGTTCGAGCCCGTCTTGAACATGCCGGTATATCTAAAATTGGCGTGGAAAGGACAGCGAAGAAAATTACTTTGACAATTTACACTGCCCGACCGGGCATTGTAATCGGACGCAAAGGTGCTGAAGTTGATAAATTGAAAGTTGAATTACAGCGAATTACGAATAAAGATGTGCAATTAAATATCGAAGAGATTAAGCGTCCTGAATTAGATGCCTATTTAGTTGCCAGAAACGTCGCCAATCAGCTTGAATCGAAAATCAGTTTCCGCCGGGCAATGAAAAAGGCGATCATGTCCGCTCGCCGCATGGGTGCTGAAGGGGTAAAAATTAGCTGTGCTGGACGCCTGGCAGGTGCAGAAATGGCACGAACTGAGCAATATAAAGAAGGTCGAATCCCGCTCCATACGCTGCGGTCAGATATTGATTATGCATACACCACTGCTAAAACGACTTATGGTGTAATTGGCGTCAAGGTATGGATTTGTAAGGGTGAAAAATTTAGCACGGAATATTAACAGCTTTTTACTGGAGAGCGATAATCATGTTAATGCCAAAACGGACAAAATTTCGTAAACAACAACGTGGTCGAATGAAAGGGAAAGCCTATCGTGGTTCAAGTGTTGAATTTGGTGAATACGGTCTAAAAGCCTTAGAACCTGCCTGGATTACCAGTCGTCAGATTGAGGCAGCTCGTATTGCCATTACTCGACATATTAAACGAGGTGGACGCGTGTGGATTCGCATTTTTCCGGATAAACCAGTCACGACAAAACCTGCGGAAACCAGAATGGGGAAAGGAAAAGGATCCCCTGAATACTGGGTAGCCGTGGTTAAACCAGGACGGATTTTATTTGAAGTTGAAGGTGTTGCCAGAGAAGTTGCACAGGAGGCAATTCGATTAGCTTCCCATAAATTACCGATCAAAACGAAATTTGTTGCACGATCTGATTTTGGAGTATAAACAATGAAGATGGATGAAATTCTACAACTGCCTGAAGCAGAACTAAGAGAACGCCTTGAAGATTCATTGGAAGAATTGCAAAATCTAAGATTTCAGCACGCGACTCATCAGCTTGATAATCCATTGCGTATTCGGACGGTGCGCAGAGAAATTGCACGCTTGAAGACCGTACTGCGAGAAATTGAATTAGGAATCAGAAAACCTGTCAGGCAGAGTAATGAATAATTTGGAGAATGTATAATATGACAACTGAGCGTGGACATCGCAAAGTAAAAATTGGACGAGTTTTAAGTGATAAAATGAATAAGAGTCGTATTATTGTTGCTGAAAGATATGTACGGCATCCTTTATATGGGAAATTTATTAAGAAAACAAGCAAATTTATGGCTCATGATGAGAATAATGAAAGTCATGTTGGCGATGTTGTTAAGATTATAGAAACTCGTCCCTTAAGTCGAAAGAAAAGATGGCGATTGGTTGAAATAATAGAGAAAGCGAAATGAAAACTAGAGAAGTGAATTTACCAAGCAGATAGTTGGGATGTAAGGTATTAATTTAAAATCATTCGTTTGTAAGATAACAAGAAATACTGTATAAGGGTATATAGGTATAAGGCTTAAGACATAGAACATAAAACATATGCCTTTATTCCTATACCGTTATACCGCTTAAGAGTTGCAAAAATCAATATCACTAAAAATCGAAAATCTACTTTGTTAGATAACTATAATTAATAGATTCGTCGCAGGCGAATAAAATTCACGGTTTTAGTAGTGTACAGGATTAATGCAGAATGCGGATGTGGCATATTTAAGGAGCAATAGTTAGACAATGATACAGGAATATTCAAAATTGAATGTCGCTGACAATACCGGTGCGAAAAAAGTGATGTGTATTCGGGTCCTGGGAGGCACAAAACGAAAATATGCAAGTGTTGGTGATGTGATTGTTGTCAGTGTGAAGTCTGCGATTCCTGGTGGTTCTGTGAAAAAAGGTGATATCAGTAAAGCAGTCGTTGTGCGTACCAAAAAAGAAATCGGACGTAAGGATGGGACTTATATACGTTTTGATGAGAATGCTGCTGTATTAATTAATGAACAAAGCGAACCAAAAGGGACTCGTATTTTTGGTCCGGTTGCCAGAGAGTTGCGTGAGCAGCAATTCATGAAAATTGTTTCATTAGCACCAGAGGTATTATAAACAATTTTGGTTGGAGCGATAATGCATATTAAAAAAGATGACTTAGTTCAAATCATATTAGGAAATGATCGAGGTAAACAGGGAAGGGTTTTGAAAGTATTTCCTGAAACTAATCGGATTATTGTCGAAGGGATCAATTTTATCAAACGCCACACTCGACCCAATCAAAAGTTACCCCAGGGTGGAATTATCGAACGGGAAGCTTCAATTCATGCTTCCAATGCCATGGTGGTATGTCCGAAGTGTAATAAATTAACGACAACTGGAATGAAATCCGTAGTGGATGAAACAAAAAACCGAACCTCACGGGTTCGATATTGTAAGAAGTGTGGTGAAATGATTGTTACAAAATCATCGTAATAAACAAAATATTTTTTTAACAGGTAAAAAGATGGATTACTTTCCAAGATTACTGAAAAAATATCGTGAAGAAATTATCCTCAGCTTGCAAAAAAAATTTAATTATAGCAATGTGATGCAAGTTCCACGACTGGAAAAGATCGTAATCAATATGGGGGTTGGGGAAGCGATTGAAAATAGTAAATTTTTAGATATGGCAATGGATGAACTGAGTGTTATTTCTGGTCAGAGACCTGCAATTACCAGAGCCAAAAAATCCATTTCAAATTTCAAACTCCGCGAAGGTATGCCTATTGGTTGTTTTGTAACGCTTCGCGGCTGGATGATGTACGAATTCCTTGACCGCTTAATTAATATCGCCATTCCTCGTGTCCGCGATTTCCGTGGCCTTTCAGATCGAGCGATGGATGGACGTGGGAATTTTAGTTTAGGTTTGAAGGAACAAATTGTTTTCCAGGAAATTAATTACGATAAAATTGAGAAGATTCGGGGGATGAATATTACTATTGTGACAACTGCGAAGACGGACGAAGAGGGTTACGAATTGCTAAGTGTATTCGGTATGCCATTTGCGAGGAAAGCAGCTTAGGTTCTGACGAAGTGGGACTTCCGGATGAATTGATTAAAAATAATAAAAATTAAGGAGAAAATCGACTTGGCAAAAAAAGCACTTATTGCAAAAGCCAGCAAAAAACCAAAATACAGGGTTAGAGAATATAACCGATGCTCAAGATGTGGGCGTCCAAGAGGATATTATCGCAAGTTTGGACTCTGTCGTATTTGCTTAAGAGAATTAGCACTACAAGGTCAGATCCCTGGTGTAATTAAAGCAAGTTGGTAATTTGAATTTAAACCATGTTATGGAGAGATAAATAATGTCAATGACTGATCCGATTGCCGATTATTTAACCAGGATTAGAAACGCTATTAAAGAAAAGCATGCAAAAGTCGATATTCCTTATTCAAGATTAAAAGAGGAAATCACAAAAATTTTGATAGAATATCGATATATCCAGAGTTATATCAATATTGACGACGGCAAGCAAGGCATGATTCGGATTTACTTGAAATATGACGAAGATGAGAATAGTGTAATCATGGCGTTAAAAAGAGTAAGTAAACCTGGATTACGAAAATATGTCAAAGCAGATGAAATCCCACGCGTACTTAATAATTTAGGTATTGCCATTCTCTCGACCTCAAAAGGAGTGGTTACCGATCGAGAGGCAAGAAAGTTTGGCGTGGGAGGAGAAGTTTTGTGTTACATCTGGTAACAATTATTATAGCTGAAGGAGTGTAAAATTGTCACGAGTTGGTAGAAGGCCAATCCAAGTTCCAGCGGGATTAGTTATAAAAATAGATGATAATGTTGTTACGGTTTCAAAAGGTAATCTGTCTTTGCAACAGGAAATTCACCCTGCGATTAAGGTTGAATATAAACCGCAGGAGAATTCTATTCTTGTCACCAGACCAACTGATAACAAATTTTATCGATCGCTTCATGGACTCTATCGTTCATTAATTAATAACATGGTCATTGGTCTGACTGATGGATTTTCAAAGAAATTGGAAATTGTAGGAGTCGGTTATCGTGCTGAACTGAAGGGGACTACTTTAGTTTTACATCTGGGATTTTCCCATCCAATTATATTTAAATCGCCAGCAGATATTGAAATTAGTCTGGAAAATCCAACGACTATTGTTGTCAAAGGGATTGATAAGCAGTTAGTGGGACAGGTATCAGCAAAAATTCGTTCATTCCGTCCGCCAGAGCCTTACAAAGGAAAAGGAATCCGGTACGACGGTGAATATGTGAAACGGAAAGCTGGCAAAACGGCAGCATAGTTAAAGTAAGCTTTAATTTGTTCTATTAAATATGAGAATGAAGGTCTTATGAGCTCAAAAAAGAATGAAAAAGTACTTGCTCGATTAAGAAAGAAGAAACACATCAGAAAGAAGATTATTGGTACGTCCGAAAGACCCAGATTAGTAGTTTACAAAAGCCTTAAACATATTTATGCTCAACTGGTGGATGATACCAATCACAAAACCATTACCGGGATGTCCAGTCTCTCTAATGAATTAAAAAATGAGATTTCTAATGCAAAGAGCAAAATTGAAGTTGCAGAAATTGTTGGTAATGGAATAGCAAAAAGGGCTCTTGATCTAAAACTTGAAAAAATTGTGTTTGATCGAAATGGCTACATTTATCACGGAAGAGTGAAGGCAGTAGCCGATGGTGCCCGTAAGGGAGGATTAAAGTTTTAACAATAAATTTGGAGAGAAAATCCGTGAAAAAAGTTGAACGCATAAGCCCCGGTGAACTCGATTTAAAGGAACGTGTCGTCCAGGTTAATCGCGTCGCCAAAGTTGTTAAAGGTGGTCGTCGGTTTAGTTTTAATGCCATTGTAGTCGTTGGTGATGGGAATGGTCATGTAGGAATTGGATTAGGAAAAGCGAATGAAGTTACTGATGCAATTACAAAAGGGGCTGATAATGCGAAGAAGAATTTGGTGCGCATTCCATTAATCAATGGAACGATTCCTCATGAAATTACGGCTAAATTCGGTGCCGCAAAAGTCTTTTTAAAACCGGCATCTCCTGGAACTGGTGTTATTGCCGGCGGTCCGGTTCGCGCTGTACTGGAAGCTGTTGGTGTGCAGAACATTTTAACAAAATCCATCGGCTCTTCTAATCCACATAATGTTGTCAAAGCAACAATGAGAGCATTAAACAAACTGTTGGATGTTACCCGGGTCGCACGGAAAAAAGGAATTAGTTACAAAGAAGTTTATGCGAAACCAATTTCATGATATATATACCTAGCGCAGCAAAGCTGCGAGTAAAATTTTTTGAAACAAGTTTGTTAAAAAAACAAACTTTTATAATGATATAGTATATAGATTAAAGCGTTAAATTGTTAAAATAGAGAAGTGTACTAATGAGTGATACAGAACAAAAAAAGTTGAGAATTACCTTAACGCGAAGCCCAATCGGTTATATCAAAAAGCAAAAGGTAACTGTTCGTACCTTAGGACTTCGTAAGCTTCATCAAACTGTTGAGCATACAGATACCCCACAAATTCGTGGGATGATAAACAAGGTAGGTCACCTGATAGAAGTAGAGGAAATTAAATAAACTTCCTAATCTAAGTTAAAAAGTGGTAATAACAATTTATCATTGAATAAGTTAGATGATAGATGCTGGATATGTGGTCACAAAAGTATCCAGTATCAAGAATCAAAAATCCAGTATCGATACTGGCAATACACTGAAATTTGAGAGGTTAAAATCATATTCAATATTAACCAACTAATGATTGATAGAGTATAATAGAGGATCTTATGAATTTAGGTACTTTAAAATACGCTCCTGGATCACGAAAAAACAGAAAACGGGTGGGGCGAGGTGAAGGTTCTGGGTATGGAAAAACCTGTGGTCGTGGTGAAAAGGGTGCAGGTTCCAGGTCAGGGTTTAAACATAAATTTGGCTTTGAAGGAGGTCAGACTCCTCTACAACGACGTTTGCCGAAACGAGGTTTTCATAACCGGTTTAAGAAAGAATATCAGATCATCAATCTGACAGATCTGGAACGAATTGAAGATGTGACTAAAATTGATCCTCAACTGCTTTTTGAACGAGGATTGATCAAGAAGAAAACGATGCCAGTAAAGGTATTGGGTAATGGAGAATTGAATCGCCAGGTTGAAATTTCTGCCCACGCTTTTAGCCAGAGCGCTAAAGAAAAGATAGAGGCTGCACAAGGGAGGATTTCTATTTTATGATAAAGAGCATACAGAGTATATTCAAAATCCCTGATCTCAAGAAGCGGATAATATTTACCTTTTTAATATTAATCGTTTATCGTATCGGTGGTCATATTCCAGTGCCCGGGATCAATGGTAAGGCATTTTTTGAATTTCTTGAACAGATGGGTGGAGGAGGAATTTTAAGCCTGTATGATATGTTTGCCGGTGGTGCTTTTAAGCAGGCAACTGTTTTTGCACTGGGAATT
>Ga0209636_10008754_pt1 | contig 10311 bp, 7 predicted proteins | sample DeeMarSWOR152_54_FD_187464 | JGI IMG/M metagenome (GOLD analysis project Ga0209636, IMG submission 187464) | Marine sediment microbial communities from White Oak River estuary, North Carolina - WOR-1-52-54 (SPAdes) (version 2) | ecosystem: Environmental > Aquatic > Marine > Intertidal zone >... | reverse complement strand
AATTTTGGGACATAATTTTGGGACAGTATACGCCATTACCGAACTTGTGTCTGGTAGCAAAGTTTGGGCACTGAATAGGAAAGATATAGAATGGCAAATTACGGAATAAAGATGGATCGAATTAAGTGATTTGCGTAGACTGTCCCCAGACTCATGATTGACAGATCCTCCTGCCGCCTTCGAGGGCAACCGTAAGGATATCAGCGCATTGGCGGTCTTTGGTATGATAACCGGATTTTTTTGTTGTATACTGCCGGATCACCAGGACTTCGGCCCGGCTGTCTTCCTGGTATTCACAGATGATTTTTGGAGAGGTTTTGATTTCCTGTTTATATCGGGACATTCCGAATCCAGGCTGTGATGCCAGCACGCAGTAGAAATAAGGATAGCTTGTTCCTTGAACAACATTGAGATTGATCTGTGCTTGCAGGCCATAAAATCCCTCGGGGCAACCGGGAAAAGCTACCGAGAAACGGGCATCCACCGGAATCGTCTTATCGTCCTTGCTCCTGGATAACATTAACGCGGGCCGAAACTTTTCTCCTTCCTGTTTCAGGCTCTCGAAAACCTCGTGAAGCAATAAAATGATTCTGACTTTAACTATCAGATTCGGCTGCTTAAGGATGAATCTCATACCGGAGAACCAGAGCGGAATCATGATGACCGCGATGTCGACCGCCAATATGACCGTAACCATCCTATCTTTTGCCACCTCTCCAAGAATCACAGAAGCTAAAAGAGCCAGCCCCCCAAAAAGGAAAAAACTGAACAAGCCAAGAGGATTGGAGACATCCAGGGTATCGCTGTCCCATTTTTTATTCTGTTTTTGAAGATGTTCGATTTCCTTGATCTTCTCGATGGAAACAGTCTTCCAGTTGGGGTCCAGGTTGAAGCCTTTCATCCGGACTCGACTATCATATCCTTTTGCCAGAACCAACCCGATGCCTATCAGTAGGAAAGGAATACCGTAAAGGGGATTCATGAAATAAAGCTGCAGGATAAATCCGACAACCAGCAGAAACAGCGTCAAACGAATCCTCACATTGTAGGGAAGATTTTTCGCAAAATGAAACCGCACACTATCCCGCCGTTTCGGAGGTGGAAATCCGAATATACCTAGGATCGACGTCATTGTAAGCTCCTCTGATTCGAACTCCTGTTCGATTTGAGTTGTGCCAGCGGCTCTTCCAGTTCGTCATACCCATGGACCTTGAAATACAATGGGCATGCTCCGTGGCACACTGCAAAGTGTTCACAATCTCTGCATCCAGGGTGCGCCGCACCCTTTTCCCGTAGAAACCTTGCACGGTCTCCGAACCATAAAGCTTGGAATCCCTGCTGCAGCAAATTCCCCACAGGCTCTTTCCAACTGGAACATGGGAGAAGCCTGCCAAAAGGATCGACCGACAGCAATCCCTCACAGGCGCTGCAGCCCTTGTTTCCCATTTGATGGGCAACCGGATTGAACAGGCACATCGGTGTCGGTGAATACCACATGAAATGCACGCCTTCGGCTTCCGATGCCGATTTTATTTTCAACACGATATTTTTAATTTCGCTGTATTTAAGAGTCAGATCTGGCGCTGTGCCGCGTCCTGCTGGGATAATCATGTTCAAGGAGAACCGCTCGATCCCCAAAGACTTGGTAAATCGCGCCATTTCTTCAAGGCTTTGCATATTCTGACGGCATAAGGTGGCATGGGGGTGAACCAGAATACCTTCATTTTTCAAGGCGAGCAATCCATTCAGAGAGGCTCTGAAAGAGTTTTTGAAACCCACGATATCATCATGGACCTCAGGATTCGGGGATTCGATGCTGACCTGGGCTGAAGCCATGCCTGCCGCTCTCAGTTTCTTTGCAGTCCTCTGCGTGATAAGCGTTCCGTTGGTGATGAGATTCACGCGCATGTTCAAGGAACCGGAAGCATAGGCGATCAGATCGATAATGTCATTCCTGAGCATGGGTTCTCCTCCAGTAAAGGACACGCTGGGGACTTCAGCATCACGACGGATCATATCCAGCACGCGTTTGACATCACCTGTAGACAGCTCTTCCCTGCCGTTCCCATCATCTGGCTCCGAGATACAGGTGCATGAAGCATAACAGAACCGGCATTTGATGTTGCAGCGCCATGTCAGAGCGATTTCGGACAGGACAGGAAGTTCGATGTATCCCAGGTCAAACGGCACTCTCTGGAGGGAAGGGGAATGATAGGCATCGCAGACCGAAGAACTCAGCATCCGGGATAAGTCGGTGAAGAATGAATAGAGTTGTGCGGGAAGATCCTGATCGAAAGATCTTGCCTCGAGGATGTCTTCGATCGAGCCGCCGTGGAAAATGTGATGCAGAACCTGAGCGCCTGTGCTGTTCAGTTTAAAGGCGTGGTTCGGGAGGCGGATCAGGACATTATCGGCCAAGCGTACGTGAACATAAGGCCGGATTCTATCCACGAAGGCTTTGACCCAATCCAGCCGGATAGAGGAGGCCTGCATCAGTGACCTCCTCCGCTGACACAGGCAGAATGGCACGCACTATGGCAGGCACTGTGGCACGCACTGTGACAGGCAGAGTGGCATGCACTGTGGCAGGCATCATGACATGCTGCATGGCAGGCTTCGATGGCGTCTGCCGATGGGCCGAGAAACGCCTCGAAATCCACCACATCTGGATTGACCGGCAGGGAAGCTTCATACTCATGGTCGTAGCTCTGCGGATCATAGTGGCGGTGCATGCCGTAACGATAGTGATACCAGTACCACCAGCTCGACACTGGATCATCCTGCCGGCGGTCGTGGTTTTCTTTTCTAAGGGGCTCTTCTTTTGCTTTTCCAAAGGCTTTGCCAATCTCATCGTGGTAGTAATTTTTTGTCGCCTCTATATCGCAATCCCATGCTTTCTGCTGGATGTTGTAAACGACCGCCTTCAAGAGTTCGTTCAGCTCCTGTTCGCTGAATTGACCGTCATCTTTGGCTGCTCGATACATCTTCTGCTCGTAGGGCCCCAAATCGCTGAAGGGAATTGGCAAGGGCTTGACCACTTCTACACGAAGCGGATCCCGGTTGATAACTTCGATGCAGTTTCTTTTGACCAGTTGGGAAAGGATGGTTGAAAAAATCTGTTTGTAGGGGACGCCGATAAAAACCCCGGCCTCGATAGGATCCAGATCCTCGGCGATTTTTCCGGGTTTTCGGAAGGAAGCCAGCTCTATTTTTGGCGGTTCCCAATCCTCACGGACCCATTTGACCTCATCCAGCTCCGACTGGGCCCGGACCATGGACCTGTGTTTTCTGGATACGCCGAAAATGCCAGATAATAACGTGAGGACAAAACCGATAAGCAGAATCCAGCGGGATGAGCGGGTTCGACCTTCTTTTGAAGCAGGTTGTTCTGAAGGCAATGTGCTTTGTGCGGGAGGGACAGTTTCCCCTGCGGATACACGAGCAGCATCGATTCCAGGGAAGACATCCGCCGCAATATATTGCTGGATGCGAAAATGATACTGGATGCGGGCATTGTCTTTATGCAGCAAAACCTCGATATGCTGTTTCCCCCCGACTTTTCTGAGCCGATAATCGATTTTGTATTCTTGGTTCATAAACCTCTCGGTGGCAAATCCCCGGGCCAGAAGCTCGGCCTCGACAGCACTCCGGTCGGTTCGCGGGGAGGTGTACTCGATAGGATAGACCACTTTGACCGTGTAGTGCTCCAGCGGTTGGTCCCATGCTGTCGGCGCCCAGTTGAAGACCACGAGCTTCCGGCCTTCTGGTGCTGTTGTGGGAGCCAAATAGCCGGCCTGAAACATATCGGCAGCGAACCGAAATCTGTAAGTGACGTATCCTGAAGAGACACCTACTCCGTTTGCTAGGACGATATCATACTGGTCTGTGTTGACTTTTTTGATATCCAGTCCATAGGTGTTGCCCCGGCTGTCGATGGCCGAAGCATTTTCATAATCGAAGTGGGGAATCAGGCGGTCAAATCCCTCGAAATAAAATCCATGGAATTCGCCGGAAATCACATTATACCGCACCACATATTCCACAGAGGCCTTTCCATCAGGGAATAAGATGACTTCTGTTTCGACAAATTGCAGCCTGCCTTCTCCGGCAAGGGCAGAAGATGCCATGATGAGGATTGAAACGAGACTGATAAACAGAAAAATTCTTCTGACCATGGAAATTTTCTCCCAGTCGACGATCTTAAGGGACACTGTCCCTATCATCTCCTTTTTAATCCTCTTTGGAGGAAAGATGGAGTGTGTACAGAAATCCTCCGATGCAAATACCAAAGATCAAGATCATCATGAGTATGGCTTCAATCGTCATTGTTTTCCTCAATGTCATGTGTATTCAGGGGAAGTCTCTTGGTGATGATTCTATTGAAAACAATGAACACGACCAAAGCGACTCCCCATTGGAAGAGCACGGTCCCGACAGAACCCCGAGCAAATATATTCAGCCAGTTGTCAGGATTTTTCTTATAGCTGTCCCAAAACCACCAGATAAGCATAGCGATGACCTGGAGAGGTAGAAAAAAAGTAACCAGATAGTCGAATGCCCTGCCCAATTTGATTTTGTGTTGAGAGCTGCTGATGATTTCTGTTCGGAACTTTCTGGGACCGACCTTGAGAACGAGGAATATAAAGAAAGACCCGCTGACTATCAGTCCTAGTCCCCACACCCAGTCTTGGTTGTTGAAAAAGCCCATGCTGATAGCCGAAGGAAAACCAAAGGCAAAACAGGCTGTACCCACTATGGTCACTGCTTTTTTCCGGCTCAATCCTGAGTCCATGAAGATGCGGGATATGAGTTCGAGCTGGGAGATCAAGGAAGAAAAAGCGGCAAAACAGAGAGCCAGGAAAAAAAGCGCAAGGAAGAATGAGCCGGATGGAATTTGCGCAAACAAGGTAGGGATCCATTTGAAGGTCAATCCCTCATTTCCTTGACTCATGATTTCGACCACTTTTTCTTGTGCCACGTTCTGGCCCACAAAGAAGGAAAACACTGTAGGAATCACGGCTATGCCTGCCAGAAGGGATGCGGTGTTGTTGCCGAATCCCAGGGCTGCTGTAGTCAAAAAGGGATTCTCTTTCTTCCTGGAATACACTCCATAGGTCAGCATGAGACCCCAACCCGCTCCAGTCGACCAGGCAGCCTGGCTTAATGCATTTAGCCACACTTCGATGTTTCCCAGTTGGGAGAGATTTGGTGAGAAGAGGAAGTTCAAACCTTGTGCCGCACCTGGAAGGCTGACTGATCTTCCCACCGCAATCAGCAAAAGAACAAAGAGCGATGGAATCAGGATTTTATTGGCTCGTTCGATCCCCTTTGCAACTCCAAAATAGATGATTGAACATCCTATGAGGATAGCAACAAAATGAAAACCCACAGGCTCCCAGGAGGATGTGAAATTTTCCCAATATCCTATTGGTTTTTTGCGAATGAGCCCTTGAAAGCATGTGGCAAAGAAGTATTTGATGCACCATCCTGTGACAACTGTGTAGTAAAACGTGATGGCTGCGGTCACGAAAGCCACAAAAGTCCCCATCCAGGCAAAATTCTTTCCTATCATCTTCCCGAATGACCCGATGACTCCTTGTCGTGTTTTTTTCCCTATAGAGAGCTCTATGGTGAGAAGAGGTATGGCCCAGACAAACAGAAACAGAATCCAAGCGATCAGGAAGGCTCCGCCGCCGTATTGAGAGGCAATCCGTGGAAAGCGCCACAGATTCCCTGTTCCTACCGCCATTCCCAGGCCGGCAAAGATGATGCCCCAGCGTGAGAAAGTTTCTTTCTTTTCCATATCTGACCCATACTTTACTTATGGTGACTTCACCTGTCAACAGAATAGGTGCAATGTCGTTGGAGGCTTTAGAGCCTGGCAATGACATCGTTGAGGTCGGCTTGACAACCTTGGATCGGCTCTCTCATCACTTTCAAACGCATATCGTTATGAGAGTCAGCGATGATATGCCATTTGATAAGCTCTATGGTCATTTCTATGATTTCGATACAAGTCACAGAGCGGGGATGAATGCCGCACCCACTGTTGAAGTAATAGGGTTCCTCCGGCTCCCCTGCCAAACGCTGCTGCTTGCTCAAGGAGAGAAACATCGGGCGATGGGTGTGGCCTGCGATAGCGACCATGTGTCGCTCTCGTGCCCACTCTATGATGCCTGTTTCCACCTTGTTGCGTTTTCTGACTTGCTGAGCCGGGCTTGTTGGGTCTCTCAATCCGAAGATGTTCTGGAGAGGTCCCCAGATATGACGCACCCAAAATCTCCCAAACGGGACAAATGTATCATTGATGAAATCCCCCTGGTGGCCGTGAAAGAGGAAAATCTTTTCGCCGAGCATGGCCGTCTCGAAAATCTCGATACCGGAAAAAAGGCCGGGGATCAGTATTTGAACTTCCTCGAGCGCCTTCTTCATCCACCTCTTGTTTGTCATCTGCAGGTTGTGGTTGCCTGCGATATAGCACATCCTGCTGTCTTTATGGAATTGGTCCATCTGGCGGAAAATATTTCCGTGGGCCCTTGCGATGTCTACCAGATTCTGGTTTTCATACAGCTCGTCCCCATCACCGAGCTCGATGTATGTGAAGTGACGGGTGTAATAATAGTCCAGTGCACTCGAGAAAATGAGGGAATTGTGCATGAAATCATCGGCCCAGTCCCCGACTCCCCGATGGAGGTCACTGAAAATCACGATTTTCGTTTCCGGTGACAGGTCAAATTTCTTTTTGTTGTTCTCGAGAGCTTTATCCAGAGCTGGCTTGATTCTTAATAAACACATGACTTATTCCCCGTCATTACCTTATTTTTGAAAAGAATCCTGAAGCAATCGCAAAAACAGAATCAATGCACCGAACTGAACATGGATGTCGATGATTTCGTTGTTTTTTGGCACTGTCAGTGCAAACCTTCTATCATTAAGATTATGAATAATATGAAAGGAGTCAAGAACTTTCTGAAACCCTAATATATTTTCTTCGATCGTGGATTTGGAGATGTTTACGAGCGCAATAAAATGAGAGACTAAAATGTTTGAATATGGTAAAATAAACCAAATATTATCTCTTCATTAGTACTTGAGTGAGAATTTAAAGATGCGGATTATTTTTGTTTATCCCAAGTACCCTGACACTTTCTGGAGTTTTAAATATGCGCTCAAGTTCATCTCCAAAAAGGCATCTTTTCCACCTTTGGGCCTTTTGACTGTGGCGGCGATGCTTCCTGAGGAATGGGAAAAAAAGCTCGTGGATATGAACGTGGCTGACTTATCGGATGATGACCTCGAATGGGCCGATTATGTTTTTCTCAGTGCCATGACTGTTCAGAAAGAGTCTGTAAAAGGAGTGATAAAAAGATGCAAACAGAAAGGAGTCCCTATCGTTGCCGGGGGGCCCCTTTTCACAACCGGCCATGAAGATTTTCCAGATATTGACCATTTGGTTCTGAACGAAGCTGAATGCACGCTCTCACCTTTTCTTAAGGATTTAAAAAAAGGATGCCCCCAGCGTATGTACACTTCCAGAGAGTGGCCAGATATAAAAAAAACTCCTTCTCCTTTATGGCACCTTATCGATATGAAGAACTATGCCAGCATGAACATTCAATACTCGAGGGGGTGCCCATATAACTGCGAGTTCTGTGACATTGTGGTTTTGAACGGACATAAACCACGTACCAAGAGCAAGGAACAGATTATCGAGGAGCTCGAAGCTTTGTACACCCAAAAATGGAGAGGCGGAGTGTTCTTTGTGGACGATAACTTCATCGGGAATAAGAGGAAGTTGAAAGCAGCCCTCCTCCCCTTTCTAATCGAATGGATGAGAGAAAAAAAATATCCTTTCTATTTTTTAACTGAAGCCTCCATAAATCTCTCTGATGACGATGAATTGATGAAACTCATGGTCCGGGCAGGTTTTCGTCGGGTTTTTGTCGGTATTGAAACGCCTGACGAGAAAAGCCTCACAGAATGCAACAAATATTTGAATCAAAAGCGTGATTTACTAGCCTGTATCAAGAAAGTTCAGAGATTCGGATTGGAAGTCCAAGGAGGATTTATCGTGGGTTTTGACAGCGACTCCCCCTCGATTTTTGAAAGACAAATCAGGTTTATTCAGAAAAGTGGAATCGTTACCGCCATGGTCGGTTTATTGAATGCTCCCCGGGGGACAAGACTCTATCAGCGCCTGAAAAAAGAAGGAAGACTGCTCGCGAATATTTCCGGAGATAACACCGATTGTTCGCTGAACTTCATTCCCAAAATGAATTATGAAACCCTTATAAGCGGCTATAAGAAGATCCTTGAGAATATTTATATGCCCAAGCACTATTACAAAAGAGTCAAAACCTTCCTCAAACAGTATAAGCCAAGGCAGCTCAGACAAAAGATCTATTTTAAATTCAGCTACTTTGAGGCTTTCCTTAAATCGATCTGGCATTTAGGGATTAGAGGAAAAGAAAGATTCCATTACTGGAAACTGATTCTTTGGACGCTGTTAAGAAAACCAAAACTTATCGGCATATCTATAGCCTTCGCGATCTATGGATTTCATTTTCGAAAGATTGCTGTCCAATGGGAACCTGCAAGACGAGGAAACGGTCCATAAAACAGTCTACAGCAGAAGCCCTTTGTTCCAGAGTCACACAGTCAATTTTCCTTCAGGAATTTGCCTTTATAAGCAGATTTTGTCGTTTTGAAGGACATCTCTTGAAATCCAGCGTTTGAAAACAGCTCCCGAATCTCTGCTGTCGGCATTCCATGAGAAACCTTGATGGGTTCCCAGATATAAAAGACTCCCCCGGGTTTGAGTTTCCGAGACAATGCATTCACGGTGTCCTGTCTTTCCTCTGGGGCAATGTCGTGGATCACATGGATCGCGAAGATCACGTCAAAAGAGCGTTCAGGGATGCCGAGCTCCCGTATATCTCCCCTCATCAAGGTGACATTTGGATTTTTATTTAATCGTTTTCGAGCTCTCTCCATAAAATATTTAGAAACGTCAACACATGTGAGCTGTCCGTTTCCTTGGAGTTGTTTCATGATGTATCGGGATTCCACGCCTCCACCGCAGCCAAAATCGAGGATATGCTCGTCCCCTTTCAAATCGAAGCTCTCTATGTAGGATTTGTACATGAATCGACCTAAAAAACCCTTCAGGGTGTCTTCCAATTTAAACAGAAAAGAGGGATTATCGAAATCGACTTGCTTGAATTTATATTCTGTCATCGGTCGTTCCTCCTTGATTCAATCATGATGGTGGACAAGACGCATTTGCTGTCAAGTCCATCCACATTCCATGAATTGCCTAATGAATGTTTATTCATATATATATAGACGGTAGCGATAGACATATATTGCATTTATCATCGCCTTGTTTCAAGGAGATAAGAAAAATTCATGAACAGATTGAGGAGTGATTGAGACGGCATCGATATTATTCGTTGTTTTATTGAAAGAAGCTTTGTAACATAGGGGCAGAATTTTCACTGTTAGTGGTCTTATGAACTACGGTTGGCTGTCTCTCATTCCTCCTTTGTTAGCTATTATCCTGGCCTTCATCACACGTGAGCCTGTCATTAGTCTTGCTATTGCTTGTGTGGTGGGTGTGGTCATCATGGGACAGGGACTGATCGGCTTTCCCGAACTTCTGGTCAAGACATTGGGCAGCGAAGATTTTATGTGGGTCTGCCTGATAGAAATCTGCATCGGAATTCTGGTCGCCTTTTACCAGCGCTGTGGAGCGGTGGATATGTTCGGCCGGAGGGTCAGCCATCTGACAAAATCAAGATCACAGACCCAGTTTCTTGCCTGGGGACTGGGCCTCTTTATATTCTTCAGCGATTATTTCAGCCCTCTCTTCACAGGACCTGTGATGCGCAGGCTGACCGACAAGGCAAAGATATCAAGGGAGAAACTGGCTTACATCTGCGATTCCACATCGGCACCAGTGAGTGTTTTAGCTCCGATAACAGGATGGGCTGTCTATATCTGTGCGCTTCTTGTTGGAATCGGCCCTATACTTGACAAAAAAGATGCCATGTCGCTGTTTATTCAATCCATTCCCTTAAATTTTTACGCTCTTCTTTCTGTTTTGATGGTGGTTCTGATTTCTTGGAAGATTATTCCCGAATTTGGTCCTATGCGGAAGGCCGAGTACAGAGCCATTCATAGAGGCCAGGTGCTTCGTCCTGGCTCTGTGCCGATGATGAGTTCGGAATTAACTGACCTTTCTGTTTCGGGGAAAGGGCGCCCCAATATCTGGCTGAATTTCTATATGCCAGTTATGATCGTGATCGTGGT
>Ga0209636_10008753_pt1 | contig 10312 bp, 9 predicted proteins | sample DeeMarSWOR152_54_FD_187464 | JGI IMG/M metagenome (GOLD analysis project Ga0209636, IMG submission 187464) | Marine sediment microbial communities from White Oak River estuary, North Carolina - WOR-1-52-54 (SPAdes) (version 2) | ecosystem: Environmental > Aquatic > Marine > Intertidal zone >... | reverse complement strand
ACACAACGCATTGAGGTTTGCTCCGTCAAGATAGATGAGCGCGCCCTTACTATGCACGATGCTGCAAATCTCAGAGACGCGAGAGTCAAACAGCCCGAGCGTGTTAGGATTGGTCAGCATCATTCCAGCGACTTGCTCAGTCATCGCGGCGCGAAGCGCGTCGACATCTACGAGACCATCAGCGCTCGACCGTATCTCTCGCACGTCGTAGCCTCCCATATGTACCGACGCGGGATTGGTTCCATGAGCGGAATCGGGTATGACGATCTCTGTGCGAGGATTGCCGCGGCTCTCGTGATACGCCCTCATAATCATGATACCGGTGAGTTCCCCGTGAGCACCAGCTGCAGGTTGTAGAGTTATCTCATCCATTCCCGATAGTTTGCACAGGATTTTCCCAAGCTCATACATAAGCTCCAGCGCTCCTTGTATGCTATCTTCAGGTTGAAGCGGGTGTAGGTCGACAAATTGCGGGTCTCTCGCCACGTACTCGTTCACTATAGGATTGTACTTCATCGTGCATGAACCAAGTGGATAGAATGCTTTCAGTACATGATGATTGAGCTGTGAGACGCGCACGAAATGGCGGGCCACGTCCACTTCTGAAACCTCCGGTAGCACAGGTGCCTGGTGCCTCAACTGCACCTCGGGTAGAAGCTCTGTCGTCCGCTTCGTCGGAACGTCCACAGGCGGAAGTGAGTATCCTCTTCTGCCTCGCCTGGACAACTCAAAGATGGATTTCTCGCCCATTCATCCCCCTCAGATGATTCCTTCCCTCATCAGGTCGTGGAGATGCACAATGCCGACAGGCCGTTCTTTATCATCGGTCACGATCAATGCAGTAATCCCGTGTTTCTCCATTTTTCTGACGGCAGCCGACGCAAGCTCGTGCTTCCTCACAGTCTTGGGGTTTTTGCTCATGATCTCTTTCGGTTTCAGGTCAAAGATCTTCTCGGTCTTTTCAAGAAGTCGACGAAGATCACCATCGGTGACGACCCCTATCAGTCTACCTCCTCCATCGACCACACTCGTGATTCCTCGTTTCGAAGTCATCTCCAACACCGCTTCTTTCATGGAGCTCGATTCCGAGATTATGGGAACATACGTTCCCGTGAGCATAACCTCCTCAGTCTTCGTTCTCAATCTCTTTCCGACTGTCCCGCCAGGGTGGAAGAACGCAAACTGCTCTGGCCTCATTTCCTTCTTGTGAATCATCGACACCACGAGTGCATCCCCGAGGACCAGAGCCGCCGTCGAAGAACTGGTCGCTGCAAGGTCATATGGACACGCTTCCTCCTTCACAGAACTGTCTAAGACGATATCGCTCAGCTGTGCGAGTTGTGACTTGGTATTCCCCGTGATGGTGATGACAAGGATTCCGATTTCCTTCAGAATCGGGATGAGTCGCAGGATCTCCTCAGTCTCCCCGCTCTTGGAGATCACCAGGGCAACGTCATCCTTCGCAACTAAACCAAGATCTCCATGTGCACCCTCCGCAGGATGAAGGAAGAAGGCGGGGATGCCGACAGAACGGAACGTAGCCGCGATTTTTTGACCAACTATGCCGGACTTCCCCATGCCGGTGACGATCACCCTCCCTTTCTTCACTATTGCATCGACGGCGCGTGCAAATTCAGCGCCTATTCGGTCCTCAAGAGCGAGCACCGCTTCTCCCTCCAACCTTACTGTCTGTTTCGCCTTTTCTATGATTTCTTTCATCTACAGTCCAGCTACGGTGATGCTTTTCAATCTGATCGTGGGAATTCCTATCCCACCCTCCACTGCCACGAGATCATCTCCTATCGCGTCGACAGCCTTCAGCATCTCAGACATATTCGAAGCAATAGTGACTCCGCACACAGGTTGCGCGAGCGTTCCCCCATGTATCCATCTTCCAGAGACACCGATCGAGAAGTCCCCAGTTATGGGGTTACCGCTGAACCCTAGGGAACCCATCACCAGAAGCCCTTCCGGAATCTCCTTGATCATCTCTGCCTCTGTTGACCTCCCTGGATGCAGGAAGAAGTTCGTCGGTGCTATGGCAGGACCCACCTTGTAGGATGGTCGCCTGCCGTTCCCCGTAGTTTTCACACCGACCCTTCTCGCTGTGTACAGGTCGTACAGGAAGCCCATCAGAACTCCATCCTTCACGATCTCCTTCACTGCGGTCGGTGAACCTTCATCATCTGCTGGGGAGGAACCGACCCAATCCGCTCTGGTTCCATCATCCACAATGGTAACAATGGACGAGGCAACTTCTTCACCTTTCCTGTCCGCCAGAAATGATCGGCCAAGGCGGACTGACTCGCCATCCACCGCCTGTGCGATCCCCGAGATCAGCTTCATTCCAACGAGCGGCTGCAACACAACCGGATAGGTGCCGCTCTTCACTGGCTTACCCTTGAGTGTGAGAACCGCTCTCTCCGCCGCTCTGGCTCCGACCCTCGATGGATTCAGTCTCTCAAAACTCCGCTCAATCTGCCAGTCCCATCCCATCTGTTTGCTTCCGTCTTCCTCAGCCACGAAAGCCCCACCTATGGAAACGGAACTCTCGACATAACCGACGCGCAGCCCCTTGGAATTCATGATGAGTATCTCCCTCGTTTCATCATTATAGCTGACATAGTCGCTCCCGATTATTCGCTTGTCGTATGCAAAGGCGGCTTTCTCCACCGAGAGAATCGTCTCTGTCTTCTCCTCGAGGGAGGTTCGTGCCAGTCTCTCATCGAGAAGAGACAGCTTAGGATATGTTCTTGCCTGAAGTGCAAAATCCTGGTATTCGTCGGCAGTAGCCCCCCTTGCCAGTTCGACAGCCCGTGCACTCGTGAGCCTGAGGGCAGAATCTGAGAGATCTGAACTGTGGGCCAGTCCCAGCTTCTTCCCACAGATCACCCTCACCGCAACGCCAGATGTCGTTGCCTGCTTTATCGCCTCCAGTTTCATCCTCGAGGTCCTTATCTCGTGCACCGTACTCTTGACACAGTACACTTCGACTTCTTCGGCACCTGCTGCCTTCCCATATTCCAGGAGCTTCTGCGACGTATCGATCATACTACTTCTTTGTCCCACCGATCGTCATCTTCTTCACCCTGATCGTGGGTTGTCCGAAGCCCACGGGGACCAGCTGCCCCTTTCCACAGAATCCTCCTTGTCTGTCGAAGCCAAAATCGTTTCCCACCCTGTCTATGTTTTGAAGAATCTCTAACCCATTGCCGATCAAACTCGCTTCCCTCAAGGGATACAGCAGTCTTCCGTTCTCCACAAGCCAGCCTTCCAATACTTCAAAGACGAAGTCGCCGCTCGCTGGATTCACCTGCCCGCCCCCGATCTTCTTCACATAGAACCCTCGCGCGGTCTCACCCAGTATTTCCTCCGGGTCATCATCTCCCTCGAGGAAGCACGTGTTCGTCATTCTCGGAATCGGATAGAATTCAGAGGATTGTCTTCTGCCGTTGCCCGTCGATGCAGTGCCGGCCCGCTGCGCCGTGATTCTATCGTATAGAAAGCCCTGTAGAACACCATTTTCGACGAGAAGAGTGCTCTGAGCCAGAGTTCCTTCATCATCCACGCGAATGGAACCGCCCTTGAACGGGCGGGTAGGGTCGTCCACTATGGTGACGAGTGGAGACGCAATCACCTCCCCCAGTTTGTCACCATAGACCGACCTCCCCTTCTGAACGATGTCTGCCTCCAGCCCATGTCCCACAGCTTCGTGAATGATGACTGCGTTCCCCTTCCCGATAATGACTGGCATAGGTCCGGCGGGGGCTTCCCTCGCATCCAGCATACGGATGGCCATGTCCGCAGACTCTCTCCCGAGAGTCTCAGGAGGCGAATCGTCAAACAGCTCCCATCCCCTGTGCCCGCTGCACCCACTGAGACCGGGATGCCTCTTCTGACCGTCAATCGCAAGGGTCCGCACTCTGAGAGTCGTATAGACAACTCCGTCTTCTGCAAGAACTCCCTCGGAATTGGCGATGATGAAGTGCCTCGTCTGATCGTAGTAGGAAATGTCAACATCTTTGATCCTCGCATCCACATCCCGTGCGGAACGATCAACTCTTTTCACGAAATCCGTTTTCTCACTCGCGGGCACCTCTCCAGACGGCCTCTCAATCATGGGAGGGGTGGGAATGACTGATCTGTGGAGATCCTGCGGTGAGAACCTCTTCCCATCCTTTGCGATACGTGCAGCGGTGAGAGCTGCTCGTTTCAGTGGTTCGAGCTCGACACTGGATGCACACCCATAGCCAATCTGCTCGCCCTTGATTACCCTGACTCCCGCGCCGATCGTATTGCCATAGCTACAGGACTTCACCCTGGTATCTTGCATGAGCACACGGTTTATTTCACTCGACTCATAGTACACTTCCGCGAAATCCCCTCCCTCTGATAAGGCCAGGTCAAGCAACGTAAGTAGAGTATCTTCTGATATCATAGAATGGATAAGACTATAAAACTGTCATCTGGCCGTCAAGTGAAGATGGTCTGTGGGATGTGTCAGGTACTCAGCAGTAACCGGCGGGGAACAACGAGGCTTGTCTCGACAGAAGACCACCCGTGTCCCCAGAAACCAGGCCTGCGGAAGAGCTGGGGGAATCTGCGGATGAGAGAGGGGGAGATTCCCCCTTCTCTCATCGGTACTCAGGGTTTCCCGGATCCGGTTGGTACGCAGCTTTCAACCGTATCCAAGTGTGGTTCAGGTCAACACCGGTGATCTGGATTTTCGCGTAGTGGTTGTTTCCTGTTTTTATCGCGTACACATGCCCAAGAAGCGCCTCAACCGAGTGGCCTGTGTCAGCATAGCCATCCAGAGGAGCCTCATCTGCCCCATCCCAATCACTCATATACCCGAGATCCTGGACTTCTCCCCCATTTATCCCGTCCACCCACGCTCGCATTCCCGCCCCAGGATTGAATCTTTCACACATGATATCGCCCAATCCCGACCCAGTAGTGTAATTGTGTAGGTCCACGCAACTCACTACGGTGAAATCAGAGAGTTCAAATCCGGCCAAGGCGGGTGTGGTGTGATAGTCCATGATCTGCACTTCGGTTGCGGTCTCGTCTCGTGGAGTATCCTCTATGATGTTGCTGGTGTGGCTGATCTCCCCCCAATCGCCCTTCGCTGCCACTACGACGAAAGAGTAGGTGACACCGTTCTGGAGGCCTTCGATGTCTATCCAGACCTCATCGGCAGAGGGCGGGGTCACCTCAAGAGAGTCGACAATCTGGAAGCCACTGGGAACGTTCTCCCGAGGATCCCCACCGAAGGCACCCTGGCGGTAGTAGATAATGTACCCGTTCAGATCGCTCTCGAAGTTGCTGCACCACCAGGACAGCGTGACCTTCTCATCTCCGGTGATACTCTGCAACCCGAGAGGCGGGGAGAGTTCTTCCCGGCCAAGCACCTTCTCCTCGGTGCACCCCATGATGAGGAGCGGAAGTACGAGAACACAAGCTATTGCACACAGCTGTCTCATCTTTCCTCCTTCTTTCGTACTGAAGCCATCTGGCCGATTTTTCTCTTTTCTTCTCACCCCCTATGTGTAATACGTTCCATGAAATGAAAATGTTTCATTCTGCCACTATTCACCTTTCAGTTCCGCAGTACAATGAGGACAGCGGATCGCCTTGATTGGGATCGTAGAGAAGCAATACCGACATTCCTTCGTAGTCGGCTCGGCAGGAGGAGCTTCTCTCTCACGCCTGAGTTTGTTGATGTTTCGGACGAGGAGAAAGACTACGAACGCAATTATGATGAAACTGATGATCGTATTTATGAACACGCCGTAGTTGATCGAGACTGCTCCAGCTGCCTGTGCGTCCGCAAGAGAAGCATACGGTCCCGGAACGCCACCCTGTTTCAGGATTACGAAGAGGTTATTGAAATCCACATTCCCCAGAAGCAGTCCTATGGGTGGCATGATGACATCGGACACGAGAGACCTCACAATCGTGCCGAAGGCTGCGCCGATTATGATACCGACAGCCATGTCGACCACGTTGCCACGCATAGCGAATTCCTTGAATTCTTTCAACATGCTAACCCCCTTCTTACCCTTCTACTGTACAACACCGACCCCTTCAGCGCTCACCTCCCTTCTCCTCAGCTATCTCTTAAATCACTCTGTACGTCAGTCCCATGGATAGAGTCTGCTTGAAACGCATTCCGAGGTCAACCTCCTTGTCATAGAGGAGCTGGACATAGAGGTTCACCATGAGGTATTTCGTAATACTTGCCGAGAAGATGTTTTCCCAGTTGACATCAGGAGACCTCCAGTAGTCCTCACCTGCCACCCCACTAAGTCCGTCAGCTTCCGAGTGAAACAGGGCCTGAAACACTGCGAACCTACTCTGGAAGTTCATCCTCTCGTGCGCAAGGGGAGCGTTGAACTCAGTGACAAGCTCAAGACCACCTTCGTTCGTTGTCCTGTTCTCTCGCCTGCCCGTCTCCACATCAAGTGCATCACGGTCATAGTGCTGCCTGAGTGCTCCGCCACAACGCACGATCAATTCTCCCTTTTCTTCCTTCACGAGTACTTTCGCCACTCCAAGGCTTTCAGTAAATCTTATGGGGTTTATGTACCTCTTCTTGTCTGGATCGCTACCATCGACGAATTGAGTTTCTACTCGACCCGCCGCAAACGGATCCGCAAATGCTCCAAGTGTGAACCGAATCACGGATTCGAAGTCAATAAGGTCGGTGGACTTCGACGGCTCCGCCCAGGACCTGTTCTCTGTATCCTGACTGTAGGTCTGACCAAAGGAAAGTGCGAGGGCGTTTCTGACATGCACCTTCTTGTGAACTTGCCTCTGTGCCAGAGAATTGGAATTGAACGCCCATGAAGCGCTGCCTACTTCACCACCAGTCCAATTGTCACTGTACGCGTTTTGCGTGAGGGTAAGATTTGCGTCCAGCGAGATCTCCCACACACCCGCACATGCAGGCCAGCCGACGCCAATGACCATTGCTGCCCATACAGTGATCAGAACTCTCATTTCTTCCCCCTCTCTTTGAAGTGAACCGTTGATTTTCGTCCTACAAATCTGACCAACTGCCTCACTTCTTCTCTTAGTATCTGTAGTGGGCTTCCTCGTCTATGAGCGATTTCCGTATTATCCTGTAGCCATATGCACCATTCGCTGTGGGAATGGTATCTCGATTCTGTTCTCGTCGAATGCCTCTTTTATCCTCCGTGTGAGGTCCAACCTCACGGGCCAGTAGTCTTCTTTCTTCACCCAGGGACGAACCACAAGGTTCACACTTGAATCTGCCAGTTCCGACACCGCAATGTGAGGCGGTGGATCAGAGAGTATTCTCTCGTCTGCCTTTATCAATCCCATCACTACCTCCATCGCCCTCTGGATTGAACAACTGTAGCTGATTCCCACTACAAGGTCCACTCTCCTCGTGTCGTGAGCAGAGTAGTTCTTGATGATGTCTCCGTACACCTTCCCGTTCGGCACCAAGATCTTCACGTTGTCAGGAGTCGCAAGCACGGTATTCAACAGCATTATCTCCTTCACGGTGCCTGCTACTCCTGCTGCATTAATATAGTCCCCCACTTTATAAGGACGAAATACCAAGACAAGAACTCCGGCTGCAAAATTGGCCAACGAACCCTGCAGAGCGAAACCGACCGCAAAGCCTGCAGCTCCCAGGACTGCGATGAATGAAGCGGTTTCCACCCCAAACTTCGACAGCGCAGCCACCACGGCGAATATGAGAATGAGTGCGTAGGTGAGACGGGCCGCAAACGAGACGATCGTGTCATCCACCTCGTACTTCATGAGCAACTTCCTCACCATTCTACGTGCGATACCTGCGGCAACGCGGCCTACGATCAGGATTACGACTGCACCAATCACTCTCAATCCATAGGTCGTAGCAAGACCTATCAACCTGTCAATCATCTCAGAGCTCATACGTCCTCCTTTCGTCTAATTCTTCAGCCCGTCTCGCGATGACGTGCTACTTCATCCTGGAACTCCTTCCGTTGTGTCTCCTGCTTCACATGATTCCGGCACGGCACACCGCGTGAGAGTATCGTCTCTTTTCTTCTCGTGTCAAGTCAAAACCGGAGTGCATGGTCGCGACATGAGCACAATCTTCACGTTCGACCTGTCGTGTCCTGTCTTTGCAATCCAGTAGTTTTCAGTAGAGCTTCCTCAATCTGGTTCCCCGGTAGTAGTGGCTCAGAATCCGTTTGAAGTCATATCCCTGTTGCCCCATCCCCATGGCACCCCACTGGCACATGCCCAGGCCATGCCCGTATCCGTGCCCCTCTAACCTAACGATATCTCGCTTCATGATGATGTCGAATTTCGTGCTAGGTAACTCGCCGAGAAAATTGCGTACCTGGTCTCCGTACACCTTGTAGGAGTTCCTGTCGGTAATCACCGTGAACTCCTTTACCCTTCCCGACCTGGTCTTCCTCACCTTCACCCGCCTTGTCCGCCCAGGATCGTGAACTCCCAGAAGTGAACGCAACGACTTATCGACCAACTCATCGAATTCGGCCATGCTCCACACGCGCGTCCATGTAAAGTGCGGACTCGCTGCGCAGAACGGCCTCTTCCGCCCGAAGAAAGAGCCACCTCGATCGTCCACACTTCGAAGGTACGGCATCCGCACGCGTGACGAGACCTCTGTCATGTCCGCCGTTCTCCCGCCACAGGTGGAGTGATACTTGGCATCAATCGGCTTGCCACCATACAGGAGCACCAGTCCTTGCGTCTCAGCAACTGCCCTGTCAGTAGAGGCCGCCTCTGCGTTCACACCTCTGTACACTTGATCAGACACGGTAGACGCCAGATCATACCCTTCATCCGCATGTTTGGCGAGATTTGCCAGTGCGTAAGTTCTCGCAGCAACGGCCTGTGCTTTCAGCGCCTCGAAGGGCGCTCCGCTCCCCATTTCGCACGGCACCACTCCCTTCAGATATTCCTCGAGCGGCACTTCGTTGATCGCAAGGAAACCTCGAGCATTTCTCTTCACAATGAGCTTGCCGCGATACGGTGACCCATTCAGGAAGAATATCTCCCGTGGCTCGACCACGAGAGGCAGATGAACGTGGGATATTCGTCTCTTCGCCTTCCTGTCCACCATCTCCACACCCTCACTCTGCTTCCGTATCGTCCACTGCCTGAAGGCTATTTCCTTCTTCGTGCTATTCTGCATCTTCAGCGAGTAGGAAGCGGGTGAGGAGAACGTGAGCGATTCCTCGTTCTCGAGAAGCAGTACTCTTATTCTTGGCTCTTCTCCACGAGCAGGAGGCTTGCGGTAACTCACACAGGCCAGGCAGACAACCGAAAGAAGAAGCAGAAGAAATTTTCTCATCGCTCACTTCACTCCGAGCTCTGCTAACCTTTCCAGAATGGCCCGGTGATGACTTCCTTCCCAATAGTATCTGTCACAGCTTGGACAGTATACGAATTCCTCATGACTTTGATATACGAAGAAGGGAACCTTCCCTTTCGCATCAGCCTTCGACTTACGAACCAGAGGGGTGTTGCACACGGCACACCGGGAGAAGGGACTCACGTCAGAGTGAAGTCGTAGATCACGGATGACTTGCATCAGCTGTGTCTTCAGTTCTTCACCCTTCACAAGGAAGCTCTTGTCGGGATACCGTCTGACGAATGATCCATCTCGAGTGAGCACAGTTCTCCCCTCATTCAGGCTCAACCTGAGCAACTCGGCCTTCTTCCCGCTCCTGCAGTAAGCGCAATCGAACCCAAGAATCCTTAGCCACTTCGCAAGTCTCCCCACCATACTATCACACACGAACCTCATCCCTGCTGGACAACACTCACTCCGTCAGCATTCTCATATACTTCGATGATGTGTTCAAGAGAGTCCTTCACCTCCTCTACATGGGTTATCAGGAGAATCTGTCTGAACCGTCGTGACAGCTCCTTGAGCGCACTCATGATGAGACCCTTTCTAATCGTGTCCTGAGATCCGAAAATCTCATCGAGGATGATGAACGAGAGTTCATTCCCGGTTGCCTCAGTAATGAGTTCCGATATCGCCAATCGCAGAGCCAGGTTAGCGAGGTCAGCCTCGCCGCCAGAGAACCGATCGATAGTATATGCATTCGCCCCTTCAATAAGGAATAGCTCGTAGTCTTCTGACAATTCTATTCCTCGATACTTGCCTTCGGTCATTCTCTCAAAGAGCAGAGAGGCCAGAGCGGCCAACCGAGGTCTTATCTTCTGAATCAGCTGAAGCCGAAAGTCTCCGAACAGTTCCACGAGCTTGGTGAGCGTGACTGCTGCATCCTCCAATCTCCTCGCTTCCCCTTCC
>Ga0209636_10008752_pt1 | contig 10313 bp, 13 predicted proteins | sample DeeMarSWOR152_54_FD_187464 | JGI IMG/M metagenome (GOLD analysis project Ga0209636, IMG submission 187464) | Marine sediment microbial communities from White Oak River estuary, North Carolina - WOR-1-52-54 (SPAdes) (version 2) | ecosystem: Environmental > Aquatic > Marine > Intertidal zone >... | reverse complement strand
CTCTAATGTAGATGGTTGCGGTTGCATCTGCTTCAACTGAGTGAAGACCCAAACCATAAAGTAAGCTGACCGATAACATCAAGATGAGCGTTAGCGCTAATGCTGTTCTCTTCATAACAGCACCAAATAACAATACGTTAAACTGTCCCTTATTCTTTGTGGAAACTTTTTGAAAGCATATTTTACACGTCTCGGTAGTGCCATCCGCCTACCGCTCCTTTATATAAGGGGGGTATAGTCTTTTCCGAGCACAACAGAGAACACGAAACAACAACCTGAAAAGCAATCAAAACCTTCCTGGTTACAAGGAATAAGGATAATTAAAATAAATCCACACGCTTACTTGTGGGTATTATGAGACTGCTGTTCAGCTGTTCCGAACTCGGTTTAGGACATGTATCCCGAGTAATACCGCTAGGAAAAAAACTAGAGGAAAATGGGCATAAACTGTTCTTTTTCTCTGGAGGAAAAGCCTACCAGCTGCTGCAAAAAGAATTCAAAAACGTTTATCCGTGCACGCCTGTAGCTTGGTATGAAAACGCCCATGGAATAGTCGCTTCAGCATCGCTCCTCAACATTTTGTTTCCTCTTCCTTATTTCAACCATGAAAAAAGCAAATTCGAGATTAAAAATTCGAGCGGAATGGAAACCATTCACCGTTATTATGATCTTAGGCGGCATATCAGAAAAATTAAGCCAGACTTGATTGTTTCTGATGGTGACCTGCACGCGCTACGACTTGCGAGCAGGTGGAAGTTTCCCTCAGTTTACATAGCGAACATGATTAGACCGAGTTATGGTTTTTCCGCCTTTCTCAATCCGGGTGAGCGTTTTATCGAACGCTACGTGAAGCAGTGTTCGAAGATAATTATTCCCGACAATCCGCCACCGTGCACCGTATCCGAGTATAACTTGGGCGATTTGGACAGCATGGGCATAAGCGAAAAAGTTGAGTTTGTGGGCAGTTTCCTTGACACTACGCCCACGCAAGGGTCAGAAGAGCACATTTTCGCTCCGATAAGTGGGCCTTTTGGAACAAGAGCGAAGCTGACACAAATGATAATTCCCGTGCTCAAAGAACTTGAAACAAAGTGCATAATCAGTTTGGGAATGCTTGGGGAGAAAGGCACGGCAAAGAATGGAAACTGCGAGATATATACATGGCTATCCTCACAAGAACGTCAAGAATACATGAAAAACTCCAAGCTGATAGTTTTCAGCGGTGGGCACAGAACATGTTTTGAAACCATAAAATACGCAAAACCCAGCATCTGCATTCCAACGCAGCCCGAGCAGATGGGAAACGCCGCGAAACTTCAAAAGCTAAACTGCTCAATAACCGTAAAAAACAAAACTGAAATGAGGAGTGCTTTCCAGAAAATCGAAGAGGAGAGACAGTTCTTTAGACGAAACGTCATGGCGCTGAACGAGTTTTCTAACAAGTTTAAAGGTTTAGATCGAGCGGTTGAAATCATCGAAAGCGTGGTAAAATAAACCTTGAGAGTTTATTTTCTGCCGAGTTGTACGCGCTTAACTTCGCCTTGCGGCGTTTCTTCTTCAAAAACTATGGCGCTGAACTTGTAGATTTTGGCGCCTTTTGTCAGCCAACTGTCAGGAGGAAGCCCAGCTTTGATGCAGCAGTGGCAAAGGAATTCTTCCTCGCACCATCCCCATTCAACAGGCACCTGCGGTAGAAGTAACCCTTTGAAAACGCCTTTTTCCACGATTAAACCGTCTTCGCCGACTTTAATTTTAGCCACGTACTCTTCTGGCTTTTTTACTTCTATCGGCTCAGGCGGCGTAAGCACGCTTACTTCAAAAACCACTTTGTCAAGCTCTTTTAAAGAGAGCGGATAGAACCTCGGGTCCCGTGTTGCCGCGCTTATGGCAGAATCAATGACTGCTTCTACAAGCGGATTGGTGGGATAAGGGTACCCTATGCAACCTCGAAGTGCTTTCGCCCTGTTTTCCAGGCTGTTTATGGTGACGAAAACTCCGCAGCTTTCAAAGAGTTTTTTAGGGGTGTTTTCTGGAGCTTTAACGATTTTTCCTGTTTTCAAATATGTTTTTACCGCGTTTCGTGCAAGTTGTATGAGGAAATTTCCTTCTTCTAAGCTTAATTCGAAAGGCAAATCTCGTCTCCTCCCTTACAAGACCACCACGTACTTTCTAGTGACCATTATGTGGCTTGGCTGCAAGGTTTTCTTGTTAAAACTTGCTAATTTAAAATTTTATTGCTTCTTCAGCTATGCCTTCCTTAGTTATTACTAGGAAGTCTATGCCGTCGCCGCTCATTGCGTCTCTGCTTATGGCTGATTTTATCGCTCTGGTCACCAGTGCTTTTGCTTCGTCCATGTTTAGTCCTTCTTTGTAGCCTTCTTCCAAAACGCCCATGGCTATTTCTGTTCCCGAGCCGACCACAGCGTACTTGTCGGGTATTAGTGACCCCAGAACATCCAGCACGTAAAGCGCTGGTCCTTCTTCGTCTAAACCGCCTACAATCGTCTGCGTGATCAGCGGCGCGTATCGACGGTTGAAGAGGATGACTGACATAAGTTTAGCTGCAGATCTCACTGAGATTCGCCTGCCAACGTCCATGCTGAACAGGTTGGCTTGTGCTTCCACTTCTCTGGTGAGGGTTTGCATATCGCCAACAAGTCCCGCGCAAGCTGCACCTATCTGATCGGCTATTTTGAAAACTTTCTTGACGCCTTTGCTAACGACAAGGTACCCATATGTCACGCGTTTTTCAGAAGCTAAGATAACTCCATCTGTGCAGACAACTCCGATTGTCGTAGCGCCAGGAACCCAAGTGTACCCTGCTTGCGGCGGTTGTGAGCCATATCCTTCCATGATTTTTCACCTTTCCCGTTGATATACACAAGACAGAATATTAAGGTTACTTATAACCGTTCTAAGAGGTTCTTTTGAGGTTCTACGAAGTTTGCCGTTCTAAACATCTAAACGTTCAGCTGGATGCCCGAGAGTCGCAGGTGAAAATTAGCTTATTAAGACTGACTTAGAATGTTTCTATTGATAGAAAATGAGCGATTCTAAACCAGTAAGATGTCAAAAGTGTGGGAAACCTTTGGGTTATGTAACCGTGTTAGCAGAAGGTTTGCTACGCTTCCAGCAACCTCTTCAGAATGTTAAGGTAGTCGCTATTTGCATGGAGTGCTTCCAGAAGAAAAAATAGCCGAACGCTCTAAAAGAAAGAAAACCACAGAAAGATTTTACATCCTAACAAGCTTTCCATATATCAAGGGTATAATGTCTCGCAGAGGTAAAAGAGAGTGATAGGCGTTTATGCCAAAAACATTGGCGGCGTTTGGTTTGGAGTTACCTGCGATAAGCAACGCGTTTTCGGCACTTCCTTTGCTGGTAACGAACAGGAAGCTCTAAAGAGCCTGCTGAGCAGCATACCCTTTAACGTTCCCTTCCAAGTTTTCCAAGAGCCGTCAGCTTTCGCCGACAATGTTCTCGCCTCAGTGAAGAACGTGTATGATGGAAACGGCATTTCTCAAAGTTTTTCATTAGCAACTGAGCATTTGTCCGCTTATACTCAGAGAGTGCTTGAAGCGGCATCTTTGATTCCAGTAGGCTATGTGGCTTCTTATGGGTCAATCGCCAAAGCGGCTGGGGGCAGTCCTAGAGCCGTCGGCCGCGTTATGGCTGAGAACCCTTTCGCGCCGATTGTTCCCTGTCACAGGGTTGTCAGCTCCGACTTCACATTAGGCGGCTACGGAGGTGGATTAAGCGTGAAACTTGAATTCTTGGTTCGCGAAAAACGAGGGTACACCTCTCCGCGGCAGATTCCAGTAGGCGACAAAAAACTGCAAGTTTTCCCTGTTGAGTTTGTGTTGAAAAAACTTAAGAGATTAGGGAATTAAGAACCAAGCATTTGCGAGACACATTCATGAACGCACTTTCGCAGGCTAAGATCACTCAGAAAGTGACAGACGACATGGTGGGTCATAAACACCAAGGCGCACGAGAAGACTACGCAATCACAGAGCTGACAATCAAAACCGCCTATTAAGAAAACTGCGAGCACTTGGCAATCAGCAGGTTTGACTCGGCAAACCATAAAATGGAGAGTTGAAGTACAGAGTTTTGGGAAGCTTAATCGCTATTTCCAAAAAAAGAGAAGGGTTTGCTGGTTGTGCAAGTCAGGCTCAGGAGTCAATTTAGCTGGTCAGTTCTTCAACTTCTTTTTTGCCTTCAGCCAATTCTTTTTCCTGTTGTTTGTCATTCATTAACAGTAGGGCTTGGAATTCTCCAACATGCGTCTTTTCTTCATTAGCTATGTCCAAAAGAACCGTCTTTATGTGCACATTTTCAGTTAACGCTGCCATCTGTTCGTAAAGATTCACAGCATCCAACTCAGCGATGATTGATGCCCTGAGTATTTCTTTGTTCAAATCTTCTTTTTTTATCCTTTTAAGATCTATCGGAATTTTTGACAACAAATTTCATCAACTCTCTTCTTTGAAAAGCATCATACAGTATGATTGATCGAATAAAAAAGGTTAACTTCCCAACCTTGGATTTAAGACCAACTCAAATCCTCTTCTAAGCTATAGTTACGCGTAAGCCAAAGGATAACCACAATGTTTCACTAAATTCCAAGGCAATATTGGGGAAAATACGTACTTTTAGCCTCTTGTTTCCCTGCTTTTTCCAAAACTCCGATAAAACGAAGTGCCCCTCTAATGCCCATATTCAGCACTCTTCATAATTAGCTTCTATTCAGAATGATAGTTTTCTCATGTAGTACGTATTTCCTTCATATTCAAGTTCTACCAATTTGTTTTCACATAAAAGTTTCTCGATAACTTGCCAGTCTGCATTTGCCTTCTTCAAAAGTTTTTTAACTGCTTCCTCGCGCATAGGATGCACAGCTGTTATGCTCAGCAGATCCTCTTCAACGTTTCCAGTAGAGGCGAAAGCATTTCCTTCATAACCAACCAGATATTCAACTCTGCTAGCTCCAAGCTTTTTGGAAAAGGCTTGAAAAGCAGCGTTCACGACGTCTTCCTTGGGTTGTTTAACCCAATTTTCTGTTGGCGGTCTTGTCGGAATTGCAATGTATGCCTTGTTCAGTTTTTTCAGCTCTGTTAGGAACCCTGCTATCTTTTCGAATTCGTTTCCATAGTCTATGCCCTTTATGAGCATGGTTTCACTGACAACTGTTCCTCTAAACTCCTCTGCAAACTCTTGTATGCTTTCCAAAACCATGTTTAATCTTAAGCCTTTGTGAGGTCTGTTCACTTTCCGCCATAAATCTTCGCTGACGGCGTCCACCTTCAAAGAGATTAAGTCCACTTTTCGTAAATCTTCTTTCACGTCTTCTCGCCAAAGTAGCGAAGCGTTGGTTATAACAGCTATTGGCATTCCTGTTTGCTTTAAAGATGATATTTCCTTAGATATGTGAATGTCTAAAGTTGGTTCTCCATCTGGCACAAAAGTAAGATAATCAATTCTTTCGTTTCTCACGGTGGCTTCATCAACTTTTCTTCTAACCGCTCTCAAAATGTCTTCTGGTTTGTAGAAAGCTTGCCTGTCAACAATGATGTTGCTGGTTTTTCCCAATTGGCAGTAAACGCATGAATAGGAGCACGTTTTTGGTGGAATATTATTTATTCCTAAACTTCTTCCCAGACGTCTTGATGGGACTGGCCCGAAAACGAGTGTTTTCATGTCTTGCAAATCAGCCATCTCCGAGATTAAAAGAGTCTTTTCAACTTTTTCCAGATAATCTCAATTTCTTTTGCAACATCGCTCTCTGGAGAATATTCTATGATAGTTTTCCCGTTAACCATGGCTTCGGTAACTTTTGGGTTAAAGGGAATTCTGCCAGCAACTTCTATGCTTTTTTCTTTACAAAACCTCAAAATTTTTTCAGTGTTATCTCTGTTTATGTCGTGCATGTTTACGCAAACAAATGGTGTAACGCTGAAATGCTCTAGCAATTGCAATGCCCTTTGAAGGTCGTGGATTCCCGACATTGTTGGTTCAGTAACTACCAAACCAACGTCCACCCCTGTGACCGAAGCTATTACAGGGCAACCGATTCCAGGTGGACCATCTATTATGATTAGGTCGCTGTTCTCTTTTTCGGATAGTATCCTAGCGTTCTGTCTGACCAAAGTGACCAGTTTTCCTGAATTTGCTTCGCCTGCACTAAGCAAGGAATGTGCCATGAAGCCATATTTCGTCTTTGAAATGTAAGCATACCCAGAAACGCGTTCAGCCAAAGTTATTGCATTCTCTGGACAAACGATGGTACAGACGCCGCAGCCTTCGCAAGCAATAGGGTCAACTTCGATGTCTTTGGTTATGGCATCGAATCTACATTTTTCTCTGCACAAACCGCAGTTGATACACTTTGTTTTGTCAATAACAGCAATCTTTGAGCCTTTAAACTCTTGCGTTTTAATCACTTCAGGATGTAAAAGCATGTGGAGGTCTGGCGCGTCAACATCGCAGTCTGCGAGAACAGCGTTTCTTGCTAAAACAGCTAAGGAAGCAGTTATTGTTGTTTTACCAGTGCCGCCCTTGCCGCTTAAAATTGTTAACTGTTTCATTCTTCAACAAGCTTCCTTATTTTGTTAAAAAGTGTCTGAAATTTTTCTTTCCAGTCGGGCATTTCTAGGCTGAACGGGACACCTCTTGAATAAAGTTCTGCTATTTTTCTTTGGTAGGGAATTTCTAGTAGTATGGGGATCTTCTCTTCTTTGCAATATGTGTAAACTTTTTTGTCGCCTATACCTGCACGGTTAACGACGACTGCAAAAGGAACTTTCATTTTTCTCAAAACTTGCACGGTTATTTTCAAATCGTGCAAACCAAAAGGGGTAGGTTCTGTTACAAGAACGCAGAAATCGCTTCCTCTAACTGTTTCTATAACAGGACAGGAAGTTCCGACGGGAGCATCAATAATCACGTTTTTGTTGTTTTCGATTTGCTTTTTAACTGCTTTTATAAGTGGAACGGCCATTGGTTCGCCTACGTCCAGTTCGCCGTAAACAAGTGTCAAATCTCCGACTGCGCCAAATTTCAATGTTCCAGTCCTACGTTTTTCTTCGGTAATCGCCTTTATGGGGCAAACTAGGGTGCATCCACCGCAGCTGTGGCAAAGCTCTGGGAAAAATAGGATTTTCTCTGAACTGGCGAATAGGGCATTGTATTGGCAGAACTTGGCGCATTCTCCGCAATGATCACATAACTCTTCGTTTATAAGGGGAACCGAAATGTAAACTGGTTCTGTTCTATGTATATTGGGATGTAACAGTAAATGTGCATTCGGCTCCTCTACATCGCAGTCGAGAAGTTGAACATTGCTTATTGAAAGCGCCATATTTACAGCTACTAATGTTTTTCCAGTTCCTCCCTTTCCACTTGCAACTGATACGATCATGAATGTACCTTCTTCTGAAGACCCAGACAAATATAGATAAACAAATGGTGTATTATAGACTACATTTCTAATAGTCCTTGTAGTTTTTCATACTCTGCAATTGCCTTTCGCAGAGTTTTTATGGATAGCTTAGGACAATCAAGTTTTGCTTCTGGTAAACCCCCAAGCATTTTCAATATATCGTCTTCTGTTATTTTCTTTGCTTGATTGACTGACTTGCCTTTTAGTAGCTCAGTCAGCGCAGATGTTGAAGAAGCCGAACCTGGACAACCTAGATAATAGAACTTGGAATCTTTTATTATACCATTCGAATCTATTTCTAGGTACAATTTTATGAGATCGCCGCATGGACCAAGATAAGTTGTTACAATTGAGGGATTCTCTAATTCGCCCACATTAACATTATTCACGTACAGTTCGATAGCTTTCTTAGTATATCCAGATTCTACCAGCAATCTCCGCTCTTCATCTGCCAGTTTTCTTGACGTTTTTTCACCTCCAAATTCACGTTTATCGACTCGTAGCTGCTGAACTAAGGGTGGCGCGCGTCGTGGCAACCTTCTGTGAGTTCTTGAAGCTTGTTTTCCTTATACGCGGCAATTACTTCGCTGATCGTGTTTGCGTTTGCTCTCAACACAGCAACTCCAGCACTTTGGAAGCTCATCAAACCTCTCCGACCCATACCATAGACTATGATAGCGTTCGGTTGTAACCCCAAAACGCGGTCGTGAGGTTGACCCATTCTTCCAGTATGTTCGCCCACGTTTGGAACAGTCTTGAAATTAGCGACATCTCCGTTTTCGTTTAAGTCAACAACGGCGAAGTAAGGTGCTCTTCCAAAATGCTCCGCTAAATAAGCGTTCAAACCTTCTTGACCTACTGTAGGGACTATTATTCTATCTAGCAATCACTCACCTCCTCTCCTGCTAGCCAATATTCTCCGGCTGATTTGCCTTTTCAAACTCTTCATAGTTTAAATTGTCTAAGGTCTCCATACTCCTCGACCTCCTCCTCTACCCCCCATGCCAAAATGGCCTCCAACAGTAGGTGCACCAGTTTTTCTTAGTTCTCCTCTCTTGAACTTCTCAACAGCCTCTCTGACAGTTCCAAAGGCACCTGTCACAACTTCTATGCCGGCAGCTGACAGCGCTTGAAAAGCGTTTGGCCCAACATTTCCAGTTATAAGCAATGTCACGCCTTTGCTTGCGATTGTTTGAGCTGCTTGAATTCCTGCACCGCCTGTTGCACCGGAAGCCATGTTTGGAATAGCTTCAAATTGCATGGTTTCAGGATCTACGATTACAAGGTAGGAGCATCTGCCGAATCGGGGGTCTATCTGCGCATCTAAATTGTTTGCAGTCGCGGTTACACATATTTTCATTTATTCATCTCCAGTTGGTAATTTTATGATAGAATGTAACAAGAAAATTTTCTAACGCTCACTTCTTTCAGGTGAATAATCAGTTCGATTGATTTCATCATCTGTTCCCTCGATTGTACATATGCTGTGTCGGTGCGTTTTCTATTCTTTTTCCTTCCAAGAAATGTTCAATTTTCGTGACTATTTCTTTGAAAGCCTTAGTTGTTGGGGAAGTTGAGTGTTCAATGATAAAAGGTGTTCCATTATCAGAATCAGAGCAAATCGCGGGATCTATCGGAACGTTCCCTAAGTACGGAACCGATAAATCTTCCGCTATCTTTTTTCCTCCGCCGATTTTGAAAATGTCAATTTTGGCGCCGCATTTGGGACAGACGAAACCACTCATGTTCTCGATTATGCCGATTATCGGAACGCCTAGTTGCTTGGCGAACATGATAGCCTTTTTAACAACAACTTGCGAAACTTCTGAAGGAATTGTCACTATTATCACGCCGTCCATGTCTGGAATCAACTGCATAATGCTTAATGGTTCATCGCCAGTCCCAGGTGGAAGGTCTATGAACAGAAAATCAAGTTCTCCCCACATTATATCGGACAAGAACTGTTGGATAACCCTCATTTTCAATGGACCACGCCAAATTACCGGTGCCTCATCGCTTGGAAGCAAAAAGTCCATTGATACAACCTTGATACCCGAGCGAGCAGTAACGGGAAAAATCATCCCTGCTGGTCCGCCTACAAGTTTATGTCCTTTTAAACCCAGCATTTTTGGCACACAGGGACCATGAATATCCGCGTCAAGAACACCGACCCTACCTGTATATCCTTGTATCGCGAATGCCATGGCAAGATTTACGGTAACGGTGCTCTTTCCAACTCCGCCCTTACCGCTTATAATTGCTACCTTATGTTTAATCTTGCTCATTTTCATTTTGAGCCTTTGCTCTTGTTCAGACTTGACTCTCTTCCGTTCGTTATACTCATTTGGCTTCGAACTTGATTTTGGTTTTAGATTACTTTCTTTGTTCGTTTCTACTTGTTTCTCGGTGCTTATCATTGGCTTCACCGTTTTATGGAGAAGTAGTTTAATACATAAACCTTATTAATACTTTATGTTTATAAAATAAACTAATAACCAATTTGGTGCACGCTAATAATATTTTTTCAGTGGATTCAAGGGCTCTGTTGCTAATTTCACTTGACGGGAAACAAGCACGCCTTTCCAATTTTGTATGCTTAACCTTTCTCTTAGTCTTTCACTACGCCAATTGCGCAGTCGAAGGTCATAGATCATTGCACGGTTCTGTGGATTCTCAAGCTGAAGCATCTGCTCTAGACTTAGATTTTCAAAGACTCTCCTTATTGGGCGTATAGAGTTACCGTGACACGAAATAGCTACATTTCCCGGATTCTGCCCAAGCCAATCTCTCAGCTGTTCCAGAAACGAAAGCACCCTTTTTTCAACCATTCTCAGGCTTTCTCCCTTGGGTGGAGCTAACTCGTAGCCTCTGT
>Ga0209636_10008751_pt1 | contig 10313 bp, 9 predicted proteins | sample DeeMarSWOR152_54_FD_187464 | JGI IMG/M metagenome (GOLD analysis project Ga0209636, IMG submission 187464) | Marine sediment microbial communities from White Oak River estuary, North Carolina - WOR-1-52-54 (SPAdes) (version 2) | ecosystem: Environmental > Aquatic > Marine > Intertidal zone >... | reverse complement strand
AAAAAAGAACGGAGGAGGTGAGATTTGAACTCACGCGGGCTATTAACCCCTAACGGTTTAGCAAACCGTCCCCTTAGACCACTTGGGTACTCCTCCTCGACTCACTTTATTCATTCGGAGAGGGAGGGATTTGAACCCCCGGTTGTCTTACGACAACACCTGTTTTCAAGACAGGCGCGATAAACCGGACTCTGCCACCTCTCCAAATCTCAACCACCATCAACCCCTGCCCGCCGAAGTCCGTAGGACGAAGGCGGGACTCGGCCATCCCTCCAAATGATTTTAAGAATTCTAGCATAACGATAATAGAGATACAAGATTCCCCCTTTTTGTCACGATATTATATATAGGAGAGAACAAAATGATCATACCCAGTTTAATTGCATCAATTGCTTTAATCAGCGGAATATTTGCAGGCAAAAGCCTGTGGAAAGAATACAAAGATACTCAAAAAATTTGGGCCGCTATCGACGAAATATCAGGAAAGAAAACTAATTAATTACCCCGGAGGCCACTTCAGCGGACGACCCCCTAAAAGATGAAAATGAAGATGAGGAACCGCCTGCCCAGCATCTTTCCCATGATTGACCACGATTCGATAACCGGTTTCAGCGATGCCCTTTTCTTCCGCGATCTTTTTCATCACATAATATAGATCTCTGATTACATCCATGTCGTCTAATTCGGCAACGGTTGTCACATGAATCTTTGGAATAATTATAATATGCACCGGAGCCTGAGGAGCGATATCGTTGAACGCCAGCGCTTTATCATCTTCATATACAACGGAGGAAGGGATTTCTTTATTAACGATCTTACAAAAAATGCAATCCATCCTTGTCACTCCCCAGAAATTAATTCTTTAATTTTTTCCTTAACGGTCGGAGTCTTGGAAAGAATCTCAGCCGCCTCCGCCCGGGTCAAATATTCCTGAGCCCCAAACTTTTCCTCGCCCAGGTATTCAAAAAACCCTGCCTGCCTGGTCGCGGCAATTGCCGGAGAAGCCCAATGCTCCCTTTCGACATCCGGATAAACTTCCCTTTGCACTTCGGGCTTCATGTAAAGCCCGGAAAATCGCGCAAAAATAAGCGCGGCTTCCGCCCGGGTAACCCTTTGAGTTGGTCTGAAATTGCCATCCGGATAGCCCCTCATGTACTTTCGAACAGCCGCCACACTTATATAAGGAGTAAACCAATCCTTTGCACGAACATCATTGAATTTTGCTTTTTCCTCTGGCCGGACCTTAAATCCCTTGGCTTTAACCAATATCGCGGCTAATTCCCCTCGAGTTAGGGCTCGATTGGGGCGGAAGGTCTGGTCCGGATAACCACCCATGATCCCCAGGGTAGCCAGATATTCGATTGGTTTTTGGGCCCAATAGCCCTTTGGAAGATCAATAAAAGTTCTAAGTTCAGGCTTGGGAATGACCTCGGGCAGGGGCACAACCATCTTTCTCTCCTCTTTTATTGGCTTTCTTTTGGGCTTTTCCCAACCCCGATAGCCAATTGAGAAAAAATGGGTGGCATTTTCCGAAAGCTCCCCAAATTGGTGATAGGCATAATCAAAGGTAAAACCGCGATAGTCAATGCCTACCCCGGCAGTTATATTATTATCCACGCCGATTTCAGCCTCGGTGGCCTTCGGTTTCTGGTCAAGGCCGCATCTTAAAGCTAAAATATCCAAAGGCCAATACTCCAAACCAAGATGCCAGACATCCGGTCGGTTGGGTTTTCTGGTGTCCTCATAATCCACGAGCAGATTTAATTTTTGGCTTTGATGATAAAGAAGCGCTGATTCTCCTAAAAGCTTAAAATCGCCCCCCACCCTGGTAACCATGTATATCGGCTCAATTTCATCGTTTTTTTGCCAGATAAATCTTCCGCCAAAATCATAGGGCAGAAAATTATTGAGAGCTAAACCCAAATTTGCCCAAGGGGATGCTTCATAGATTAAACCCAGGTCGGCATCCATCCCCGTCCCCACCCCATCCTCCATTGCCGAACCCCCGCCCGAGAAACCCTGAAGAAAATATTTAAGATTAGCGCCAAAAGAAATATGGTCCCCCTTGCCCTTAAAAATTCGGCTGAGCTTGGTGCTGTAAGAAAAGAAAATAATGCTTGAATAATAATTGGTGTTTGCCTCCCAGGATATGGCGGCGGTCGATCCCGAACCGGTCAGCGTGGTTATGGGAATATCCCCTACCGAAGCATTTAGATAACCAATGCCGACTTTTCCCACTGGAGAATAATCAGAAACTCCCACCATCAGGTAATTAATATCGCTGAGCAGGGTTCCGCTCATGCTTACCACATTCAGATTGGGATTCAAGGATAAACCGGCCGGATTGGTAAAAATTGCGGAAGCATCATCCATCCCGCCCACCCATGCCTTACCCATCCCCAGAGGCCGGGCCCCCACCCCAATCTCCCCAATGTCCACCATGGCCCAGGCGGAACAACTTATAATTAAGCACAAACAACTTACAACTAATATCTTCATTCGTGAACTATTATGCAACTTAACAATTTCAATGTCAACACTAGTTATGTTAGAATAATTCCATGATATCAAGGATCAGAAACTTTTCGATCATTGCCCACATCGACCATGGAAAATCCACTCTGGCAGACCGCCTGCTCGAGTTTACCCACACTGTAGATAAAAGAGAAATGCGGGAACAGATTTTGGACACCATGGAGTTGGAGCGGGAGCGGGGAATCACGATTAAGGCACAAGCCATCCGTATGTCCTATAAAGACTATATTTTAAATCTAATCGATACCCCAGGCCATGTTGATTTTTCTTACGAAGTTTCCAGATCCCTGGCTGCCTGCGAAGGGGCGCTCTTGCTGGTGGACGCCACTCAGGGAATCGAAGCCCAGACCCTGGCAAATGCCCATCTGGCAAAACAAAATAATCTGGTGATTATCCCGGTTATCAATAAAATTGATCTGCCGGCGGCTGAGCCCGAAAGAATTGCCGAAGAGCTAAAAAATGCCTTTGGCATAAAAGAGGAAGAAATAATCCTGGCTTCGGCCAAGGAAGGAATCGGTGTTCCCGAAATCCTGGAGGCCATTATCAATCGCATACCTCTCCCCCAAGGAAAAGCGGATGTCCCGCTTCAGGCTCTGATTTTTGATTCACATTATGATCCTTTTCGGGGAGTGATCGCTTATATCCGGATCATGAACGGAGAAATTACTCCGGGAATAAAAATACATCTCATGGGGACCAAGGGGAGCTTTGAGGTTCAGGAGGTCGGAACCCTGCGCTTAGGACTCCGTCCAAAAGAAAGGCTTAGCGTTGGAGAGGTTGGATATATGATTGCCGGCATAAAAGAAGTCAAAGAGTGTCGAGTCGGAGACACCGTGACCGATGCCAAGCACCCCGCTAAAAAAGCCCTCCCCGGCTACAAACCTATAAAACCCATGGTTTTCTGCGGATTCTATCCCCTGGCCGGAGAGGATTATGAAAATTTAAAAGACGCGATCGCCAAGCTTCAGCTGAATGATGCAGCTCTTTTCTTTGAACCCGAGAGCTCGGCTGCCCTGGGCTACGGTCTGCGCTGTGGCTTTTTAGGGCTGCTTCACCTTGAAATTGTGCAAGAGAGATTGGAAAGAGAATTTAATTTAAAAATCATCGCCACTGCCCCCAACGTGGTTTATAAAGTTAACCTCAAAAAGGAAGAGTCAATCTTTATAGATAACCCTACTCGGATGCCAAAACTCACAGAGATCGAATCCATTGAAGAGCCTTATCTCCGCTTAACCATTTTTACACCTGCCGAGCATGTGGGAGCGGTCATGGACCTGACCACTGAAAAAAGAGGCAATTTCATCAACATGGAATATCTTGATCCCAAAAGGGTCATGATGACCTTTGAGATCCCCCTCTCGGAGATAATCTCTGAATACCACGATCAATTGAAATCCGTGACCCGGGGCTATGCTTCCATGGATTACGAAGTGATGGGCTATCGCAAATCGGACCTGGTCAAAATGGATATCCTTTTAAACCAGGAGCCGGTGGACGCCCTCTCTACCATCGTTCACCGGGACTACGCCCATCCCCGAGGCAAAAGACTGGTCGAAAAACTAAAAGAAGCAATACCCCGACACCAATTTGTAATCCCGGTTCAAGCCTCCATTGGGTCCAAGGTCATTGCCCGCGAGAACATCTCCGCCATTAAAAAAAATGTCTTGCAAAAGTGTTATGGCGGAGATGTAACCCGCAAGAGAAAACTTTTAGAAAAACAAAAGGCGGGCAAAAAACGAATGAAGCGGGTGGGAAAAGTGGATGTGCCGCAGGAAGCCTTCCTAGCGGTCTTGAGGCTTGGAAAATGACCTCACTCTATATCCATATTCCGTTCTGTAAAAAGAAGTGTAACTACTGCGACTTCGTATCATATTCTGGAAAAGAACATCTTATGGATGAGTATGTTAATGCTTTAATGCATGAATTCGAGTCTCTACTCTCTACTTTCGACTTTCAACTTTCTACTATCTATTTTGGCGGCGGCACCCCCACCCTGCTTTCACCAAAACACTTCGAAAAAATCCTAAATCTACCCTCTGCTTTCCACTCTCTACTTTCCACTCTCGAGATTTCCATCGAAGCCAATCCTGGCACTGCAGACAAAGCCAAACTCAAAGAACTAAAAAAACTCGGGATAAATCGCATAAGCATCGGCGCACAATCCTTTAACGATAAGCATCTGAAAACCTTAGGCCGCATCCACAATTCAAAAGATATTTTCCGGATCTATGACGATGCGCGTTCAGTCGGCCTTAAAAACATCAACCTCGACCTGATCTTCGCCCTGCCCGATCAGACTCTTAACCAATGGAAAAGAGATCTTCACACTGCGATTTCACTGGAGCCCAAGCATTTGTCTGCCTACAATCTTCAGATCGAAAAAGGAACCGTATTCCATTCGCAAAAATTAAATCTACCGAGCGAAGAAACAGAATTAAAAATGTACGAATACACCATTGAAACCTTGACCCAAGCCGGATTCAAACATTATGAAATCTCAAACTTTGCCAGGCCCGGATTCAAATGCCAGCACAACATTAACTATTGGAAGAATGGGAATTATATTGGGATTGGGGCTGGAGCACATTCCCATGTCAACGGTAAACGCTGGTCAAACCCAAGCACTATTGAGGAATATTTAAATGATGCAGGACGCAAAACACATGACGATTCGCACGACGCAACCGATCAGCGCGAAACGCTCTTCATGGGTCTAAGGTTACTAGAAGGCTTGCCACACGACAATTTCCAGGGCTTTGAAAAAGACTTGGCCGAGCTCATAGAATCTGGGCTGCTCACCAAGGAAAACTCGCATATAAAACTCACTCGAAGGGGCCTTTATCTGGCCAACCAAGTTTTTGAAAAGTTTGTTTAGTCCCCCTTGACATGCTCCCATAAAAATTGCTATAATTAGCACTCAAGAGGATAGAGTGCTAAATATGATGTCCCACGAACTTAATGAAAGAAAACAAAAGATATTAAACGCTATTGTGCGGGATTATCAGCAGAGCGCTGATCCGGTGGGCTCCCGCAATCTTTCCCGAAGATATCTTCCGGATCTTTCCCCTGCCACCATTCGCAATGAAATGGCCGACCTGGAAGAAGAAGGCTTTATCAAACAACCCCACACCTCCGCCGGACGCATCCCCACCGACCGCGGCTACCGCTTCTACGTCGACAGATTGATGAAGGCTGTCCATCCCACCCATCGCGAAGAAGAAATGGTCAGGGGGGCCTTCCATCAAAGAAGTCTTAACCTGGATGAGATCCTTCATCGAACCGCCAAGCTTCTTTCCCACGCCCTGGATTACTCGGCGATCGTGGTGAACCTCGGTTCCCATCGCCGGATCTTCTCTTCCGGTGCCGCGAACCTTGTGCGCCAGCCGGAATTCCATGATCTGGAAAAAATGCAGAAGATCCTTGAACTTTTTGAGGAGGAGGAATTACTCGCCGAGATCGTGGGGGAATATTCTTCTCTAAATGAGGTCTCCGTTCATATCGGGACGGAAAATAAGATCAAAGAAGTAAAAAACTGCAGCGTGGTCGTTTCATCTTTCGAGATAGATGAGGAACTGGCCGGTGGGATCGGGCTCATCGGTCCTACCCGCATGTACTACAGCAAGGCCACTTCCCTCGTAGACTACGTGGCAAAAGAACTCTCAAATGTCCTTTCCAGAGGTGAAATACTGTGATCCCAAAAAAGGAAAAGAAAAAGCAAGATTTGTCCCCCGAAGCTCAAAAAGCAAAGGGGGAAGAATTAGAAACGGTTCCAAAGGAACTCCCTCCGAAAAAAACAGGAGCGGATCTCCTAAAAGAACAGATCGAGGAGCACAAAAACAAACTCCTGCGTGCCCTGGCGGATTTTGACAACTACAAAAAGAGAGTGGCGATCGAGCGCGAACAATTCGTTCAGTTCGCCAATGAGGCCCTGATCTCGGAGCTTCTTCCAATCGTTGACGGGTTCGGCCGGGCAATGGGAGCGGCAGAAAAAGTGAAAGCGGGCGAAGAAATGATCAAGGGGCTGGCCTTAATAAAAAAACAATTTGAGGACGTCCTAAAGAAACACGGCGTTCAAGAAATTGAAGCCTTGGGCAAACCCTATGATGCGAATTTCCACGAAGCCATCCTGCAAAAAGAACACGAGGGGCCTGAAGGAGTGATTATTGAGGAGATGCAGAAGGGTTATGCTCTTCACGGAAGAGTTATACGACCCTCGATGGTGATTGTCAGCAAGAAAGGATAAGGAGGAATAAAATGGCACAAGAAAAAATAATCGGAATTGATTTGGGTACCACCAACAGTTGTGCGGCGGTCATGATGGGTGGAGAACCAACCGTCATCCCCAGCGCCGAAGGAGGGAGAATTACGCCTTCGGTGGTTTCCTTTCTTAAAGATGGCTCACGGGTGGCAGGACAGGTAGCCAAGAGACAGGCGATTACCAATCCCGAACACACCGTTTTCTCAATTAAACGCTTTATGGGAAGACGCCATGAGGAAGTCGACAAGGAATTGAAATATGTCCCCTATCGGGTTATCAAGGGAAGCAAGGATGAAGCCAAGGTAAAGATCGAAGATAAAGAATACAGTCCACCTGAAATATCGGCCATGATCCTGCAAAAGATGAAACAGTCCGCTGAAGAATACCTGGGAGAACCGGTTAAAAAGGCAGTCATCACTGTCCCAGCCTATTTCAACGATAGCCAGCGACAAGCCACCAAAGATGCCGGAACCATTGCCGGAATGGAAGTGGTCCGTATCATTAATGAACCCACCGCTGCTTCACTGGCCTATGGCCTGGAAAAAAAGAAGAACGAAAAGATCGCGGTCTTTGACCTGGGAGGCGGGACCTTCGATATCTCCATCCTTGAGCTAGGAGAAGGAGTCTTCGAAGTTAAAGCCACCAATGGAGACACCCACCTTGGCGGAGACGACTTTGATCTGAAAATAATCCACTGGCTGGTAGATGAATTCAAGAAAGATCAGGGCATAGATCTTTCCAAGGACCGCATGGCCACGCAGAGGCTTAAGGAATCAGCCGAAAAAGCGAAATGCGAGCTCTCCACTGTGACCGAAACCGAAATCAATTTACCATTTATCACCGCTGATCAAACCGGCCCCAAGCATTTAGTGGTGAAGCTGACGCGAGCTAAACTTGAGCAAATGGTGGCCGACCTGGTTGAACGAACCCTGGGTCCCTGCCAACGGGCCTTAGCCGACGCAGGACTTGACGCCCATCAAATAGACGAAGTAATCCTGGTTGGTGGACAAACCCGCATGCCAAAAGTTCAGGAAACAGTTAAAAATCTCTTTGGCAAAGAACCGCATAAAGGAGTCAATCCGGATGAAGTGGTGGCGGTGGGAGCCGCTATTCAGGGAGGGGTCCTGGCAGGTGAAGTCAAAGAAATGGTCCTGCTGGATGTTACTCCCTTAACTCTCGGGATAGAAACTCTCGGGGCTGTCATGACCCCCCTGATAGAGAGGAACACCACCATTCCAACCTCAAAAAGTCAGGTCTTCTCAACCGCGGCCGACGGACAACCTTCGGTAGAAATACATGTCCTGCAGGGCGAGCGGCCCATGGCACCCGACAACCGCACTCTGGGAAGATTTCACCTGGATGGCATTCCCCCTGCCCCGCGCGGCATTCCCCAAATCGAAGTAACCTTCGACATCGATGCCAATGGCATTCTAAATGTATCTGCCAAGGACAAGGGTACGGGCAGGGAACAAAAAATCACCATCACCGCTTCTTCGGGCTTAAGCAAGGAAGAGATCGAAAGAATGAAAAAGGAAGCCGACGCCCATAGCGCTGAGGATAAGAACAGAAAAGAAGAGGCGGACATCCGGAATCAGGCGGATGGCCTGGCTTATACCGCGGAAAAAACCATCAAAGAAGCAGGTGACAAAATCGAGAAAGCAGATAAGGAAAAGGTGGAAAAAGCTGTGGCTGAAGTCAGGAAGGCTCTGGAAGGAAAAGATACCGGAAAAATCAAGAAAGCCTTGGAGGTCTTGCAAAAAGATGTTTATGAAGTATCTGCCAAGATCTACAAAGCCGGGGGCGGACCAACCCCACCCTCTCCAGGAGCTGAGGAAGCAAAAGCCGAAGAAGGCAAAACCGTAGAAGCCGAGGCAGAAATCAAAGAAGAAGATAAATGAGATGGCCAAGAGCAACCGCGACTACTATGAAATACTGGGTGTCTCCAAAGGCGCCTCTGCAGATGAGATAAAGCGCGCCTACCGCAAATTGGCTCGCCAGTATCATCCGGATGTAAATAAAGAAACGGGTTCAACTGAGAAGTTCAAAGAAATAAACGAAGCCTACCAGATCCTCTCCGACCCCAACAAACGCTCTCAATATGATTATTTCGGAACCGCCGGCGGACCGGGTGGATTTGGTTTTGAGGGATTTGATTTTGGCGAGCCCTTTCGTGGCTTCGAAGGCTTTGGAGAATTCACTGATCTTTTTGATGTCTTCTTTGGGAGAGAGCGCGGGGGAAGAAGAGCCGCGCGGGAAAGGGGCGCTGACTTGCGCTATGACCTGCGCATAACTCTCGAAGACGCTGCCCGAGGGATTGAGCGAGAAATCAATCTCGTCCACTTTGTAGCCTGCCCCAGCTGCAAGGGAAGCGGAGCAAAAGCCGGCTCCAAACCCATCCGCTGCTCGGCATGTAAAGGAAGCGGCCAAATAAGGAAGACCCAACGGACTATCTTAGGAAGTTTTTCTCAAATCGTCACCTGTACAACCTGCAAAGGAACTGGAGAAGTCATCGCCACTCCTTGCGAAAGCTGCCAGGGAGAAGGCCGGCTCAAGAAAAGTCACAAAGTAAAAGTCAAAATCCCGCCAGGAATTGATACTGGATCTCGTCTGCGAGTTGCTGGAACAGGAGATGCCGGATCCAAAGGAGCACCCTCGGGTGACCTCTACGTCTTCATACATGTGGAACCGCATCCCTTATTCAACCGAGATGGCGCAAATCTCTATCATCGAACCAAGATCCCCTTTGTCCAGGCTATCCTGGGAGGCGAGATAAAGGTTCCAACCATTGACGGGGAAACAACTTTAAAAATACCAACGGGAACTCAACCCAATACCAACTTCAGGATCAAAGGCAAAGGAATGCCTTCCCTAGAACACCGGGAGCGTGGAAATTTATATGTTCTGGTGGAAGTCGAGATCCCCAAGAAGCTCACCAAAGAACAGGAAGAGCTGCTTAAAAGATTTAAAAATGCATAGGTTCTTTGTAGAGAAGGATCGAATTCCTAACATAACTGGTTCGGATATCCACCACATCAAAGATGTCCTCCGCATGAAGATCGGAGATCAGTTGGAACTGCTGGACGGAACCGGCAAGATTTATGAGGCAAAGATCTCAGAGCTTAAAAAAGATAAAATTATTTGCGAAATCCTCTCTGCGCATATTGAAGAATCAGAGCCAAAGATAAAAGTAACTCTTGCCCAATGCCTTTCCAAATCAAAGAAAATGGAGCTGATCATTCAAAAGTGCACGGAATTAGGAATAGATCAAATTATTCCCACTCTATCCGAACGAACCATTGCCCGCAGAGAAAAATCAGAGCGCTGGAGAACCATTGCCAGGGAAGCGGCTGAACAATCCGGACGTTCTACCATTCCGGCAATATCGCCGTTAACCAAATTTAAAGAGGTTTTAAAAATCAAGAATCAATTTGATCTGGCCCTGATTCCTTGGGAACTCGAAAAGGAAAATACCTTGAAAAATATATTAACGACTGGCAGACCGAAAGACCGGAAGACCGGA
>Ga0209636_10008750_pt1 | contig 10314 bp, 7 predicted proteins | sample DeeMarSWOR152_54_FD_187464 | JGI IMG/M metagenome (GOLD analysis project Ga0209636, IMG submission 187464) | Marine sediment microbial communities from White Oak River estuary, North Carolina - WOR-1-52-54 (SPAdes) (version 2) | ecosystem: Environmental > Aquatic > Marine > Intertidal zone >... | reverse complement strand
CTGTGCTGGGGCCAGGATCAATAGGACTGATGTGTGTGCAGGTAGCCAAGGCCCTCGGAGCAGGAAAGGTTATCCTAACCGGTACCAGGGATGACAGACTTCAACTTGGAAAAAGGCTTGGTGCAGATTATCTGGTTAATATTCGGGATGAGAACCCGGTTGAAAAGGTCCAGGATCTGACAGATGGACTTGGTCCAGACCTAGTTCTTATAACCGCTGGTGTGGAGAACAGTCTCCAGCAGGCCGTAGAAATGATCCATAGAGGTGGCGATATTGTGGTCCTTTCACATTTTAATGATCCTATAACGGTTGATATTGGCTTAGCAGTTCAAAAGGGTAATAATATCTATACGGTTAGAGGCGAGGGGCGGATGAGTGTGCATCAGGCCCTTGCCTTAATGACTCAGGGTAAAATCAATGGCGAAGCACTGATTACCCATACCTTCCCACTGGACCACATCAATGAAGCAATTGATACCTTTGCTGAAAGACGAGATGGTGCATTAAAGGTCGTGGTGAATCCATGATCATTGCATTATAAGGGTTTCAATTATCATCTGACTCAGGGAAAAGACCCCCGAGTCATTCTAAACGAGAAAAATATAGATTGAAATGCAGAGGAGAAGTGTGTTTTAACTTTGGGTAAGTGAAACGCATAGAGTAGTGGGGATGATGATTTCTATATACCTGATAAGAGGTATAATTCACAGAAAGGGGGTGGTGGCAATTGGGAAGAGGTGCGTGTTTTGTTTGAATTTTAACAGTAAATCTAAAGTGAGGTGTTTATTATGAAGAGAAAAAAATTAAATATCCTATTTCTTGTAATGTTAGTGACAGCTTTAAGCTTTAGCTTTGCATGGGCAGGAGAGTATCCTTCAAAACCGATAACCCTTCTCATCCCCTTTGGTGCTGGTGGTTCTACTGATCTTCTGGGAAGGGCATTGGCAAGAAGTACAGAGAAATATCTTGGCCAGCCGATTGTCCCGATTAACAAGACAGGAGCTGCTGGTGGTATTATGTATACGACACTAAAGAATTCCGAACCGGATGGATACACCATTGGGTGGAGTTCTTTATCTGTAAACACATGTACATGTATAGGGAATGTGCCTTTCAAATCTGATGCCTTCGTTCATGTAGTCAGAATAGGGTATTCCGGGATGCCTATTGCCGTGCGGGCAGATGCCCCATGGAAGACGGTTGCAGAGTTTGCTGCATATGCGAAGAAGAATCCGGGAAAAATCAAAATTGGAAATGCAGGCACAGGGAGCGGTACCCATTTGACGGCTGTGCTCGCAGAAAAGGCTTTGGATATAAAGGTCGTTCATGTACCGCTAGGCGCTAAACGTCGTGTTCCAAGTCTGCTTGGAGGGGAGGTTCAAGCGATCTGCACTCCATTGCCGGAGGCAGCCCCTCAAGTAAAAGCGGGCCAGGCACGTTTCCTTATGATTACCACGGCGGAAAGAGACCCCATGTTCCCGAATATCCCGACTCTAAAGGAGATGGGATATGACGTTGACATTGAGCTTTTCAACAGCATCAGCGTGCCGAAAAGAACGCCAGAAAGCGTCATTAGCAAGATTGAAGAGGCCTTTACGAGAGGTTCTGAAGGGCCGGAGTTTGTAAAGATGGCTAACCAGAATGGATTCATCATAGATGTCCTGAGAAGAGAAGCATTTGGAAAGTACATGGCGATGCAGGACGCGAAGATTGCAAAAGCCATGAAGGTTGCCGGTCTGGTTGATTAAATCATCAGTTGTGGGAGCTAATATGATTATATTAGCTCCCACAATTTTCAGGAATCCAATAATGAAAAAGGCGGACATCATTATATCAATAGTATTTATTATCTTCAGTTGCTTCTATGCCTTTCTCACGAAAAATCTTCCTGTACGAAATCTTCCGAATACGCTGGGCAGTGACTTTATGCCGTGGCTATTAGTTATATGCCTATTCTTCCTGTCGGCCCTGCTTCTTTTCAAATCCCTTTTCATGGTGACCCCAGAAAAACCTGACTATAAAATATCCGTGAAAGAGGTCTCTGGTATTATCCTTTTAACCATATTGGTTTTTCTCTATGTAAAGGCCATGATCATGTTTGGCTTTCTATTACTTACACCGATCTTTGTAGCGGTCTTGATGTTCATCTCTGGTTCGCGAAAGTGGAAAGAAGTTGTTATTGTTGCTGTTATCGTCACATTTGGTATCTATTTTTTCTTTTGCAATGTATTCCGGGTTCCCCTTCCTGGAGGGAACATCTTTTAAAGAGGTAATATTGTAATGAGCGGAACAGTTACAGCAGCTCTGGTTGATGTACTTCAGATTCAAAACCTTTTTGCATCTGCGGTAGGGGTGGTTTTTGGGCTCTTTATCGGTTCCACTCCAGGGCTTACTATTTCTTTAGGTATGGTTCTTCTTCTGCCTATAACTTTTAAACTTTCCGCTGTAACATCAATATGTCTTCTGCTTGCCCTCTATGCTTCAGGAATGACCGGAGGTTCTATTTCTGCCATACTTCTAAATATTCCGGGCACACCTTCAGCATCGGCAACCGCTATCGATGGTTATGAAATGGCTAAAAAGGGGCGTGCAGGAGAAGCCCTGGGAATTGCTGTGGCCTCATCTTTTTTTGGGGGTATATTCGGGCTGGCATGTCTCGCATCGATCTCCCCTTTCATTGCCAAGGTCGCACTCAAATTCGGAGCCCCGGAGCTTTTTGCCTTAGTACTCTTGGGCATAACCCTTATATGTAGTTTTGGTCAAGAATCTGTTATCAAGGGTCTTATAGCTGGATTGTTAGGGCTTATCATCATGACCGTTGGTTTGGATCCTATGATGGGAACCCCCCGATTTACATTTGGAATTGTTGACCTTCAAGCAGGTATTTCTTTTTTACCTGCAATGATTGGTCTCTTTGCAATTCCCCAGATTTTAGTAGGAATTGCAGGTGATGTACCGGTAATTCCAGAATATAACTCAAAAATTACTGGTGTTCTCCCAAAGATCAGAGACCTTACAAAACTCATAAAAGCAATGCTTGTTGGATCTTCCGTCGGGACCGGTATTGGTGCTATTCCAGGCGCTGGAGGTCCAATAGCGGTATTTCTGAGTTATGATTATGCCAGGAGGGTTTCCAAAAATTCAAGCAAGTTTGGGAACGGGGAGCCTGAAGGGGTAGCAGCACCGGAGTCTGCTAATAACGCAGTGGCTGGGGGTGCTCTTATACCAATGCTAACATTGGGAATTCCTGGAGACCCTATAACTGCTATCCTTCTTGCTGCTCTGATGATCCAGGGATTGGTACCTGGTCCCTTGCTTTTTCAACAGACCCCTCAGTTTGTCTACAGCGTGTTCTGGGCGTTTCTCGTGGCAAACATCATGAATCTTTGTCTCACATTTTCGACCATAAAACTCTGGGTACGCATACTCAAAGTACCGGAAAGAATTCTGCTTCCTATTATCACATCCCTCTGTGTTGTGGGCACCTATGCGCTGAGACTTTCATTCTTTGATACAGGTGTCATGTTTTGTTTCGGATTGCTTGGTTACTTTATGAAAAAGCATGGTTTTCCAATTGTCCCTATGCTTTTGGCCATAATACTCGGGCCGAGTCTCGAGGAACATCTCAGGATCTCACTTATTATTTCCCAAGGCGATCCCACTATCTTTATAACTCATCCAATTAGCCTCATTTTTGTAATTATATCAATTTTTTCCTTCACGAGTCCCCTTATTACTCCAGCAATGAAAACAAGATTAAGGAATATCCTCAGGATTGGTGCAAGTACTTAAATTGGCAAACTGCGGTAACAAAGTATGGGATATTCACCGACTCAGGTGCGGCAAGTATGCAGGCTTTGGGGTCTTTTCTTCAGAAGCAGCCTTGAGTGAGCGCCTTTATTGGCGTTGCTGCCCGAATCAGTTTCAGTATGCCCAGCATGGCCATGAAGTACAACTGACTCTCTCACCTCTTCCATGGGCCTGAGGGGGTTAACCTAGCGACAGAGCATGGCGAATGTCACCTCTCATTTCATAAAGTACCTTCTTGCTTTGGGGATGTCCCGTTTCTAAACTGTTTCGACCGGGGTGACATAATCGTATTGCATTAACACAAATAAATTTTGTAAGATCAACTTCGATGTATTCGCAAAAGGACAACGAGATCTGTTTTAACCGAATGCAGGGTGAACCCCTCGGTGATGTTCCTATGAACTGAGAGCCACGACTTTTAGTTCAAAGCTGTCCCAATTGCGCTGGGGTGGTTATTGATGTAATACCATGCTGTAAATTTGCTCCAGAGAGAGCAAAAAGTGGCATCTTGTATCTCCCGTCTGCGTATTTCATGAAATATCCACCAAAACAGTATACCGATGATGAGGCATTCAGAATCATGAAAGACCTCATCCAGGGAAAAGGAGGGAATTAGATTTCCGAATAGTTGATTCGGACAGATGGGATAATTCCACCTATCCGGAGAAAGGCTTACATTACCGGGGCGCCGAATTTTGGCCTGAATATAGGGCTAAACGCCGGACACCCATATATCACTTACACAAGAAATACTAGGAGGAGGAAATGTCAATAGTAAATGCAAAGGAGATGCTTTTGAAGGCTACGGAGGAAAAATATGCCGTTGGTGCATTCAACATTACCAATCTCATTCAAATGGAAGCAGTAGTAGAGGCTGCGGTAAACAAGAGGGCACCACTTATAATCCAGACATCTGTAACACCATCAAAGTTTTTAGGGCCCACGGTTCTTGTTGCTATTTACAAGACATTGGCAGAGTCCGCACCAATACCTATTTGTTTACATCTGGATCATTGCGGCGATGTTGAATATTGCAAACAGTGTGCTGATGCAGGTTATACAAATATTATGATTGATGCGTCAAAACAGGTTTTTGAAGAGAACATAAGACAGACAAAAGAGGTATGTGATTACTGCCACAATATAGGCAACATTACAGTGGAAGGCGAACTTGGCACGGTCTCCGGTGTTGAAGACCAGGTCAGGGTTGCAGAAGACAAAGCTTCCTTATGTGATCCGGAACAGGCCTTGGAGTTTGTTGATCAAACAGGCGTAGATATTTTTGCTCCAGCAATTGGAACCGCACACGGGGTGTACAAGACAAAACATCCAAAACTAGACTTCGACAGGCAAAAGAAAATTTCAGCGTTAATTAATGGAGAGGCACCAAGAATACCTCTTGTGATTCATGGTGGAACAGGTCTACAACCAGAGGTCGTAAAACGCCTGGTATCTCTTGGAGGTTCTAAGTTTAATGTCTCAACGGATTTGAAATATACGCTGATTGATACCACACACGACTATATTTCATCCCATAGGGACGAATATAACCCAGGCAAGATCGATATAGCCGTTAAAAAAGCTATCATTGATAGAATCTATTATTGGATTGATATATTAGGCTGTGAAGGTAAGGCATAGCCCAGACAAGCCGGGAAATTCGAGGCATTAGATCCCTGGCGCGGGCTTGGTTTATTCGCCTTCGCCTGAATACCCCGCAGCTTGCTGCGGGGAGCTTCATTGGCGCAGCAGTGCGGAATCAAAACCTGAAGGATGTGGCTTAATCATATGCAGTGTCATTCTGGTACGTCGCGCCAGGGCAGGCTGAGATTCGAAACAAATCCGAAGTTCAAATTCGATTTTCATACTGTTTTCCAGGCGTTAAGATATTTTTTGCTATAAAAACGAATTTCATTTAGGAGGTATTAAAGATGTCAGAAATAAAAGCAATCTTTTTTGATCAAGATGGTGTTGTAATCGATACTGAAAAGGATGGTCACAGGATTGCCTTCAATGAGACCTTTAAGGAGTTTGGTTACGATGTAGAATGGGATGTGGACCAATATTATGAACTTCTTCAGATTGCTGGAGGAAAGGAAAGGATGAGGCACTATTTTCATACCGAAGGCCTCTTAGTTGACCTAAAACCTGATGAAGAAGATGAACTGATAAAGAAATTACACAAGAGGAAAACAGAGATATTTATAGGGCTTATTGAAAGGGGCAAGCTCCCATTAAGACCCGGTGTTAAAAGGCTAATGAAGGAGGCAATGGATCATGATCTTATAATAGGCATCTGCACCACAGCTAATGAAAGAGCAGCCAACGCTATCGCCAAGGGAGTGCTCAAGGAGATAACATTTGAATTTGTTCTTGCCGGGGATGTTGTCAGCAGGAAAAAACCTGATCCAGAGATTTACCTCCTTGCGCTTGAAAAAACAGGACTCAAGCCAGAAGAATGTTTAGTAATTGAGGATTCAAGGAATGGAATTCTGGCAGCCAAAGAGGCGGGTATGCCTGTTGTGGCAACCACAAATGTTTATACTGAAAAGGAGGATTTAACTGAAGCAGATATTGTGGTTACCTGTTTGGGAGAACCGGATGGAGAAAAGGGTATACTGAAGCAAGGGGGTCAAAAACTCGAATTTGACGGTGTGCTTCATATTGATCAATTGCTAGGATATTTCTCAAGCTAAGAGATTGGTTACTGATTTTATGCAACGCGGCTATGTCGACCAAAAATAGGAAATTCGGTACTATGCCTATCTTATCTATGGAAAAGGAATCTGCCTCATAGACTGCGGGGTTGCCTCTTCGAAGATCATAATTTTCGATTATTTGAAGAAAACAGGCAGAGATCCTAAGGAGATATATTCATGCTCGTTCTTACGCATTCCCATCCGGATCGTATTGGTGGAAGTCAAGCAGTAAGAAGGGGGTCCGGGTGTCAGGTGGCAGCCCATATAGATGCAAAACCTTGGATTGAGGATGTCGAATGCCAGTTTAAGGAACGACCGGTTTTGAATTCCCATTCCCTTATTTGGTAAGGTGGATTCGATCCTGATGATATAAACAGAAGGTTGTAGGTATGATGATTCTCGGTGTGGATGTAGGAACTACTGGCATGAAAATGGGCGTTTTCCGTATAGATGACGGCCTTACCATGATTGGGAACTTTTCGAAGACATATCAGATCCACACGTACCATGAGGGGTTATTTAGCGACATCGATCCGGGGAAGTGGCAGGAGGCCTTTGTTGCAGGGTGCCACAAGTTGCATGATCTCATGGATGAGGTAGATGTGATCTCACTCTCTGGGACGACCCCCGGCATGACGGCTATGGACCGTAACGGTTATGCCCTATATCCTGCCATACTTATGCTGGACCAGCGTTCGCGTCAGCAGGCACAACGCATCATCAGCACCATCGGTATGAGCGAACTGCTAGATGTTACTGGCAATATGCCCGTTGCAGGTGGATGTTCCCTTGCGAGCATCATCTGGATCAAGGACAATCACCCAGACATCTTTGACAAGACCCATATGTTCGGACACTGCAACACATTCATGGCTCGGTGGTTGACAGGACAGTTCGCCATTGATCCGTCATCCGCATCGCTGACCGCACTTTATAACACCGTGAAAAACGACCTCACGTGGAATGAAGAGATCGCCAGGACATTCGGCTTGTCAGTGGAACATTTGCCAGATATTATCAGATCGTACGAGAGCCCTGGGCGTGTGGATAGGTCACTCGCTGCGGAACTTGGCCTGAAAAAGGAGCCTGCTGTAGTGATAGGAGGAAACGACGCCGTGCTTGCAGCATACTCTGTGGGCATTAAGGACCCAGGGGACATCATTAACGTAAACGGCACCTGTGAGATTACACTTGTGTGTCTTTCAGAATGCATCTCCTCAAAGAACTACAACGTCCGTGCGCATGTCATTCCAGGACGGTGGCTCACGTTATATGTTATGAATGCGGGAGGGAGTGCGCTGGAGTGGTTCAGAGATCTATTCTGTAGAGAGATGGGTGCCGATGATTTCTACAAGGAGTTTCTCTCGAGTGCGATTGACACATGGCTCGAAAGAGACAGCAGGGTCACGTATGTCCCCTATCTCATGGGGTCACGGTATTCCCAGGAACCGCTGAAGGCAGAGTTTCTCGGGTTGACTCAGGAAACCACCCGGGAAGAACTTTTCGCAGCGCTGATCAGGGGGCTCTGCAAATACCAACGTGAGCACATAAGGGAGATAGGTATCAAGGTACCGTTAAAAAAAGCAATCCACATCACTGGCGGTGCAGTGAACTCCGCAATCATCCGTGCAAAGAAGAGGTGGATGAGAAATTGTGAATACATTCACGAGGAGGAGTCATCTATGAGAGGAGCTGCACTGCTCGGCATGAAATACTTGGAGCAGGAGAAATCTTGACAGATCTTATGCCCCCTTTCCACAACTGTTCAGATCTGGATAATATTATTTTGGAGAAAACTGGTTGCCAGAACTGATATTGTGCTTTTTTTCTCCTTGGCAGAAGGACTTTCAAATAAACGGTAATAACAGATGGGCGGAATCCTTATAATAAAGGAAAGCGTAGGATGTAAAGCCTGGCGTTGTGTTCAGCAGCCATGGCTTACTCACAAACGCCCAGGTTTAACAGTGAAACAGGGTGTTAACAATGCCTGGAAAAACGAGCACCGTTGTTGTCATGGGCACTCTGGATACCAAGGGCTCTGAACTGGCCTATTTGGCCCAACGAATAACGTTAGCGGGCTGTAGGGCCCTCCTAATGGATGTAAGTGCCCATAGCCAGAGTGACATCAAGGCAGAGATCCCCGTTTCGCAGGTAGCTCATGCTATTGGGGAGGAGATTTCGAGCATAAGGGCGTTGCCACGGGGCGAGGCTGTTGAGAAAATAAGCCAGGCTGCAGCGACATACCTTAACCACCTTGTTGAATCAGGTGAGGCACAGGGCGTGATTGGCGTGGGTGGTTCTGGAGGCACAACGATATGCGCATCTGCGATGCGCGCATTGCCTTATGGAGTGCCCAAGGTCCTGGTTTCCACGCTTGCTTCGGGAAACACCAGGTGGCATGTGGATATTTCAGATATCTTGATGATACCCTCCCTTTTGGACATTAGTGGGCTCAATCCGATGTTGAAAATGATTCTGAATAATGCCGCATATGGCATAGCCGGAATGGTACAGGGATGTGCGCCTTATGTGCCATCTGGCAGAAAAGTGATCTCGGTCACCATGTATGGCACAACAACTTCGGGTGTCGGTCACGCCAGGCAAACATTAGAGGATGCTGGTTTCGAGGCATGGGTTTTCCATGCCTCTGGGGTTGGCGGTCGCACTATGGAAAAACTCGTATCACTTGGTCATATCCAAGCAGTGATGGACATGACCTTGGCCGAAGTGGGGGCTCATCTAGTAGGTGGACTTCACGATGCCGGACCGAATCGCTTGGATGCGGCTGGTAGACTCGGATTGCCTCAAGTAATCGTGCCCGGTGCGGCTGATACAATTGTTCTGCCACCACGCGATCAAGTTCCAGAGAAGTTTCGGAACAGGACGCTCAATTTTCACAATCCAACTATGACCACTATGCGTACAACAAGAGAAGAAAACGTGTTTATTGGACGTTTTATCGCTGAGAAACTCAATAAGGCCAAAGGACCGGTATGTGTCATGCTTCCTTTGGGAGGGCTTTCATCCATAGATCGACCAGGTAAGATCTTTTATGACCCTGAGGCCAATGCAGCCCTTTTTGACACGCTTAGGCGCGAGTTATCTACCGACATCCAGATTATCGAAGATGAGCGTCATCTTGATGATCCAGAGTTTGGCATTCGGGTAGGCCGTATGATGACAAAATTAATGAACCGAGAATAACATTGAGGAGAATAAGATGAAAAGATACACGCGCGCACAAGTTTTGAAGAGACTCAGAGATAAGCTGGCCACTGGCTACAGCATTGTGGCAGCCGGGGCTGGCACGGGTATATCAGCCAAATTTGAAGAGAAAGGAGGGGCAGATCTTATACTGGTCTTTAATTCGGGCCGCTATCGGATGCACGGTTTGGGTTCGCTCTCAGGTTGGATGGCATATGGTGACGCCAATGCCATTGCCCTCGAGATGGGCGAACGACAAATCCTGCCGATTATCAAGGAGACCCCGGTCATATGCTCTATAAATGGAACTGACCCGACGCGTGTGATGGAGGTTTTTTTGAAGCAGGTTATGGACGTGGGTTTTGTGGGCGTGAATAATTTCCCCACAGTAGGAATGATTGACGGAAATTTTAGGGCTGCGCTTGAGCAAACAGGCATGGGCTACGGTAAAGAGGTGGCGATGATTGCGCTGGCCCATGAGATGGACATCTTTACAGCGGCCTACGCCTTTAACCCGAACGAGGCTCGGCAGATGGCGGAGGCAGGCTGTGATGTTCTGCTTGCACATATGGGCCTCACGGCTGGTGGATCTATTGGTGCT
>Ga0209636_10008749_pt1 | contig 10314 bp, 10 predicted proteins | sample DeeMarSWOR152_54_FD_187464 | JGI IMG/M metagenome (GOLD analysis project Ga0209636, IMG submission 187464) | Marine sediment microbial communities from White Oak River estuary, North Carolina - WOR-1-52-54 (SPAdes) (version 2) | ecosystem: Environmental > Aquatic > Marine > Intertidal zone >... | reverse complement strand
CGTCCTATTCTTCCAAACCCGTTAATCGCTACTTTCGTCACCATTTCAAATCACCATACTTGCCCAAACTATTCCAAGATTCCTCTAATTAACTTTGCCCGTCCTTTAAGCTTAACGCAACTTCCTCAACACTATTTCAGCAGCAAGCACCATAGGCTCCCACGTCTCATTCAGCGGCGGCGCATAAGCAGTATCCGCTTTAGCTAACTCCCGCACACTCATCTCCTTCTGTATCGCAAACGACAAAGCATTTATACGCTGAGTCACCTCCTCGCCTCCAATAATCTGAGCACCGACTATTCTTTGACTTTCCTTATCAACCACAAGCTTGATCTTAATGGATAAACCACCCGGATAATATTCAGGCCTAGTCTTTGAACTAATCGCTCCGACAACTGTTTCAAGCCCAGCTCTCCTCGCAAAGAACTCCGTCAATCCCGTGACACCTATCTCCATTTCAAAGAATTTGGTCACTGCCGAGCCTAACACTCCGTGAAAAACAGCATATCCACCAGCTGCGTTAGCCCCTGCCACTTTCGCTTGTCTAACCCCTGCCGTTCCAAGCTGACATAATGTAGGCCTCTGGGTAACCATGTTGATGGATTCAGCACAGTCCCCAACAGCATAAACATCCTTAACGTTTGTTTCCATGCGCATGTTCGTCTTTATTCCTCTAGTTTCACCGATTACAATACCAGCTTTTTGAGCAAGTTCAGTGTTTGCTCGCACACCAGTAGCTACAACAACAATGTCGGCTTGGATTTGCTCTCCTGCAACAGAAACACCAGTCACTCTATCCACTCCAAGGGTTTCCTCAACGCCTTTTCCAGTTATGATGCGCATACCTTTCTCTTCAAGCATGTTCTGAACCATTTTCGCCATGTCTGCATCAATCATTACCGGAAGAACTTGCGGCAGAAGCTCCACAACAGTTGTTTTTAAACCTCGCTCGATACACGCTACTGCAGTTTCTAAACCTATCAATCCAGCTCCTACGACAACTGCTGACTTTGAATTCTCGATGGCTACGTCGATTTTCTTTCCATCTTCCAGTGTTCGTAAAACGTACACTCCTTGTTTTTCTCGACCCTTAATTGGGGGGACAAAAGGGTATGCCCCTGTTGCGATTATTAAGCTGTCGTATTGGAGAGTTTTCTGTGCTCCTGTCTTGTCTTTTATTTCAACCGTTTTGTTTTTTGTGTCTATGTTTGTTGCTGTTGTTTCTAGCATAAGGTTCAGTTTCATCATACGGAAAAATGATTGTGGAAAAACTACGAGTTTGTCAAAGCTTGGTATGTGTCTGCCTAGAACGAATGGAATTCCGCACGGCGAGTAACCAGCTTGTTTTTGCTTAGTTATGAGAGTTATTTCAGCTGTGCGATCTGTTCTTCTAGCAGCCGAGGCTGCATCAACTCCTGCAGCGTGTGCACCGATGATCACTATACGTCTCGGCATCTGCTTATCCTTCTTTTATCAAAGTCTTATGCCACTCAACCGCCTGATTAAAGTCCATTATGTTAGCTAGGTCTGCCTGCAAATTCGATGGTTTTATCACAAGCAACCAGCCTTTCCCGAATGGGTCTTCGTTTAAGATTTCTGGGCTAGACTGAACCTCTTCGTTAACTTCCTCAACTGTTCCGCTCACTGGCGCAACCAAGTCTGAAACAGCCTTCACAGACTCCACCGTACCATAAGGCTCCTTTTGCGTCACTGCTGTTCCTGGGTCCGGTAGCTCAGCATAGACCAGTTCGCGGAGTTGTTTTTGAGCGTAGTCTGTTAAGCCTATGCGGACCTTGTCTCCTTCAACTTTGACCCACTCCCAATCTTTCGTGTAGTATAGACTTTCAGGCACTTCGTATCCGTCTACTTTCACCATGTTTTGTTCACCTCTCAAATAGTTGTTATTCATTCACACTTCAGCTTTAAAAATTAACCGTTAGGTTTTTGATTATACATTGTTGAAACTTGTTATCGGTGCCGTTTTCTGTTTATGTAATCCTCCACCCACTGTTTCGCTGTAGGATCGGGTACTTGAATTGGCGGATGTTTAAACGCGTATGAGGATATGCTTATTAGTGGACCAGCTATTTTGCGGTCCAAGGCTAGTTTCATGGCTCTTATAACGTCGATTACTACCCCTGCACTGTTCGGTGAATCTTCCACTTCCAGTTTGGCTTTTATTGTTACTGGCTGATTGCCGAATTTCCTGCCCTTAAGCATTATATAACAGATTTTTTTATCGCCTAGAAATGGCACATAATCAGACGGACCAATTCTCGTCGGCAAATCATATGGAACAATGCTTGTAACGGCTTCTGTTTTGCTTATTCGCTTTGTTTTCAGTCTTTCCTCAACTGTCATGTTTAAGAAATCAGTGTTTCCGCCTAGGTTCAGCTGATAGGTTTCCTCAACTGTTACTCCCCTGTCTACGCATAATCTAACCAAATTTCGATGCAGAATCGTTGCTCCCAATTGGCTTTTTATGTCGTCTCCAGCCACTGGTAATTTCCTATCCTCAAATTTTTTGCTCCACTCGGGGTCTGAGGCTATAAATTCCGGTATGCAATTCACGAAGGCGCATCCAGCATCTAAAGCTGCTTGGGCGTAAAAGCGAGTGGCGTTTCGGCTTCCAACGGGCAAATAATTAACGAGCATATCGGCTCTTGTCGCTTTCAGAGTTTCTACAACGTCTACAAGTTTGATTTCACCCTCATTGTAAACGTTGAAGGGTTCCTTCATGTGTTCAGCTACCCCGTCGAGAATCGGGGCTGGCAAGACCTTCACATCCAAAGGTGGTACTTCTGCAAACTTTACACAACAATTCGGCTTAGTAAATATGGCTTCAGCCAAATCCTTCCCAATCTTGTTTCTATTGACATCAAAACCTGCAACAAATTTTATGTCTCTTATCTGGTATCCGCTAAAATTCACGTGCATAAGCCCAGGAACCGTAACGTCTTCCCTCACATCTCTGTAGTATTCCACTCCTTGAATAAGGGCGGATGCACAATTGCCCACACCGGCTATTGCAACACGAATCTCTGGCAAATAATCCCCTCTCTTGCATTACATTGTCAACGTTTTAAGAGTTGTCTCTGTATAACCTTTTCTTGAAAGATATAACAAGATTAAAAGGGAGCATTGAACCAAAGACATTAGAGAATAGGTGAATGTACTATGGATGAAAGCGAAGTTGACATCAAATATGAACCCTTTAAAGAAATAGTGGTGATGCAACGAAATGTCTTCGCATCCCCCGACGACATGGCAAGGTTTGCGTCAATAATTGCCGGGGGCAAAACAACCGGCTTATACTGGTCTGAAGGAGTAGTATTCCTGTATTTCCCTCTTCCAGCATCAACAGAAACTGCAGCCAAAGCTCTGGTTGAAAGTAAACGGGTGTACTGGACTTTTGTTGGCTATGCGCTCATGCCCAAATATCAACTGATAATTGAAACAAAAGAAAAGATAATGATACCAGTCATTGACATGTCCTCTAATCCAATGTTTAGAAAAGTTGCAAACTGGTTGAAGCAGCAAAAATAAACTCGGTTCTAAAGGAGTCCGCCGAATTCGTTGAAAACATTACGCATCAGAGGAACAGTTTTCTCTGGAAAAGGTGAAGCAGCAAAATTCATCGAGCTTTCATGGGTGAAAAAACAGATAACAGAAAAACTTGAGTTCACCCCACACTTGGGAACGCTAAACATTAAACTAAACGAAGAGAACCGCAAACACAGAACCACACTGGAGAAGGCGGAAGCAACAGAAATCTCACCAGCCAAGGGCTTCCATCATGGAAGATGCTTCAAAGCCTATTTGATGAATAGTGTGAAATGTGCAGTTGTCATCCCAGAAATCATAGATTATCCAGAAGACATCGTAGAAGTTATTGCGCCAACAAATTTGAGGGAGAAGCTTCAGCTTAGAGATGGAGATTCCGTTGAGGTTAAAATTTTGCTTGGATAGGCAGTTATTTCCGTTTTTCTTTTAGGAACTTTTCTAAGTAGCTCTCTAAGCATCGGTTTCTCTTGAGGTATAGGCCATACTTCACAAGGGCGTTCATGGATCTTGCAGCATCTTCCGGTGAAAAATAGGCTGGAATGCCCAACTTGTCAAACCTGTAACGTGTGTGCAAAGCCATTTCTGTTTCTCCAATGTCACATGCAACTATGGGCTTTTCGTAGTTACTGGCGACTTTTGCAACTCTATCAATAAAGTCCTCCTGTAGGGCTGGCGTGTGATGTAGACCTAGGAGTATTATGCCGTGGATTTCGCGATCTTCAAAAAGGATTTCTGTTGTGATTTCAAACATTTCGGAGGTTGCTGACCCAGTTATGTCCACAGGGTTAAGGTTTGTGGCAAACTTCGGAAGCTTTCCATTTTTTTTCAACTTCTCAAATTTCTGAATCGTTTTGTCAGAGAAACGTTTGACGTTTAATCCTTTCAGTTCGCACTCGTCAACAGCCATTATGCCTGGGCCGCCAGCGTCCGTGATTATCCCTACGTTGTTTCCGGTGGCTGGGGGTTGCATAGTTAATGCCTTTCCAACGTCGAAGAATTCTTCCATGTCTTTCACCCTCAGAATTCCAGTCTGTGCAAAAACCGCATCGTATATCTGGTCTGAACCAGCCATGGCGCCGGTATGTGACGCGGCTGCTCTAGCTCCAGCTTTTGTTCTTCCTGACTTGAGAGCAACAATAGGTTTTTTCTTTGTAACTTTCTTGGCTACTTTGAGAAATTCTCTTCCAGATTTTATGTCTTCAACATATAGTAGTATGACTTTGGTTTCCTCATCATGTAACAGATAATGCAGCATTTCTGCCTCGTTTACGTCTAATTTATTGCCGAAACTCACAAATTTGCTTACTCCGATTTGTCGACCCGCCAAGTAGTCGAGAGCGGCGATGCCGAAGGCTCCGCTTTGGGTGACTATGGCTATGTTTCCAGGCATTGGACGCGGAGTAGCAATGACCTCGTCTCCCGTTGTTAAAACTCTTGTTTCGGGCAAAAACAGCATGTCCACACCTGTTCTTGAATCGTAGACTCCGAGGCAGTTCGGTCCTAAAACTCTAATTCCGGCTTTTTTGGCTATGGTTTTAATTTGATTTTCAAGTTCGTCATTTCCAATCTCGCTGAAGCCTGCGCTGATTATGACTGCAGTTTTCACTTTTTTTGACGCTGCCTCCTTCATTATACTTGCAACGTGGTCTGCCGGGACAACAATTACAACGAGTTCGAGTTCTCCAGAAACTTTAGTTAAAGAAGGGTAGCATTCAAATCCTAGAATAGATTCTTCATTTGGATTGACCGGGTAGAGTTCTCCTTTGAAAACCCTTCTTCTCTTGTTTTCCGCAAAATTCTTGAATATCACGTGTCCTGCCTTGTTTATCTTTTTAGATGCTCCAACAACAGCGACTGAGCTGGGGTTAAAGAACGCGTGCATCTGTTTCATAGATGGTTCCATTGAGGTTTACCTTCTGCTTTTCCTGGCAATGACTATAGGTTTAGTCCTGGCTTTTCATTTTATGCTTAACCTTTATTTCCCTTTCCTAAGGATTTTGCCGATGTCATCAAAGTACCGCCGCCAGCAACAGCTAGATCGTGACGTAGAGACTAGGGTTCGATTGACTAGAAAAATAGAACATGTAACTATTGGTGGAAACGTTCAAACTATCCAGATGCTGCTGCGTAATAATAAGGGAGGAAAGAATGGGGGACTTACAGAGAGCTTTGAAAGCCTACAATGTTAACGGTTTTCTTTCGTATCTTAACAGCAGCTATTGCAGCCGCTATGATTATTGTTGCTCCAATAAGCATCATAAGCAAGTTGGTTGGTAGCCAAGTAGTGGCGCTTTCAACACCAATTGATGGATCGTGCTCCAATGTGTTGCTGCCAAAGTACGGATAGCCTATGAATAAACGCATGTGGTTTCCAGCAGAAATGTAAGCAGCCGTCACGTTCGCAAGAGAGTGTTCGCCTGTGGTAGAGTTGATGACCGCTGTGTTCACAAAATCGAAGAATCCTGCCAATGTTTGGCTTCCCTTGGCGAAACGCAGTCTGCAACGTTCATGTATGCGGTGTTTTATGGGTATAGGCGTTTCATCAGCATCCACCGCTATTTTGTTTTCCTGCACATGAACTCTTTGTCCTTTAACAATGATGTCTGAAGTGGTGGAGTGGGTTTCAACTGGTTCAAGGGGAGCCGAATAACTGCTTTCAGGAAGAGCTTGTATTGGGAGATTCGCGTCCTGTTCAGCGATTGGTAGATCTACAATTTCTATGGATGTAAGGTCAACCCATAAAGCTAAGCCAGCACGCATTTTCGGCTTAGTTATGTTGAATTCATTCTGCAGGTTCTCAAAGAGGCTATCGAGCTTGTCTATGTTCCATTTCCAGTTTTTCACGACAAAATCCATCTTGAGTTCTCCAACATTCACTGTGTAGTTGTATAAGCCGTAAACTTCCTCCGTAGCGTCAGTTATGTAGAATCTGCAGCGAATTATCACGCTGTTTTCAGCGAACTCGAACATCTTAGGAGCGTTTACTAGTGTGAAATTGAATGAAACAAATGACACACCATCGGGTCTGGTGACACTCACAGGACCTGAGAGTTCCCACTGACAGGCACTGAAAGGTAAATAAGCCGGATGAAAACCTAAGAACCAAGACAATATGTGGTTGTGGATTTTATCTTCTATCTGTTTTTGGTTATCTGGTCTTACTGCAGCATATTTTTCCTCTAACCGCTCCTGCATCGTTAAATTATTTGCTTCATACTTATGAATGTAGTATGGGTAGTCAATTGTCAAATATTCGATCAAGCCTTTATATTTAACCACGTAAACACTGCTATTGTCGTTTGAATACCACCAGAGAAACATGGGCTTCTTTCCACCAGCAGGAAACAATATTGTTATCAAATCTGTTTCAATCCTCCACCACGCGTCATCCCTATACCATCTCGTTGCTCCAAGAGAATTATCACCTGAAGCGTTTACGTTACTCATTAGAAACGTTGGCAAGATAACAGACGTTAGCAGAAACACCAAAACCATCGTTATTAGCTGTATTTTCACTCTTTTCACCAAAAATAACTGTGTAGAGCGACCTATTAAGCAGATTGTTTCGAAAAAACCCGAATATCAGCTTTTAAGAGTTCTAGAGAACTCGAACCTGCACGGCTATAACATTGTGTTCTCTTGTCTCGAACAGTGACGGATGCCACAGAAGTAAACAAAGATTAACGAGTAGACTCTTAAGTGTCAAACCCCTCTCTTTCCTTTATTCTTAAAACAGACGTGTTTGTCGACCATTTAGAGAATTCTAAACGTGATACATCAAAAAAGTAGAAGTTGCGGGATACATCACCAAGCATAGTGGGGTTCAAATCCCACCTCTGCACTTTTCAATGACATGCATGAAACTTTTTTTTGCAAGGGGGCACGCACTTCCGAAATATCTTATGCGCGTGAATAAAGATTTTTAATCAACTGATTATTATTCTTAGATCGAAATGGATTCCTCAAAGTTAATACTGATTGCTCTCAAATTTAATGAAAAGATTAACCAGCGAGATCTGGAAGGTTTAGCTGAATTAATGACTGATGATCACACATTCATAGACAATGAAGGAGACATCACTAAAGGCAAGAATGTCATGAAAGAGGGTTGGAGAGAGTTCTTCGAGAAATATCCTGATTACCAAAACATATTCACCTCTCTAACAGTCCAAAACGATGTTGTTGTTATGGTTGGCTATTCCACCTGCTCTTACAAACCACTCGATGGCCCAAGCATCTGGACTGGCAAAATACGCGGTGGACGTATCTCCGAATGGAGAGTTTATTGGCTAGACCAAAGGTAGGAACAAGTTCAGAAAAAATGGGGAGTTTGCGAGAGATATCTTCACTGTGGAAAGGGTTTAAACCCCATCCCCGGGGCTAATCTTTACAGAGTTTGTTTGGATTCTCGGTTTTTCGCTCGGGTGAATTATGGAGCGCTTTTGGATATAGAAAAAATGAATAAAAAAGGAAGAGAGATTTGGTTTTGATCGCTCTTTCGTTTTATTCGTGGGTTTCTACGTTGAAGGGTAGAACAGCGTAGGCGCCGACGCCGCATTCGTCGATGATCTCGTAGCCCAGCAGCACGTAGATGCTGAACCCTTCCTTGTCGGTCACGTTCGCTCTCAACGCTTTCACAGTTATCTCTTCACCGACGCTGAGATATTCGTCAAAGAGTTCTCCCCTCTTCACAAACTCCTCGCCGATGGTCCACATCTTGGGCAAGTGGACTCTCACGTGTCCTTCAGTAGTGTTTACTACGAGCATGCCCTTCCATAATCCAACGGCTGTTCCTTCGATCTCAACGGGATATGAGTTGTGGAGGAACCACCAAGGCGAGCGGGGTTTACAGCAATAGCGATACCTATAACAAGGTTCAACAAATTCCACGTCTTGTATCTCTTCTCCATTAGATTGAGCCATGCCCATCAATGGCATGTATAGCACTGCGCCAGTTACAGCGACCATTGCTAAAGCGATTATGAGAAACTTCAATTTCGATTTCATTCTAGTTTTCACCTCCTCCTATCTCCAATATTTTCAAGCTTTTTCCAAAATAGACTTAGAAAAGCTCGTTTTTAAGCAAATCGTTTCGGGAAAACCCGAGTTTCTCTTCACAACGGTTCTAAAAAACCCGAACTTTATGCGAAACGTCCGAGAATGAACAGCAAGGCTATGTTTAGGTACATGGCAGTCAGGCTTACTACAATGGCTTTATCCAAGCGTATGCCTTTTCCAAAACAGAAAGCCGTAGAAAGCAACAGCAGACTCCAAATCTGCAGTGTAAACAAGACGTATTGCGAGATAACATCTCCTGTAAACAGGTAGAAGTATGGGAAAACTGCTATTGGAGATGTTGCCAAGCCAAGGCATGTGAAGAGTTGTAGGTCGTTTCCGACCCGCCTATAAACCAGATAGGTGAATAGTTCTGCGAAGAGGAACAAACCTATCCAATTGAAGAGATACAATGCTACTATGCTTGTGAAATCGTAGGTGGAGAGGGGAAAATAGAAGAATAGGGCGGAATCTATTTTTGCATAGGCTGAGCCTAAGGCTCCTACAAGAAGCATAGCTATTGAAATTGGCAAAAACCTCAGAGGTTTGACCGTTTTTGCGAAAATTGGCGAAAGGAAAAGCCATTTCGCTAGTCGATGGCTGAAGGCTTCGCTTATTTCTAGTGTTGGCGGAATACTCGCATCCTTCAAAATTCTGTACAGCATTTTTCCGCGGTCGCTAAGCCTGTACTTACGTTGCTTGTCTTGTGTTATGAAGTCTGAAAGCATGTCCAAATGGTAATAAACTGTGCCCACGCCTAAACCAAGCGTTTCTTTCAGTTCCTTAAATCCGATTTTTTCTTGCATGCCTAAGATCTCAATTATTTTTCGGCGCGCCGGATCCCTGAGCAAAGTGTAATATCGCGATAAGTCTTCCATGAACCGTTTTCCTCAGGTTCTTGAACTATGTTTTTAGGCTTGATATTTATGCCTTTTTTGCAGTTAGTACGCATCAACAATCTGTTTTGAGATTTATAGTTTAGAAAAGGATAATTTGCTGGGGGCATCGCCACGAACGAGAACTATGGGTTTATGTTTTACTGTTTCCAGCATCTCCCAACTCACACTGGCTAACTCCACCTTAAACTTTTCAGCCATATCCCACACGGTTCTTCCAGCACCAAAACCCCTCACACGATTTGCAATATTAGCAATAGTCAAGGCATCTTCAACGCTCATTTTGCATCCTGCCACAGCTATGGGCGTTGGTCTTCTATTAAACTTAAACACTCGTCCAATAACATAGGCCACGACCCCACCGAAAGAATGAATGCCCCTCATAGGTTTTGGTCGCGGCGTAAAATGGAAATTTTCGAACGAATAGGTTCTATCCGTGTCCACAATCATCACAAAAACTTTCTTTCCAAGCCTCAGCAATATTTGCCGCCGAATTTTTTCCGCTATCTCACCCGCATTATTCAAGGGTAAACTCACATAAGCATAAGCCAAATTACTTCCATCAATACCCCCTTCAGAACCGAACATCAAAGCCTGCAACAAACCAGCATACTGCAAGGCAACCTGCTTATGGCGACTTCCCATTTCCACTGGATATTCACGAAGGTATCGTAGCAGCCTTTTCTGAAAATGACACAAATGCCCCAGAACACAGCCCCAAACTATTCGCATCCAACACTTGGCAATCAACTTTGCACTTAAACCTGGTTTAACATTGTTTTCGTCAACAATATTATTT